>ULLQ01033080.1_pt1 | contig 9889 bp, 8 predicted proteins | sample 1951461 | NCBI WGS metagenome assembly ULLQ01 (sample SAMEA4835531, study PRJEB28245) | human gut metagenome | biome: gut microbiome; material: fecal sample | place: Denmark | collected 2008 | reverse complement strand
CAGAATGATTGATGAGAATATTGGTGGAGTAGAGTTTATCGGTATCAATACAGATAAGCAGGCTTTACAGCTTTGTAAGGCTCCTACACTTATACAGATTGGAGAGAAGCTTACAAAGGGACTCGGCGCAGGTGCGCAGCCTGAGATCGGTCAGAAGGCCGCTGAGGAGAGCGCAGAGGAGCTTCAGGCAGCAGTAAAGGGCGCTGATATGGTATTCGTCACATGTGGTATGGGAGGCGGAACCGGTACAGGTGCAGCTCCTGTTGTTGCAAAGATAGCAAAGGATCAGGGCATACTTACAGTTGGTGTTGTTACAAAACCATTCAAATTTGAGGCAAAGCAGCGAATGATTAATGCTGTTTCAGGAATAGAGAGACTTAAAGAGAGCGTTGATACACTTATTGTCATTCCAAATGATAAGCTTCTTGAGATAGTAGACCGTCGCACAACAATGCCGGATGCACTCAAGAAGGCAGATGAGGTATTGCAGCAGGCAGTTCAGGGAATCACTGATCTTATTAATCTTCCTGCACTTATCAACCTTGACTTCGCAGATGTACAGACTGTCATGAAGGACAAGGGTATGGCACATATCGGTATCGGTAGTGCACAGGGGGATGATAAGGCTATCGAAGCTGTTAAGCTTGCGGTTGCTTCACCTCTTCTTGAGACAAAGATAAATGGTGCAACACATGTCATTATCAATATCTCAGGAGATATCTCCCTTATGGATGCAAACGATGCAGCAAGCTATGTACAGGATCTGGCAGGAGAGAATGCCAATATTATCTTTGGTGCCAAGTTTGATGAGAGCATGACTGATCAGGCTTCTATCACTGTTATTGCTACAGGACTGGAGGATGTTTCAGAGAAGATAGATATGCCGGGCAAGCAGGCAGCGCCTGGTGCAGGAATTGCAGGCGGTATGCAAAACCGTATGGTATATCCGAATCAGACAGTTGCAAGACCTGTTTCAGGCATGGGAACACAATCCACAGCAACAGCAGGACTTCACACAACAGCAACAAGCGGACTTCATACAGCTGCCCAGCCACAGCAGACAGCACCTGCACATGCATATACAGGTATCCAGAAGCCACGCCAGCCTGAGAGCACGGTTAAGCCTGTAGAGATTAATATTCCGGATTTCCTTAAGAATTCAAGACGATAGTTTATAGGACATGCAGCTTTTGGGCTGCATGTCTTTTTTGCTTATTGTCGACATATTACGGCACTTAAAAACCTGCTTTTACGCTATTCTTGTCTGTGAAAGTGAGGTGAAAAATTATCTATGCATTTTATCTCGATATTTTTCTTCTTCGTACATTTATCACCAACTGTCTCATACTTATATTTGTCATATATATGCTAAAAATCCCGTTGACCGGGAAGGTGGTACGTCTGATTGCTTCTGCGGTGGGTGCATCGGTATGTGAATGTGTACTGCTTCTTTTGGCAGGCAGCTATGCGTTTTATAAATGGACCTCTGTTCTGGTGGTCGTACCGCTTGCGGCAAGGCTTGCAATAGGCAGACAGGCTGGCAGAAAAATCCCGTTTCTAAGACTTTTTGCACTATGTATGTTTGTAACAGTGCTGACCGGAGGCATAGTAACAGCTCTGGACAGCTTTTTCAGCTCTGATGCGACAGTTATGATATGCTTTGGTTTTGTCATATCATACATAGTGTTAAAGTGCTTCTGCGAGCGAAGTAATGAGAGCAGAAGACTATATAGGGTCACACTCCTAAAGGATGGTAAAAGAGCTTGTGCCACAGCCTTGTATGATACGGGAAATCTGCTAAAAAAACAGCCACAGCAGATTCCGGTGCACATAGGCGGGAGTGCATTGTTTGATATTGTAGGAGAAGATGTCAGCTTTTTTGATGTGCCGTACAAGAGCCTGGGAAATGATGGTGGAAGCATTAAAGTGTGTGAATTTGATGAGATGACAGTCATGAAGGGAAATGGTAAGCTGATTTTACATAATGTGCTGGTGGGAAGAGCATCGGATAGTTTATTTGAGGACAATGCATATGATATGATTTTGAATGAAGCTGTTTTTAGTAATAAAACGGGTATGGAAAATACTCTGGGGAAATAAGCCGCACACAAATGAGGTGTTTTACATAGGAGGGACGGAGGTGCTGCCGCCTCCGCTTGAGACAGACGAGGAGAAGTGCTGTCTGATTGCACTGGTGGATAAAAATGTGGCAATGTCAAAGGAACAGGCAAAAAAGCAGCTTATAGAGCACAATCTAAGGCTTGTGGTGTATCTGGCTAAAAAATTTGAAAACACGGGAGTATGCGTGGAGGACCTTATATCAATTGGCACAATCGGTCTCATAAAGGGGATAAACACATTCAATCCTGAGAAGAAAATAAAGCTTGCCACATACGCATCCAGATGCATAGAAAATGAGATTCTTATGTATCTGCGCCGCAACAACAGAGTGAAGCTTGAGGTATCCTTTGATGAGCCACTAAACACGGATTGGGACGGAAATGAGCTGCTTTTATCAGATATACTGGGGACGGATGAGGATGTCATATATAAGGATCTTGAGACTGAGGTTGAGATTTCACTGCTAAAAAAAGCCATGCTGTCATTGAACGAGCGTGAAAGACAGATAATAGAGCTTCGATTTGGAGTAAACCGTGTGGAGAATAAGGAGCTGACGCAGAAGGAGGTGGCAGATATCCTTGGAATTTCACAATCATACATATCGAGGCTTGAGAAAAAAATAATGGAAAGATTGAAGAAAGAAATACAGAAAATGGCATAAGTGTGATATAATATTTTTATTATAAAACAGAATAGGAGATGGTAGTATGGTATTGGAATTTATCGGGGCTGACAGAGAGGTTACTGGAAGCTGTCACTATCTGACATTTGGGGACACACATATACTTATTGACTGTGGAATGGAGCAGGGAGCTGATTTGTACGTGAATCAGGAGATACCGGTCAATCCTTCACTCATAGACTATGTGTTTGTCACACACGCACACATTGACCACTCAGGTCTTTTGCCACTCATATACAATCATGGTTTCAGGGGCACCATTTTTGCGACAAAGGCGACAACGGATTTATGTAACATCATGCTAAAGGATTCTGCACATATTCAGGAATTTGAGGCGGAGTGGAAGAACAGAAAGGCAAGACGAGCCGGAAGACCGGAAGTGACTCCTATGTACAATGTGGAGGATGCACAGAATGTCATGCAGCACTTTACACCGTGTGATTACAACAGTGTGTATGAGATATGTCCGGGGCTTAAGGTGAGATTTGTGGATGCAGGTCATCTGCTTGGTTCATCATCCATTGAGATGTGGGTGACTGAGGAGAATGTGACCAAAAAGATTGTCTTTTCAGGCGATATCGGAAATCACAACAGGCCGCTCATCAAGGATCCGCAGTATGTGGACAGTGCTGATTATGTGGTTATGGAATCTACATATGGCAATCGTCTGCACGATACGCCGCCTGATTACGCGGTGGAGCTTGCAAAGGTCATCAATGCGACCTTTACAAGAGGCGGCAATCTGGTAATCCCGGCATTTTCAGTGGGTAGGACGCAGGAGATGCTCTACTTTATCAGGCGTATAAAGACGGAGAATCTGCTGCCGGAGCATCCGAATTTTGAGGTTTACATCGACAGCCCCCTTGCTGTTGAGGCAACAAATGTATTTCATGAGAATATATCGGACTGTTTTGATGAGGAGGCTATGGAGCTTATTTCGGCAGGCATCAATCCAATCAAGTTTCCGGGACTTCGTGTGGCAGTATCATCGGATGAGTCAAAGATGATTAATTTCGATAAGAAGCCAAAGGTTATCATCTCAGCATCGGGTATGTGTGAGGCCGGACGTATCAGACACCACTTAAAGCATAATCTTTGGAGAAGTGATTCAACAGTTTTATTTGTAGGATATCAGGTTCCGGGCACACTTGGCTATGCACTTTTGAACGGAGCTAAAAAGGTGAAGCTTTTTGGTGAGGAAATAGAAGTAAGGGCAAGCATAGTAAATCTACCGGGTATCAGTGGACATGCAGACAAAAATCAGCTTACCGAGTGGCTTGGCGCAATAAAAAACAAGCCGGAGCATGTATTTATAGTCCATGGAGAGGAGTCCACAGCAGAGTCCTTTGCAAATCATGTGCATGAGACCTTCGGCTATGATGCAGTGGCACCATACAGTGGTGATGTCTATGACCTTATCACGAATCAGAAGGTGGCAGATGGCTCCCGCAAGCTTGTGGAGAAAAAGGCTGCATATGGCATGGCAAGCAGAGAGAAGACAATATTTGACCGTCTTGTGGCAGCAGGCCAGAGGCTTGTATCTGTTATCCAGAAGTGCCAGGGTATGGCTAATAAGGACTTGAGCAAGTTTGCAGACCAGATAAATGCGCTGTGTGATAAGTGGGATAGATAGAATGTAATCACAGCATATTAAAGTAATAAAGTAAAAAGCTCTGTGCATACATATAAGTGTATGACACAGAGCTTTTTATTTTATGACGCGCAGCTTATTGAAAGTGCTATGTATGTAACTACGCCTCGTCCTGCTTGAAAATTACATTTCTGTATTTCGAAAGTATTCCTTTTAACAGGCTTCCAAGTACACATATTGATATGATCTCACCGATTCCGACTGTAACTGCATTGAAAACAAGAGAGATATCAACACCCTTGTATACAGTCGTAAAACCGTATCCGTATCTGAGCACGAGTGGCACGATAATTATGTTGGCGATGACCGGTGGCAGGGTGTATACAAACTTCTTCTTTCGAAGGAAGTAAGTGCCGAGTGCACCGAGCAGTGTAGCGATACTTCCGAAGATGATATCCCAGATGATGCCGCCTGTGATAAGATTGGAAATCAGACATCCGATGAAAAGACCCGGAATGGCTGCCGGTGTGAAAACCGGAAGGATGCAAAGCGCTTCAGAAAAGCGTACCTGAATGGTGCCTGATGCGAGACCAAGCAGATTGGTGATATACGTGAGCACAACATAGAGTGCTGCAATCATAGCTGCCTGTACTGCAAATAATACTTTTTTGTTTCTCATATTTAGTTCTCCTTTAGTTTTGTTTTACGTCAGGAAGGTTTCGAACTGACGCATTTATTTTCGCCTTGCTATGTTAACAAAAAATGCTTTGAATGTCAAGAAGTACATAAAATCAGTGCCCATTTAGAGAGATTGTGGTATAATGAGTGCAAGTGAGAAGATAAATGACAAGAGGGAAACAGTATTATGAGAGAAATAAAGGTTAATGAACTAAAAGAGGGAATGACTACGGCAGTAGATGTGTTTTCGCCAAAGGGACAGCTTATCCTTAAAAGACATCAGGCTGTATCGGCATTTGATATAGCAAAGTTTGGATTCTACAATATAGCTTCGGTTTATGTTGAGGGAAGCTCAGCACAGGAAAAAGAAGAATGGAATAAAAAATATGCCATCATTAAGGAAAAATACCGTGATTCCATCGATAACCTGCATGAATATATGAATGACATACTATACAGGAATATCATCCCGGATAAGAATACGCTCATCAGGGACTCGGTAGAGATTTTTGACAGGTTTGAGACTTCATATGAGCTCTTTGATGCACTTCAGGTATTAAAGCAGACAGATGTATCTACTATGGCGCATTCCATGAATGTATCAATTATGCACGTCTCATTGGTGTGTGGGCAGGGCTTGATACAGAAAAGCTGGATGAGATTTCAATGGCAGGTCTGCTGCACGACATAGGCAAGTTTAAGATACCGGATGAGATATTATTGAAGCCGGGAAAGCTCACAAAGGAAGAGTTTGAGGTGATAAAGAAGCACACGGTATATGGCTATGAGATACTTAATAATTTCAAGATTCTGGAAAGCACGAAGCGTGCGGCACTTTTACATCATGAGAAGTTTGACGGCTCAGGATATCCGTTTGGATATACAGCAGATAAAATCGATGATATATCAGCTATTATTACGATAGCCGATGTCTACGATGCAATGACATCAAAGCGCTGTTACCGTGATGGGATGTGTCCGTTTGATGTGATAGAAGATTTTGAGTATGATGGCATATCAAAGTATCATCCGAAGTATATAGGGATGTTTTTGAAGAAGATTGCAAGCTCATATATCGGAAGCACGGTGCTTTTGACAAACGGCAAAAAGGCCAAAATAATTTTTGTGACGGAGAAGTATTCAAGGCCTACAGTTACATTGCTTGAAGACAACAGTGTGCTGGTGCTTAAGGATGAAAAGGATATAAAAATAGCGGCAGTGCTGTAGAATTATATACGCGGATTAATTGAATAAAATTACTGTAAATGGGAATGCTTTAGATAAAGAAATTTATCCGGAGGATTCCCATGTCTGTATATAAGGTTGATATATGTGGAGTGACCACATCAAAACTGCCGGTACTTAAGGATGATGAAAAAGAAGAACTGTTTGAGAAAATAAAAAAGGGAGATAAGGCTGCAAGAGAAAAATATATTCGTGGAAATTTAAGGCTTGTGCTTTCGGTAATCAGAAGGTTTTCAAACCATAATGAAAATATGGATGATTTATTTCAGATAGGATGCATCGGACTTATGAAATCAATTGATAATTTTGATCCGACTATAGGTGTTAAGTTTTCCACCTATGCTGTTCCGATGATTATCGGTGAGGTGAGACGGTATCTGCGTGATAACAGTGCGTACCGCATTCCACGTTCTCTCAGGGATACAGCTTATCAGGCTATTAAATCAAAGGAAAAGCTATCGAGAAAGCTGGTGCATGATCCGTCCTTAGCGGAAATATCAAAGGATTGCGGTATCCCCGAAAACGATATACTATACGCACTTGATGCAATCCAGACACCGCTTTCCCTCTTTGATCCTGTATATACTGACGGTGGTGATACACTTTATGTGATGGATCAGATATCGGACAAGAAAAACAAAGAGGAAGCATGGGTAAAAAATCTGGTTCTCGACGATGCCTTAAAGCTGCTTGATGACAGAGCGAGACAGATTATTAAGCTGCGTTTTTTCGAAGGCAAGACACAGATAGAGGTGGCAGAGGAGATAAATATCTCTCAGGCACAGGTATCAAGGCTTGAGAAAAATGCGCTTAAAAATATGCACGGATATCTGGAAGCATAAGCAGATAATTGAATATTTAGTCTGCCTGTGCTAAAGAAGTTTTTTTAAGCACAGCCGCAATTATGACTGCATATACACCTCCGATAACAGCGGTGATAAGCTGTGTCACTGAAAACTGAAGCTGTAATACCGGCAGCATCTTGTGCATTGGTGCAGGCAGAAATGCAGGTAGAATGATAAGTGCAATGGCTATTCCCATGAAAACGGCCTTTAGAATGGCACCTATTGCAATTGATACAGGAAAACCGGCAGCTTTACCGCATTTTTTGCGAAGCAGTCCCACACATACCACTAGAATGATATTTCCTATCATGATACATGGAAACATCGCAGGGATAGCCGCCATAACAGGACTTCCTGTGATGAAAAATGATGTGACAGGTGTGATAATGCTTAGGATAATGCCACATGCCATTCCGGCATAGAGTACGGTAAGTATTAAAGCTGCATTAATGATCGGACCTGTGATGTATACGCTTAAGTTCTTAAAAAACTGGCTGACAAGGCAGATTGCCAGCATAATTGCAGTAACGGTTATTTGTTTGGTTTTTATCTTCATTGATAAGACCTCCTTTAAATTTTCATATGAAATCATACTCCTTTGGGGTTGCAAATGCAAGGTTACGTTGCCGGTTAATATTTACTCAGAAGGCAAAAATGACGGTTGATATTGAAAGCAATTCATTTGTGTGCTAATATAAGTATATTCGCTGTTTGACGCAAAACAGCTATATATCAGGAGGAATACAATGAAAAAACTGATTAATTTGATATCAGAGGAAGTGACAAAGGCATTCGTCAGTGCAGGATATGATGAGAAGTACGGAAAGGTTACACTTTCAAACAGACCGGACCTTTGTGAGTTCCAGTGTAACGGAGCAATGGCAGCGGCAAAAGAGTATAAGTGTGCACCATTTATGATCTCAGACAAGGTAGCGGCGCTCCTTGAGTCAGATGAGATGTTTGAGTCAGTAGAATCAGTAAAGCCGGGATTTCTTAATATCAAAATGGATACCGCTTTTCTGGCAAAATATATGAACGATATGAAGGATGACGAGGGCAGATACGGCTTGGAGAAGGCAAAAAAGCCACTCACTATAGTAGTGGATTACGGCGGACCAAACGTCGCAAAGCCTCTTCATGTAGGACACCTTCGTTCAGCAGTAATCGGAGAGAGCGTTAAGCGTATCGCAAAGTTCATGGGACACAATGTGATTGGTGATGTGCATCTCGGTGACTGGGGACTTCAGATGGGACTTATCATCACAGAGCTTCGCGAGAGAAAGCCTGACCTCGTTTATTTTGATGAGAGCTATACAGGAGAGTACCCGAAGGAGGCACCGTTTACCATATCTGAGCTTGAGGATATATATCCGACAGCCAGCGGCAAGTCAAAATCAGATGAGAGCTTCAAGGAAGCAGCACTTCTTGCCACAAAAGAGCTTCAGGGAGGCAGGAGAGGCTATCAGGCACTGCTTTCACACATCATGAATGTCTCTGTAACAGATCTGAAGAGAAATTATGAGAATCTGAATGTTCATTTTGAGCTGTGGAAGGGCGAGTCGGATGCACAGCCATATGTACCTGGGATGGTTGAAATGATGAAGGAAAAGGGCTTTGCACATATGAGTGAGGGCGCTTTGGTTGTGGATGTGAAGGAGGATACAGATACAAAGGAGATTCCGCCATGTATCATCCTAAAGTCTGACGGAGCCTCACTTTACAGCACTACAGACCTTGCAACACTTGTTATGCGTATGAAGGAGAACAACCCTGACCGTGTGATTTATCTGGCAGACGCACGTCAGTCAATGCACTTTATCCAGGTGTTCCGCTGTGCAAGAAAGACAGGCATAGTACCTGATACTACAGAGCTTGTACATATCGGCTTTGGAACCATGAACGGTAAGGACGGCAAGCCTTTCAAGACAAGAGACGGTGGAGTAATGCGTCTTGAGTACCTCCTCAAGGAAATTGACGATGAGATGCTCAATAAGATTAAGGAAAACCAGAAGGAAAAAGAGAACTTAAATATTGACGAGGCGGAGGCTGAGCAGACAGCCAAAACTGTAGCGCTTGCAGCAGTCAAGTATGGTGATTTGTCTAATCAGGCGAGCAAGGATTACATCTTTGATATCGACAGATTCACATCCTTTGAGGGTAACACAGGTCCATATATCCTTTATACAATCGTGCGTATCAAGTCAATCCTCTCAAAGTATGAGGCAAAGGGTGGCGACATCAGCGCACTGAAGGATGCAATCATGCCGGCAGTCAATGCAGGACAGAAGAATCTCATGCTCTCTCTGGCAAAGTTCAATGCTACAATTGAGAGTGCATACGAGGAGTCTGCACCACACAAGATATGTGCATACATCTACGAGCTTGCCAACGCATTCAACGGCTTCTACCATGACACAAAGATTCTTTCTGAGGAGAATGAAGAACTTAAGAAGTCATATATTTCGCTGCTTGTGCTCACAAAGGAGATACTTGAGGCTTGTATAGATATGCTTGGATTCTCAGCTCCTGACAGGATGTAAAAAATAATAATTTTCACGTTCTAAAACAATTGGACATGTAATATAAATAGGACATAGATGATTTATCAGAATCGTCTGTGTCCTTTTTTTAATTTGAATAACAGTCGGTGGCAGGTCGGGATGGGGAGTGAAAAATATGGATATAATTGATTATCTGCCACAAAAGATGAAGGCTGAGGCAGAAGCG
>ULLQ01023182.1_pt1 | contig 9940 bp, 6 predicted proteins | sample 1951461 | NCBI WGS metagenome assembly ULLQ01 (sample SAMEA4835531, study PRJEB28245) | human gut metagenome | biome: gut microbiome; material: fecal sample | place: Denmark | collected 2008 | reverse complement strand
CATATCCGGCTTATTTTTAAGCACAATACTTAACTTAATAACATTGCCGTTTCTTTTAAATTGTTCGGCTACATCATATTTGTTGGATTTACATCAATTACAGTTTTTACATCTTTTATATTTTTATTCTTTAATTCATTTAAAGTTTTATTTAATGAGTTTATAATTTCATCTCCAAATTTACATTTTATAATTATTCTCCATCTGAACTTATTCTTTATTTTATCAACAGGAGCTGGAACTGGTTTGTATAAAATAATCTTTAACTTGTCATCTATTATTTTTTTCTTTAAACTCATATATACAAATTTAGCTGTTTCAATTACATTATTTTCATTTTCCGAACTAAAGCCGATTATTATTATATCACAAAAAGGCGGATATTTCAATTGTTTCCTTATTATTATCTCTGTATCATAAAATAATTTATAATCTTGCTTTTTAGAAAATTCTATGCTTAAGTTATCTGGATTGTATGTTTGAATAATTACTTCTCCGTTATCTTTTCCTCTTCCAGATCTTCCTGCTACTTGAGTTAGTATTTGAAACGTTCTTTCATTTGCTCTATAGTCATCAATATTTAAACTTCCATCTGCAAATATAACTCCTACTAAAGTTACATTTGGAAAGTGATGTCCCTTTACTACCATTTGTGTTCCTATCAGTATATCTATATTTTCATTTTTAAATTTATTTAAAATATCTTCATGGGAATTTTTTTTACTTACTGTATCTACATCCATTCTTATTGTTTTAGCTGATGGAAATATTTTATTAATTTCTTCTTCTAATTTTTGAGTTCCGCTTCCAGAATATTTTATATTTTTGCTTTTACAATCTGGGCAATAACCAAGTGGTATAGTTTCATATCCACAATAGTGACACTTTAATTTATTTTCTTTACTATGATATGTTAGTGCAATATTACAATATTTACATTTTGCTACATACCCGCAATCTCTACACAAAATAAAAGTTGAATATCCTCTTCTATTCAAAAATAATATTGTTTGTTTTTTATTTTGTAAATTTTCTTTTACTTTTTCATATAATTTCATACTAATAGAGCTTCTATTTCCATTTGCAAGTTCTCTTCTCATATCAACAATATTTATATTTGGCAAATTTGCATTATTTGCTCTTTTGGTTAGCTCTAATAGCTCTATATCACCTTTTGTAGCTTTATAAAAAGTATCCATATCTGGTGTTGCACTACCATATACTATTGGAACACTATACTCTTTTGCTAAATATCTAGCTACATCTTTTACATTATATCTTGGTGTCATTTCAGACTTATATGAACTATCATGCTCTTCATCTATTATTATTAGACCTAAATCATTTATTGGAGCAAAAATTGCAGAACGTGCTCCTATTACAATTTTTGCCTCTCCATTTTTTATTTTATACCATTGGTCATATCTTTCCCCAACAGATAATTTACTATGTAATATTGCTATTTTATTTTGTCCAAATCTTGCAATAAATCTATCTACTGTTTGAGGAGTTAATGATATTTCTGGAACAAGCATTACACTTGTCTTTTCCATACTTAGTACTTTTTCTATTAATTGCAAATATACTTCTGTTTTTCCTGACCCTGTAACCCCAAATAATAAAAATTCTGAATTCATTAAATCATCAATAGAATCTTCTACTGCTCTATATGCCGCTTCCTGTTCATCTGTTAATTGTAACTTTTGACTTTTAGTTATTACTTTATGTATAAATGGATTTCTTTCAACTGATTTTTCATAAAATTCTAAATATCCATTTTTTTCTAATGTTTTTAAAATTGAATTTATTACATCTGCTAATTCTTCTAAGTCTTTTGAAGGAATTTCATTATTTTTTACTAAAAATCTTAAAGCTCTTATTTGCTTGTCTGATTTTATTTTTTTGTTTTCTATATAAAATTCAATTTCATTTTCGTCTTTTAAAATTCTAACAAATTTTATATTTTTTTCTTTTGCTCTATTAGCGATATTGTTAGTTCCTGTTCCTGGTGGTAACATTAATTTTATACAATCTGATACATTACAAAAATATCTTTTTGCCATCCATTTTGCTAGTTTTATTTTGGGTTCATCCACAAAATCTTTTTCTTCTACTTTTGCAATATCTTTAACTTCAAATTCTGACTTTTCTTTTATATTTACAACAAAGCCTTCTTTTAGCTCCTTTATATTACCAAATTTTACAAGAACTCTACTACCTATTGTTACTTTATCTTCCATATCATATGGAATGTTATAGTCAAATGTTCTATCTAGGTTTTTTACATTACTGTTCATTATAACTTCTGCAATCATATTTGTCTCCTTTTGTTTATGTTATAGTATCAAATTATAAAAAATAGGTCAATATCAAATGTAAGCTAAGTATAAAAAATGCTACAAAAGGAAACCCTTTTATAGCATTTTTTTGCGTTTTTACTTATTCTTGAACTGCTGTGTCATCTGTAATTGTCTCAGATGTTCCATCTGTTGTTATATCATCGGTTATTTCACCCTCAGCACTTGTATCCGAACCTGAATAAGAACTCATTAATTGATTATAATAGTTCTGATATGTTTGTACTTTAGAAAGTATCTCATCATAATTTATTGTTTTGGGAATTCTATAATTTGCACCGTATGTCTCAACTCTTATACTTTTTATAACAGGTGCTTTTTCTGGTGTTGAAGATTCTTCTTCTGTTTCTGATTCTTTTAGTTTAACATTTGCTATTGCTTCTACTACATCATAACCTTCTACAACTTTTCCAAAAGATGCATAGCTTTGATTTAAACTATTTAATGTATCTTTATTATCTGTTGTAACTATAAAAAATTGTGAACTTGCTGAATTATAACCTTCTTGTGTAAATCCATATGTGCTATAATCTGATCTTGCCATACCTATAACACCTTTTTCAAATTTCAAAGAATTATTAATGCCATTTGCAGCAAATTCTCCTTTTATTGAATATGTATAATCTTGAGCACTATCTGCTTGAATTTTTTTATCTAAATCACTTAATTTTGCTGACCCAGATCCATCTCCTTTTTTATCTCCACCTTGAATCATAAAATCTGATATTATTCTATGGAATGTTAATCCATCATAAAAACCATTATTTGCTAATTGTATAAAGTTAGCTACAGAAGTTGGTGCAACATCAGGATTTAGCTCTAACTTTATTGTTCCAGTTTGCTCATTTCCTTCACTGTCTACATAAGATACTTCCATTGTTGCAACTGGATTTTTACTTCCTTTTAATATTCCATAACATACATATGCTATAAGTGCTGTAATAGCTAGTATTGCTATTATAAAAATTACTTTACTCTTATCCTTCATTTGATTTCTTCCTTTCGTTTTTTCTTTACATTTGTTTTATAAGCTTAGATTGTCAAAAATGAATTGCTCCTGCATTCTTTTTAAAGATTGTTTTATTGTTTTTGCTCTTATTTCTCCAATTCCTTCAACTTCATCTAATTGTGGAATATCTGCTTGAATTATATGTTGAAAAGATTTAAAGTTTTTAACTAGGTTTTCTACAATATTAATTGGCATTCTTGGAATTTTATTTAGTATTCTATAACCTCTAGGATACACATTTACTTCTTCATAATTGTCAAAATCTTCATATCCTAATACTTTAGCAATTAATTGTGATTTCATGAGTTCTTCATGATCCATTTTTCTTATTGATTCTAATGCTTTTTCTACGCTTTTCTTTTTGGTAGATATAATATAATCTTTAATTATATATGATTCTTCTATATCTAAATTTCCAAATAATTCATCTAGCTGCATTTGAAACAATCTACCTTCTTCACCAAGCTCATATATTGCTCTTTTTACTTCATCTACAACTTTTAGAACCATTTCAGCTCTTTGTATGCATACAATTACATTTTGCAAAGTAACTATATCATTAAATTCATATTCATTCAATAGGTTCAATTTATCATCAAATACTTTTTTATATTTTTCTGCAGTTTGAAGAGCTTGATTTGCTTTAGTTATAACTTTTGAGCTATCCTGTAAAACATATCTTAAATCACCTTTAAAAATTGTTATTACATTTCTTCTTTGAGATACACTTATAACTATCTCCCCTGTTTGTTTAGCTGTACGTTCTGCAGTTCTATGTCTTGTACCAGTTTCGTTCGTTAGTATATCTGGTGATGGTATTAATTGAGCATTTGCATATAAAATCTTTTTTAAATCTGCACTTAATACTATTGCTCCATCCATTTTTGCAAGTTCATATAGTCTTGATGATGTATAATCTACATTTAGATTGAATCCTCCATCTACTAAATCTAGTACTTCTTTAGTATCACCAATTACAATTAAACCTCCAGTTTTAGCTTTTAGAATATTTTCTAAGCCTTCTCTTATCTTTGTACCTGGTGCAATTAATTTTAATATCTCTGTAATTACAGCTTCTTGGTTAAGGTTCAAATTAATCACTCCTTAAATATACAATACTAATCTTTTATTTTAATCCCAATTTTTGCATTGCTTCATTTATATTTTTCACGCCTATTATATCTAATTTATATTTTTCTTTCAATACTTTTTTATTACTTTCTGGAATTATACAAGTTTTAAATCCTAATTTTTCTACTTCTTTAATTCTTTTTTCTATTAGATTAACACTTCTAACTTCACCTGTTAATCCAACTTCACCTATTGCAACAGTATCTTTTGGTATACTAAAATTTTTAAAACTTGATGCAACAGATAATATCATACCTAAATCTACTGCTGGCTCTGAAATTCTAATTCCGCTTACAACATTTAAATAAACATCTTGATTACTAAGATTCATTCCTACTTTTTTTTCTAAAACTGCCATCAATAAAGTTAATCTATTATAATCAATTCCATTTGCTGTTCTTCTTGGAAGTCCAAATACAGTTGTAGCAGTAAGTGCTTGAAGCTCTATTAATAAAGGTCTGGTCCCCTCCATAGATGCAACCACTATAGAACCTGGTGGATTATCATCTCTTTCAGATATTAATACAGTAGATGGATTTAAAATTTCCACCATCCCTTCATTTTGCATCTCAAACATTCCAATTTCATTTGTAGACCCAAAACGATTCTTAACACTTCTCAAAATTCTATATGAAAAATATCGCTCACCTTCAATGTATAAAACTGTATCTACCATATGTTCTAAAACCCTTGGTCCTGCAATATTTCCTTCTTTTGTAACATGTCCTATTATAATAGTAGTTATATTATTACATTTGCATAATTTCATTATTCTAGCTGTAATTTCTCTTACTTGGCTAACCGTACCTGCTGCAGATGTTATTTCATCAGAATACATTGTTTGAATTGAATCTATTATTACTAGTTTTGGATTTAATTCTAATATATTCGTTTGAATTATATCAATATCAGTTTCACCTAAAAACATTATATCATCATTATGTATATTTAATCTATCAGCTCTTAATTTAATTTGCTCAGCTGATTCTTCTCCAGACACATATAACACTTTACCTTCGCCAGTAATTTTATCGCATAACTGCAAAATTAAAGTAGATTTACCAATTCCTGGTTCACCACCCACTAATATTAAAGATCCTTTTACAATACCTCCACCAAGAACTCTATCTAGTTCTTCATAACCAGTAGAGACCCTAGAAGTTTCTTTTCCTTCAACAGAATTTAACATCATTGGCTTATTATTTTTTTTCTTTTCATTATTTCCAACTGTAAAATCATTGCTTTTTTGAATTTTTTCTTCAACTAAACTATTCCACTCATTACATGCAGGACACTTACCAAGCCATTTTGCAGACTCATATCCACAGTTATTACACACAAATATAGTTTTTGTTTTCGCCACTTAATATCAAATCCTTTCTAAAATGTGAGATAAACGTCACTTTCCACTATTCTTATTTTTAGCTTTTACAAGTTCTTCAAGCACAATTATAAACATAGCATGAGACCACCCAAGGCCAATAACCCATTTAAAATCCTTATCTTCATTATTCACTTGTTCAGACAAAAATCCATAGTCAGAAGAATTATTAACAACAAACTTAAAACACTCCTCAGCTAAATCTATATTACCAGCTTGTATATAATATAAAGCCATCCACAAAGTAGTAATTATCCAAGGATTATTACCACCCATATAATTATCATTTTCAAACCTCAAATATCCTCCAGTATATGTTCTAAGTGTCATATTTATTTTATCGACCGTATTTTTTATCACTTTTTCATTAGCATTAAATATATCAAATGGATATACAGAACCAATTACACTAATATCCATATTACTATCTTTTAAATTTCTCTTTAAAATTTTTAAATCAGAATCAATAAAATTTGTTTTTATATATTCCTTTAATAAAACTATATATTTGTTCAATTTAATTATTATATTATTTCTTTTTTCTTTTTTTAGCCTTGAGTTATCATCTTTTATCTCTAGTAATTCATATATTTTTTTCATAGACTCAAAACCAGCTATTATACTTGATATAGAATATAAATGAACTCCTTCGTTCATTTCCCATAAATCATAACTAACTTGTTTATGTATTTCAAATATTTTTTTATATTTTTCCGTTATTTCTTTTTTTACTAAGTCTTCTTCCTCTATTTCTAATATATTTTCTACATATTTAATTAAAAATTTAGTTGCTTTCTCACACATTTTTAAGTTATTTTCTAAAAATTTGACATCTTTTATATGCACATAGTGATTGTAGATTCCAAATATTACACTGGCAGTTTCATCTATTTGATAACCCCAGCAAGGTGCTAATATTCCATCTGTAAAAAATCTTTGTTCCCACATTCCATCTTCATTTTGAGTATTTTGGCAAAAATTATTATAAAATAATTCGGTTTCCTTTTCCATTTCTAATAAATCAAATGCTTTAGTTATAAAAATAGAATCACGTGGCCAACAATATGAATATGATCCGCACCTTTCTCTATTCTCATCAACTTCTAATGCTGCTGCAATTCCTCCAGTATTGTAATTTATTAATAATGGAAATAATAAAATTGTTCTATTGTAAATTTCCAATATTTTTTTAGAAAATTCATTTTCATCACTTTTTAATTTTATTCTTTTGTGATTTAAGACATAATTATTCCAATATTTTCTTACTTTTTCTATTTCATCATCTATATTTAAATTTGAATATTGATTTATTGGCTTCTCAATATTATTATTTTCATTCACATATACACATATATATATTTCTTTTTTTTCATTTTTGTGTATTAAACCTAAATTATAAGATGTAGCAATTTCATTTGACATTCCTATATAATCTTTATCATTAATTATAGCTGTATTTATTGTAGATTGAACATCATTTAATTTATGTCCATAAAGCTTTTGATTTGAGAAAATAGATAATGCATAATTATGATTATATTGTATTATCCCATTATCTATTATCTTGCTACCAAAATTTTCTAAATTACCTGATAAGATTTTACTATTTATAATAAATTTAAAATCTAGATCGATTTTACTTACATTATTAATCACATATTTTTTCACTAAAATATTTTTATCAATTAATACACAATCAGTTTGCTCTATTTTAAAATTAAAATATGTATTTTCAATATTAGTAACTAAAATATTTGCATTTTCTAAATATCTTTGATTATATTTATTATTAATATCTTGATGTAAATAAATTATATTTGAATCATTTACTTTTACTCCGACACGAAAATGATCTATAAATTGTCTACCATCAATTTCAGGAAAACAAAGCCTTTGTAGTTCCCCAAATTTAGTATAACTTGCTACAATATTTTTATTTCCAATAATAGCATTATTATAAAATTTACTCATCATTTGTTCCTTTCTATTTATTTTCCACTATCTCTACAATCTGTCTTTCCAAAGCTTTTATTCTCTCATTCAATTTATTTATTTCATCATCATTTACACTATTTGCTAAAATATCTTCTTTAACAATATTTTCCATATCAATAAGCTCTTCTTTAAGAGTTTCCATTCTGTCTATAATTTCTAATTTTCTATATTCTTTAATATTTTCATGTCTTATAGCTCCAGAAATTTTAACTTTTTCTGATAAATCATAAGTTTCTCCATATGATGGTATCGTAACAGGTAAATTTGTTGTTTCTATAATTTTGTCTTTTAAGACTTTTTGACCTTCTTCTTCTCCATGAACTAAAAATATATGATCTGGTTTCTTTATAAATGAATATATAAAATTTAATAAACCTTCTTGGTCTGCATGTCCAGAATAACCTTCTATATATTCTATACGAGCATTTACGGCAATTTCTTCACCAAATATTTTTATAGTTTTTGCTCCATCTACTATTTTCCTTCCTAATGTACCAGGAGCCTGATATCCCACAAATAATATTGTATTTTTTGGACTCCAAATATTATGTTTTAGATGGTGCTTTATGCGCCCAACTTCACACATTCCACTTGCAGAAATTATTATAGAGGATTCATTGCTTTCATTTAACTCTCTTGATTCATCTACTGTTTGAGTAAATCTTAATCCCGGAAATTCTAATGGATTATCTCCTCTCCTTATAAGTTCTTGAGTTTCTTCATCAAATAAATCCATATTTTCTCTAAATACTTCCGTAGCTGATATTGCAAGTGGACTATCTACATATACTGGTGTATTCATTAAAACTTCATATTTCTTTTCAAACTCAGGAGTATCTGCATCAGACTCTTTTATTTTATTTAATTCATATAATATTTCTTGAGTTCTACCTACAGCAAATGATGGAATTACTACTGTTCCACCTTGTCTTAATGTATCTGTAACAATATCTATAAACAATTTTGCCTTATTATCATTTCTCATATGTAGTCTATTTCCATATGTAGATTCCATTACTAAAAAATCTGCATCTTCTATCATTGTAGGTTCTGATAATAAAGGTATGTCATTATTACCTAAATCGCCTGTAAATACAATTTTTTTATTTACTCCATTCTCTTTTATCCAAACTTCAATAATACTTGAACCTAGCATATGTCCAGCATCATTAAATCTTACATGTATATCATCATCAAGCTCTATTATTTGATCATATGGTACTCCCTTGAAAAGTTCTAATGATCTTGCAGCAGTTTCGGCATCATATATTGGAACAAGTAATTCCTCTCCTCTACGAATTCTCTTTCTATTTTTCCATTCAGTTTCTGTTTCTTGTATATGTCCACTATCTGGTAGCATTATTGCACATAAATCACAAGTAGCATTAGTTGCATATATTTTATTTCTGTAGCCTTCTTTATATAATTTTGGAATTCTTCCAGAATGATCTATATGAGCATGAGTTAATAGCATAAAATCTATTTCATTAATATCATAAGGAAATGGCTCTGCATTTTTTATTTCTTCTTTGTCCAGACCTTGATATAATCCACAGTCTATAAGAAATTTTTTTCCAGCTCCTTCTACTAAAAAATTTGATCCCGTAACAGTTTTAGTTGCTCCAAAAAAAGTAACTTTCATTTGTACCTCCTATATTTAAATAAACATTCTTATCTTTTTATTGAATTTTTTAGTTAGTTCATTGAAATCATCTTCTTCAAAATTTATACTAAATTCATTTTCTAATGTTTTTTCATCATAATATTCCATAAGTAATTTTTTATCTTCTTTTTTTAATGTTATTAGTATTTTGTTAATATTCATCATTTTGGTTACAAAAATATACTTAAGTATTGCATAATTTATATTATAATCATTCGCAAAAATTTCAATAACTTTATTTTCACATAATTTATTTATTAATTTTCTTTGCATGTTCCTTACGTCAACTTCTAACTCTTTTATATCTTTTATTTTTTTATCTTTTTCAACTGGTAAATAATTATAGTATCTTACTTCATATATTAAATTTACTAGTTCTTTTTTTAAATCATATACTTCTATTT
>ULLQ01020298.1_pt1 | contig 9999 bp, 5 predicted proteins | sample 1951461 | NCBI WGS metagenome assembly ULLQ01 (sample SAMEA4835531, study PRJEB28245) | human gut metagenome | biome: gut microbiome; material: fecal sample | place: Denmark | collected 2008 | reverse complement strand
TAATCATGATTGTCTGCATCCAGCAGGTTGATGGTCTGCTTATCGGTCCGCGTATCATCGGCAGTACTACAGGTCTTAAGCCTGTATGGGTTGTGTTCTCAATAACCGTAGGTGGGGCGCTGTTTGGCGTAATTGGAATGTTCCTTGGAGTTCCCGTATTTGCCGTATTAAGCTACCTGTTAAACATTACAGTGCAGCATTTTCTGGACAAAAGAAAAGTCACCGTGCAGCCTTATGACTCGCCCGATGACCTCTAGATTATTTTTTGGTATTAAGAATTCTCACGACATCGTCGAGGGAATTCTTAAATCTTACCACTCTGTAATTCGCACCTTTATGCACATACATCACTTCTGATACTTTCCTTGCAAATGCTTTATTCTTCACAACAATTCTCCAAAAGCCTTTATATAGTATATGCATTTATTATTAATGATTTCTTACTGCGATAAGTTTACAGATAGGATTGCCCATCTGTGAAAATCTTGTCTCATACTCTGTCATTACATTACCCTCGTTAAGTACAGAGTCATTATGTAAGTCAAATGTGACAACAGGAAGCTCCCAGTCTGCCTCTTTAATCTCTTCTAATGAAAAATCGAATAAATCTTTATTATCTGTTTTGAATTCCACCTGTCCGTCCGGCTTTAATATAATGTCATATCTTGCCATGAACTGTCTTGAGGTAAGTCTTCTCTTCGCATGTCTGTCTTTTGGCCATGGATCTGAAAAATTAAGGTATATTCTGTCTACCTCTCCCGCTCCAAACACCTCACATATTGCCTCTGCATCCATTCTGATGAATCTTAAATTAGGAAGCTGAAGCTCATCCTGTTTCTCTACAGCTCTTAAAAGCACGCTTGAATACTTCTCTATACCCACATAATTAATATCAGGATTATTTGCTGCCAGTGTTGTTATAAATGTGCCTTTACCCATACCAATCTCAATACGGATTGGATTATCGTTACCGAAAACCTGTGACCATGTGCCTTTCATCCCCTCTGGCTCCGTAAACACATATTCATTCTCTATCATTACTTCCCTTGCTCCGGGTACATTTCTAAGTCTCATACATTACTCCTATCTTATATATTAGCTCAGATTTCGGCTATGTCCGTGTGCGGTATACGCTTGAATATGACAAGCTGTGCATGAGTTAATGCCACCATCTGCATAAGTTCAGTGCGTGAAAGCACGTCCAAACGAAGTGCGTTTGATTTCACGCACTGTAATAGACTTTGCAAATGGCGGCATTTACTCATGCTAAGCGAAGTCATCCTGAAAGCACATGCCGCACACAGACATAGCCGAAATCTGAGTTTCCTATATATTATTTACCATAAATATCACTTTTTGCCAAGCGGGGTTTACTTATGTACAATCCTGGGCTACAATGTATTTGTATATTTTATTAATCGGAGGAATTATCTCTATAATGAAAAAGCAATTTTTAAAAGGATTACTTATAAAGATAACCAGCGCTGTATCTGCCACTGTTTTGGTATTCTCAGCTTTTGCAGCGGATACCCAGGCTGCAGCATACAACAAAGTCTACAGTGAGACAGACACAACCAGCACAAAGGCTGTATGGCCGGATGCACCTGATGTTAACTCAAACAGCTGCATTCTTATTGATGCTGATACAGGTTCCATTCTTTTCGAGAGGAACTCTCATGAAAAATGTTATCCAGCCAGCACAACCAAGATTTTAACAGGACTCCTTACTATTGAGAACTGTAATATGGACGATGTTGTAACATTTTCACAGTCAGCTGCTAACTCAATTAATGTATATGAGGATGCCAACTTAAGTTCAAAAGCAGGCGAGCAATTTACTGTCAACCAGCTTCTTCACGGACTTCTGCTGTATTCTGCCAACGAGATGGCTTATGCCCTCGGTGAACATGTGGCTGGCTCAATAGATGCATTTGTCGATATGATGAATGCCAAAGCAAAAGAACTTGGTGCTTTGAATACACATTTTGCCAATGCAAGCGGATTATATAATACCGACCACTACACAACGGCATATGATATGGCAATGATTGCAAGAGGGTGCTATAACAATGCTTCTTTTGTCAGCATTGATTCAACTGCCGATGCATATGTAATTCCTGCAACTAACATGTCTGCACAGCGTACAATAAGACATCGACACAAGATGTTAAAGGGCCGTGCCTACTATTATGAATACTGCAAGGGTGGCAAAACAGGATATACTGATGAATCACAGAATACACTTGTTACATTTGCAGAAAAAGACGGTATGCGTCTTATATGCGTTGTATTTAAGGAAGCCACAGATGAGATAAGATATGTTGATACAAGAACCCTTTTTGATTGGGGATTTGCCAATTTCCAGAAATCAACAACAACCGGAAGCCAGCTCGGAGCAATGTTCTCTAATGACAACTATTACAACTCAGCTGTTTTCTCAACTCTTTCGCTAAACTTTGGACTAAATGCTTCATTTATCACAATACCTAATAAAAGTTCTTTGTCAAATGTATCAATGACGGTTGATGATAATTATGACATGACCAATGAGAATGGTGTTATGACAACACATCTTAAGTTCTTATACAATGATAATACTGTCGGCACAACTACACTTAATATATCTGCTGCCGGAACAGATACCGGAAGCCTGCTGCCATACATTAATAATGATGTTTCATCATCTTATAAACCAAAAACATGTATCAGAATTAATATATGGATACTTGTTGGAATTGGTGCCGTTATTCTTTTTATCATCTACATTATTGAAGAACGGGCAAGAAGAAAAAGACAGAGAAGACACTATAACAGAAGAAGACGCAGATTATAATAAACAGAGGATTCGGAGCTAAACCCTGAATCCTCTGTTTTCTATATTATCAGTCTGTGTTTCATTACTAATTCCACCTTTTGAATATGTAAGGCCTGAATATACAGCCTGTGTATTCTTCATAAGCGGCTCAGAATCATCCTGTTTACTAACCTCATAAAAGGATGCCCTGAGTTTCTTTAAAAGCCCTGTAATTCTGTTAATCTCATTATTATCAAGACTTACAGATGCTGATATAAGTGACCTCTTCATATGATTATATATTACGAAAAGATTAGCTGATATCTCATACTGCATATCAAGTCCGCATATAAGCTGGTCTATAACCTTCTGTGCCATATATATATTATTATGCGCATGCTCTGTACTATCACTCTCACATGCATCATTAAGATATTCTATAGCCATATCATACAGAATCACAACAAGCTGTGATGCTGTTGCCTGTGTAATTCTATACTGAAATGTCTTAATTGTTTCTTTAGTCATAGCATCCCTTTCCTATATAACCATTGAATCTTAAACTACTGTAATAACTGTAATACCTGTGAAGGTCTTTCATTAGCCTGTGCAAGTATTGACGTAGCTGCCTGTGTAAGAACTGTTTCAGAAGTATAAGTAGTCATCTCTTCTGACATATCAGTATCTATCATTGTTGATAATGACTTGGTAAGGTTCTCACTTGAAACCTCAAGGTTATTAGTTGTATGATCAAATCTGTTCTCGTATGCACCGATTCTTGAACGTATTTTATTAGTCTTATTAATAGCTTCATCTACAGTAGATATCGCCCTTGATGCTGTATACTGAGTCATGACATTCATATGCTCCGTGCCAAGTGAATACGTTGTTATTGCCGGAATATCAATAACAATAACCTGATCCTGATTAGCACCTACATGTATGCTCATAGTTCCAACGTCTGTGACTTCCTGACTTATAGTTCTCGCTGTACCTGCACCTGCAGCTGACTGTCCATCATTGTTACTATCGTCAAATACAGTACCTGCCGCATTACCTGGAACATCCATTGAAAACTCTTTGTTATTAACATCTGTTACTGTAATTACAGTTCCCTTTGTTGAAAGAATTGCCGAATCAGCAAAACCAATTCGCTTTCCATCATCTCCTGTAGCAATCTCTGCCTTAACATCGCTTCCTTCTACATATATACCATCTTGTGTTGCTGCCTGTGGTATTCCCAAAATATCTGCAAGCTCTGCATTATCGCATGTTATATTCATCTTCTGGTCGCTTCCATACTGGTTAGTCATAATAACAAGTGTTGAACCAGCATAATCGGCTGTTGGCACATAACCTGCATAATCAGTACCATTAGCTGCTGTATCATTATTAAGGTCTTTAACTGTAAATGCAGAACCACCTGTGATGTTAACTCCGTCAATAATCTTTCCCATCGCCTTATCAAGTGTATCACCTTCGGAAATGCTTATCTTGTAACCGTTTATGCTTATTGTTCCTTCCTGTTCTTTTGTTATAGAAGCTGTTGATGACATAGTAATACTTCCTGCTCCTACCGCTATAGCCTGTCTTGCATCCTCAGTAACAGTTATTCCATATACACCTGCTGTATAGCTGTCAGATACAGAAAGCTGATTAACTCCCTGAAGATCTGAATATACTCTTCTTGAAAGATTACCGTTAATAAGAGACTGTGTATTGAATTCTGTCTGATCAGATATTCTGTCAATCTCGTTATTAATCTGTTCTATCTCTTTCTGTATAGCTTCTCTTTCATCATCTGAATTAACATCATTAGCAGCCTGAACGCTAAGTTCCTTTAATCTTGTGAGCATACTCTGGATTTCTGTAATTGCACCTTCTGCTGTATTTAAAACAGAAACTCCATCAGCTGTATTATTCTGGGCCTGACTAAGACCTCTTATCTGTGCTCTCATCTTTTCAGAAATAGCACATCCTGCAGCATCGTCCTTAGAGCCATTTATCTTGTATCCTGATGATAATCTTTCAATTGATGTTGACAGATTATTCTGTGATTTCTGTAATGCATTGTTGGCAACAATCGCTGCCACATTAGTTCCTATTCTCATATCTTAACCTTTCTGTCTGTCCAATTTACCTGTTCATGCTCTATATATCGGACTTTCTGTGCAAATCTTTAGCCTGCAAGCAGTTTTACAATCTGTGCTGCAATTTCATACAGCTTATCTGTTGCCACACTGTCAGCCGCTGCTTCATAAGTCACATATGGCACGTCTGACGATTTTGTAATGTTGACGGTCACATTTGTAAATCCAAATCCTTCTTTTAAATTTTCTTCCATATCCTCAAGAAGCTGGCTTCCTTCATCTGAAACTGCTGTGTCACTGACAATGTACATACCAAGACTTTCTCTGTCAGCCTTAGCCTCAACAGAAACTTTTCCTAATACGCTACTTAGCATGTTTACAGATATACGACCTTTATTGTCGTCATCCTGAACCAAAGTAAGCTTCAGCATGCCTGTACTTCCTGAGTCTGTTATATATGGTATTCTGTAATCATGCCTTAATGCCAGATTCTTAATATATCCAATTGTTCTGTCTTTAAGTCTTAAATCCAGAAATCCCTCGTAATTGACATCTATCTGTGTATCAAGGTCTCCTGCTTTGGAAAGAACCTCCTGAAGTTCTTCCTCTGTCTCATCTTTCATTTCTTCATACATAAGTGACAGTTTTTCTTTATGTCCGATTTTTTCAATCGAATCCCTTGCATAATCACGTGTTGTCTTAACACCTCTGATATCCGGGAACTGTCCGGATTCTAAAAATGCTTTAACAGCCTGTATGTTACCACTGTTTATTTCTGTATCTGCATTTCTTATCTGCCTCAATATATCAGCTCCTGCCTGCACTGCTGCCTGCTGTTCCTTAAGATATTCCTCATAATATTGTTCCTCGGCTGCCGCATCATAGTTATCCTCTAACTGTTCAATAAACATTTCAACGGACTGTTCTCCGATTCCGGATGAGTTATCCACATTCTTTAATGTATTCGGGGTAACTAATCCACCATTTGCCATGAATAATGCACTGTAATAGTTAGCAATTCCGCTTACCTCTGCCATTCCTGTATTCTCATCAATAACAGCGTCCATGTCATAATGCTTTCTTGAATTATATGCAGTCATAAGATTATTCATAGTGACCTCAGCTCCCTGCTTAATCAGCGCACCTGCTGCCACTCCGGCATCTCTGGTGAATATATTCATCATCTGGTATATTCCTATAAACTGCTTTCTCTGCTCTTTAGTAATACCATTGGTACGGTCAAGCTTATAAAGAAACTTTGAAAACTTCTCCTCATTATCCTTAGATGCCTTATCATTAGCCTCTGTAAGATATTCGTTGACTTCCTCAATTGAAGCATTCATTGGATTTACTCCGTCTTTTATCATATTAAGAACTGTCTCTGGTTTCATATTCTTAATAAGATTATTAATCATTGCATTAACAGATTTGACTATCTCTACATTTTCCTTTGTCATATCCATGTTATTAGCAGCCAGTACCTTTATTGCTTCCTTGTCCTCATCAGTTCCCTCAAGTCCAAGCTCCCTAATAATATCATCCGCACTTCCCTGTACTGCCTTCTTTAATGAATCACCTAAATCGCCTCTTATCTGAGTTCCGACTGCCTCATAAGTTTCATTCATCTTGTCAAACATACTGGCAAATACACGCGCAGGATTTCTTACTATCTCATTCAATGTCTTTCTTGCTTCAAGAACATCTGTATATGCAATCTGCGCTTCTTCATACATTTCATCCGCCTGTTCATATTCCATAAGCATTGAATTAAGCTCATCTATCGGAGTTGTAAGAATAGAAATGTTATTCTTAACGAGATATATGGACGCATTCGCACTCATAAGAACCCTTGCTGTTACAAGCGTGTCATACGCCTTATCTGCTGCCTGCTGTACATCAGATGCCTGATTCCTAACTTCACTATTTCCTGTGCTTACTGTTGCTGCACTGTATTCAATTCTGAAGCTTCTTGCATCCATCTCCAGCTTAAGGCTTGCTATTGTAAATGTTTCCCCTTTTGATACCACATTTGCAACATCTGAATACTCTGCCCTGTTAATAGTATCAAGAGCTGTCCTTATATCATCAACTGGCGAACCTGTAACGAGCGTATTCTCTGCCTTGCCTCCAAGCTTCATATTATCAAATATTTTATTAAGCAGTTCCTCTGAATCAGCCTGAATCTTTTCAATATCTATCGCATCAAGCTGTGCCTTATATTCAAGATTTTCTTTAGTAACAGGAATCTGTGCATCAATAAATGCTCTTGCATCCGCAAGTGTATTATCATTAACCTCAAGTCCTGACGAAGCAATTATCTTCTCAATTCCCGGCCTTAAAGCCTCAAAATCAGCGTCAGATATTGCATTTACACACCTTCCTATTGTAACGCCATCTGCACTGATACTTGATGAAGTTGCCGCCTGTGCCTGATATATTCCAGCAATTGAAGGCTCAATACCATTAGCAACCATGTAATTCTTTGTGTTCTCTGATAATGGCTTTAACTCTTTACTCTTTTCAAGTGTGCCTTTAACCTCAGCAACACTTTCATCATTGACAGCTATATCTGCTCCCTGCATACGGCTCTCGACACTTGCCGCTGTTGCTGCACTTCCAGTCACACTCTCAATCTTATCCTTAGAAACTGCTGTGCCATAATTAACATAATCATCAGAGTGCATCGCAAGTTCAATCTTAATTTTCTCAATAATATTAACCATATCATCTGGTGTAGCATCTGTAAGATTAAAGCCGTCCTCATCTAATTTTACCGCATCAGCACCTGATAACTTCATCATCAATGCCTTAAGGCTTATCTTTGCACTGGAAGCACTCGCCATAATCTGGCTCTTTACATCATCTGCCTCCTTAAGAAGTCCCTCATATGTATTTTCAGTTGCAGCTGTCACACTGCCAGAGATTACCACTCCTGCAAATGAGCCTGCCACACCTTCACTTTTAACTGCCTTATTTTCTTTATAATTAATAGATGTTCCCTGTGCCGCAACATCTTTATTAAAATTCGCGCCTGAAACTGTATATGTCATATTCTGCTGCCTTTCTTATTTACTATCTGAAACAATCACTCATTGTCATATAATAAATATTTCGGCAGATATGGTGGGATAATTGAGAGATATATTATAGCAAATAAAAAGGAAGCTAATTCAGAATTAATAAAAATCCAAACCAGCTCCCTTTCTCTATATTATTCTCCTATATCTTCGTAGCATGAACCTTAGAAACATCACCGTTAAACTCATACACAGCTATTCCATACTTATGTAAGTCAATAAGCAATGACTGCGGATATCCATCACAATCTCCCTTAACGGCTGTAAGAGTCTTCTTCTGGTCAGCTTCATTATCTCCAAGAACCAGCTTATACTTAGTCTTGAACGGAACTCCTATTCTGAAGCTGTCTCTTTCAACTGGTGTAAAATTAAGTACAAAGAGAAGATTCTTCTTTCCATCCGGACTGATTCTCATAAATGATAAAACGCTATTATCTTTATCATTGGCATTAATCCATCTGAATCCTTCACTGCTGTAATCAGTAGCATACAGACATGGATAATTCTTATTAAGCTTCAGACACTTTTTCGTAAAATCCTTAAGTTCTGTATGACTTTCATCCTCTAACAGATACCAGTCAAGAGCACGCTTCTCACTCCACTCATTCCACTGACCAAATTCCTGTCCCATGAATAAAAGCTTCTTACCAGGATGTCCACACATATATGCATATGCCAGCTTAAGATTCTTGAACTTGTCCTCCCTGTCACCAGGCATTTTACCAAGCATAGAACACTTAAGATGTACAACCTCATCATGTGAAAGCACAAGAATGAAATTCTCGCTGTAAGCATACATCAATGAAAATGTCATCTTGCTATGATTAAACTTTCTAAAATATGGATCAAGCTTCATATATTCAAGGAAATCATGCATCCAGCCCATATTCCACTTAAATGTAAAGCCAAGACATTCCCCATTGTCAGGATCACCACTTACCATAGGCCATGCTGTTGACTCCTCAGCTATAGTTATTGCCTGTGGGAATCTCTTCTTTAACATGCTGTTAAAATGCTTTAAAAAGCTGATTGCTTCGAGATTACCGTTGTCACCATATTTGTTAGGAACCCAGTTTCCTTCTGTCCTTCCGTAATCCAGATACAGCATTGAAGCAACAGCATCAACTCTTAAACCATCAATATGGAACTTGTCCACCCAGAACATTCCATTAGCAATAAGGAAGTTAGCCACTTCATTCTTGGAATAATCAAATACCTTCGTTCCCCAGTCAGGATGCTCTCCCTTTCTAGGGTCTGCATACTCATATACACAGCTTCCATCGAAATTAGCAAGTCCATGTGCATCCTTTGGAAAATGTGCCGGTACCCAGTCAAGAATTACACCAATTCCTTTTTCATGCATATAATCTACAAAATACATGAAATCCTTAGGTGTTCCGTATCTTGCTGTAGGTGCATAATAACCAGTCACCTGATATCCCCATGATCCATCATATGGATACTCTGCAATTCCCATAAGTTCAATATGTGTATATCCCATATCTGAAACATATTTTGCAAGCTCAGGTGCCAATTCTCTATATGTATAGAATCCGTCCTCTGTTCCATCATCTTTCTTCTTCCATGAGCCAAGATGACATTCATATATAGAAAGAGGAGCTTTAAGATGATTCTCCGTCTTCTTCTTCTCAACCCATTCAGAATCTTTCCATTCATAACCTGAAAGATCGGCAACTATTGATGCTGTCTCTGGTCTTAACTGTGCCTGATTAGCATATGGATCTGCCTTGTAAAGAGCCTCTCCACTCTGGGAAATAATAAGGAACTTATACATATCCCCTGCTTTAGCTCCCGGTATGAACAAATCATATATTCCACCATCTGAAATCTTCTTCATATCATAACCATATGCATTCCAGTTATTAAACTCACCTATAACATAAACTTCTCTTGCCGCAGGTGCCCACACAGCAAAATACACACCTTCTTTTCCGTCTTTTACTCCAACATGTGCGCCCATTTTGTTATATATCTCATAATGAGTTCCCTGTCCAAAAAGATATGCATCCAGTTCTGT
>ULLQ01007889.1_pt1 | contig 10006 bp, 8 predicted proteins | sample 1951461 | NCBI WGS metagenome assembly ULLQ01 (sample SAMEA4835531, study PRJEB28245) | human gut metagenome | biome: gut microbiome; material: fecal sample | place: Denmark | collected 2008 | reverse complement strand
CAACTTTTATTTTTTGCTCCGTCCCCAATTTTTGGGTTTAAATTTTATCTGATAAAATTCTCGCCATTTGAATTCCTGAGCAAGATGCCATCATTAGTCCTCTTGTCATTCCTCCTCCATCACCTATTGAGTATAAACCTTTTACACTTGATTCAAAATTTTCGTTAATTTCTAATTTATTGCTATAAAATTTTATTTCTGGTGCATATAGTAAATTATCTGGATTTGCAAATCCTTCTACTACTTTATCCATTTCTCTTATAAATTGTAAAATATCTGTCATTGTTCTATACCCAATTGCAAATGTTATATCTCCTGGTACTGCAGATTTTAGCGTTGGAACTACAGAATTTTTATCTAATTCTTCTTGCCAAGTTCTCTTTCCTCTATAAATATCCCCTAATCTTTGTACTATTACATTTCCATTTGCCAACTCGTTTAAATTTTTTGCCACATTTCTTCCATATTCTATTGGTTTATTAAATGGATATGTAAAATTATGTGATACTAATATTGCTAAATTTGTATTTGTACTTTTGCGCTCTTTATATGAATGACCATTTACTAAACTTAAGTTATTATCATATACTTCTGATGATACAAATCCACTTGGATTTTGGCAAAATGTTCTTACTTTATCCTTATATGGATATGGGAATCCTATAAATTTCCCTTCATACATATATTGGTTTATGTCTTTCATTACTTCATCTGGTAATTCATATCTTACACCTATATCTACGCAACCAGATTTTGTTACAATATTGTGTTTGTCACACATATTAACTAGCCAGTTTGCACCTTTTCTTCCTACTGCTATTACTACATTATCTGATAATAATTCTTTTTCAGAGCTATCTTTTTTATTTACGACTTTTACACCTCTTACTGTATTGTTATCTATTATTAAATCTGTCACTTCTGTTTCAAACATCATATTTATATTATTATTTTCTAAGTGTTTTTCTAGTTTTTTGTATAGTTCATGTGCCTTTTCTGTTCCTAGATGTCTTATTGGTATATTTATTAAGTTTATACCTTGTTTTTTGGATTTTTCTTTTATTTTATTGACTTCTTCTTTATAATTAACTCCTTCTAATTTTTCGTCTGCTCCAAATTTTAAATATATCTTATCTGTATAATCAATTAATTTTTTTGTATTTTCAACACCAATATATTCATGTAAAATTCCTCCAACATAAATATCATCATCTTCTTCATTATATAAAGATAGTTTTCCATCAGAAAATGCTCCAGCTCCTGAAAATCCACTTGTTATATTACAAAAAGGCTTGCATTTTACACATTTTCCTGCTTTTTCAATTGGACAAATTCTATCTTCTACTCTTTTTCCTTGATCTATCATTAATATATTTTTAGCTTTTTTTAGCTCTATTAATTCATATGCTAAAAATATACCACTTGGTCCCATTCCTATTATAATCGCATCATACTTATTTTCCATAACATCAATTCCTTCCTATGATAAATTTTCATACAAAGAGTATATATTCTACATACTGTAATTTTATTCACTTGCATTTTATCATTGAAAAAATATAAAAGCAATAAAAATTGTTTGGTGTAAAAAAATAACCCCCGCTAAGCATCGTTAGATGCTTAGTAGGGGCTGAGAACAGATTAGATATATTTTGTCATATCTTTATCTGCGAGGCAATGGGAATCCCACCATGCCTTTTTCTCATTTTTCTTCCATGACTCCAGATTCTCATAAAATATGAGATCTGGCGCACTATTATGTGGTACGATTACCGTCTCATTTTTGCTTTTGACCAGAATTATATTATCCATGGTTTTCATCTGGTCATCAGCTAAAAGAACGTGATATCCTTTGAAATAATTCGAAAACGCTTCAAAGTCATATGAGAACGTTGATGTCATTACATGCCACAGCGAATATACCGCTGCTGAGACCTGATATTCTCTGTTATATGTAATGGAATCAATTTTTTCCTGTCTCTTGATTACTGGATTGTTTCCGCCACCGCAGTTCCAATTCTTCACCAAATTAAACAGTTCCTTACGAGAAATAGAACGATACATCGTTCCGTTTTTGAGTACGCTCTTCATGTACTGCTCCTTTTCTTTGGTTGGTCGCATTTGCGACATGGTTTATTTCGTATGAGTTCACCTATCTAGGTAGAACAAATATATTATAACAGTTTTACATAAAAATGTCAATTTCTAGTTAAATTAATTCTGCAATTAAATCATAATCTTGCACATTTGTAACCTTTACTTTTATAAATTTTCCTTCTAAATTCTCTTCATCACAATTTACAAATACAACACCATCAATATCTGGAACATCCATATAACTTCTTGCTATATAATACTTGCCATCAAAACTTCTTTCTTCTAGTAAAACTTCAAGATCTTTTCCTATATATTTATTTGAAACTTCTTTATAAACTTCTTGTTGTATTGCCATTATTTTGTTATATCTACTTTTTTTCGTCATCGGATGAACTTGAGTCTTTATTCTTGACGCTGGAGTTCCGTCTTCTTTTGAATATGAAAAAGCTCCTAATCTATCAAATTTTGCTTCTTTTATAAAATCATATAGCTCTTCAAAATCTTCTTCTGTTTCTCCTGGGAATCCCACCATCACTGTTGTTCTAATTATTGCATCTGGAATTTCTTTTCTGATTTTTTTAATTAGAGCTCTTATACTTTTTCCGTCACTTTGTCTATTCATTCTTTTCAAAACTTTATCTGAAATATGTTGAATTGGAATATCAAAATAATTGCAAATTTTGTCATTGTTTTTTACAACTTCTAATAACTCATCTGTTATTGTTTCTGGATATGCATATAAAAATCTAATCCATTTTATTTCATCTATTTTACACAATTCTTTAAGTAATTCTGCAAGTTTTGGCTCTCCATATAAATCAATTCCATATTTTGTTGTATCTTGTGCTATAACAATTAGCTCTTTTACGCCATTATTTGCTAACATTTTTGCTTCTTCTATTATCTCTTCTATTTTTCTGCTTATATATTTACCTCTTATGTATGGTATTGCACAATATGTACAATTATTACTACAGCCTTCACCTATTCGTAAATATGCAAAATTTTCTCCTGTAGTAACTACTCTATCCATAAAATCTAGATTATTTTTTTCAGTCTTATCATTTTCTATTTTTCCTATAACAGATTCAATTTGTTCCCAAATATTTTCATATTCACTATATTTTATAAATAAATCAACTTCTGGAAGTGCTTTTTCTAATTCGTCTTTGTATCTCTCAACTAAGCAACCCATTGCGATTAAATATTTACATTTTCCTTTTTTATATTCTGCCATTTCTAATAAAGTATTTATGGCTTCTTCTTTTGCTGGCTCTATAAATCCACATGTATTTACTACAATTATATCTGCATTTGATGGATCATTAACTATTTTAAAATTATTATTTTTAAATAATCCGATTGTCATTTCTGTATCTAATAAATTTTTGCTACATCCTAGTGATACAAATCCTACATTCATAAAAATACATTTCCTTTCCTTATATGCTACATCTCTTTTTACATAATATTTTATACATTATAAGTGTATATCTTTTATTAAATTATTTACTCTCTTTCATTTTCTAGCTATTAAAAAAATGTTTTCTTGTCATTTCTAATAGATGTAATGGTGTAAATCCTATTACTTGTGTTTTTGCTCTATCTTTTTTTAGCTCTTTTTCTAGTAAATCTACTATTTTCTCCTCGTCTTCTTTTTCTTCCATATCTATATAATCTATTATTATAATTCCACCGATATCTCTTACTTTTATTTGTTTTGCAATTTCAATTGTCGCTTCTTCATTTACTTTTAATACTGTTTTTTCTAAGGTATCTTTTCCTGTATATTTTCCTGTATTTACATCAATTGCTGTTAATGCTTCTGTTTTATCAATTGTTATAAAACCTCCACAATTAAGCCATATCTTTCTGTTTTTTAGTTTTTCTAATTGATTGATTATATCCTCTGTAAGTAAATTTTTATTATTATCTAAGTTTATAATTACCTTTGAATCACCATATTCTTCGTTTATAAAATTATATAGTTTTTCGCTATTTACAGTTATTCTATCAATATTATCTATTAATCCCAGTAAAACTTTATTTATAATTCCTCCTGCCTCATACAGTTTTCTAGGTATAAGTTCTTCTTTCTTATGCTCTTGCAAGTTACTGTTTATATTACAATAAAGAGATTCTACATATTTTATATCTTCAATAAGTTCTTTCTCTGTTTTATTTTTAGCAGCAGTTCTAATTATAAAACCATTTTCTCCTGATGAATTATTTTTTACAATTTCTTTTAACCTGTTAATCTCTTCTTTATCTTCAATTTTACTTGATACTGTAATAAATTTAGAATTTGGTATTAATGCAGTGTATTTACCAGCTATATTTAAATCCGTGGATATTCTCGCTCCTTTTGTTTCATTTTTGTCTTTTTTTACTTGAACAATAATTGGCATTCCAACCCTAACATATTTTTTTATATCTGACTTTCCTATTTTTTCGTTTTTGTTTCCTGTTACTTCACTTGCTTTTGGTAATACGTCTTTTATATGTAAAAATGCATTTTTCTCTTCCCCTATATCTACAAAAGCTGCTCCGCATTCCTGGTAATACATTTATAACTTTACCTAAATAAATATTTCCTTCTATCGTTCTATTGTTATCATATTCTTGGTATTTTTCTATTACATTTCCATTTTCTAAAACAACTATATCACTTTTTTGATTATCATAATTAATTATAATCTCTTTCATTATTCCTCCACTAATTTAGTTTAATTGTATTTGTTCATTGCATTATCTATACCGTCTTTTATTATAGATGATACTGCATCTGAAGCTTTTTCTATTCCAATTTTTAATTTTTCGTAATCTTCATCTGTTATATTTCCTATTACATAATTTATCAAATCATTTTTATGCTCTGGCATTCCTATTCCTACTCTTACTCGTGGAAAATCTTCGGAATTTAACCTAAAAACTACTGATTTCATTCCATTATGAGTTCCAGGTCCACCTTTTTTACGTATTCTTATACTTCCTGGATTTGTATCTATATCATCATAAACAACAATCACATTGTTTATATCTATTTTATAAAAATTAACAAATTCTACTACAGAATCACCACTTAAATTCATAAATGTTTGTGGTTTTAGTAATATAACTTTTTCTCCTTCAATTTCTCCTGAACCATATAATCCATTAAATTTTTCTCTTGAAATTGCAATTTTATATTTATCTGCAATTTCATTAATAACATCAACTCCCATGTTGTGCCTTGTTCTTGCATAATCTGCTTCCGGATTTCCTAAACCTACTATAAGATACATGAAATGCCTCCTTTTTATGTTAATACTTACAAATTATACCATATCCCTACCAATTTCACAATACCATGAATTTCGCTAAACAACAATCACATCTCTCTTTATTTTATTATTTTCTACTATTCCGCTTCCAATAAACTTATTATCTTCTGAGTAAATAGTATATATGCCATCTTCTTTATTTGTTGTTAATTTCACTCCATTTAAAAATTTATCTAAATCACTGCTCTTTATTATAAATTTATTTACATTTTTTAACAAATTCTCTAGTGTTATTATTTTTTTATTTAGCCAATCAAGATTATCCTTGTTTTCTTCTAAATTATCTATTGTTACTGACTCTTCTATTCTAAACTCTCCAACTTTTGCTCTTTCGAGCTCTTTCATATATCCTACAGTCCCTAATCTTTCTGCTATATCCTCACACAAAGACCTTATGTATGTTCCTTTTGAACATTCTACATCAAATTTTATTTGATTCATTTTCGTATCTAATTTTAATAGATGTATATTATAAATTTCTATATTTCTTTTAGGAATTTCTACTTCCTTATTATTTCTTGCATACTCATACAATTTTTTTCCATTCACTTTAATTGCAGAATATATAGGCGGAGTTTGAATTTGCTTTCCTAAAAATGTTTTTAATACATTATCTATATTTTTCTCATCAAAAATACTTGAATTAACCTCTCTTTTTTCTATTACATTTCCTTCAATATCAGCAGTTGAAGTTTTTATTCCTAATTGCAATGTAGCGATATATTTTTTATCATGATTTATCAGATATTTCGAAAATTTAGTTCCTTTGCCTAAAAGTAACGGAAGTACTCCTGTAGCATTTGGATCTAATGTACCTGTATGTCCAACTTTTATATTTAAAATTTTTTTTACTTTATTTACTATATCATTAGAAGTATAATCTTTGGGCTTATTTATAATTAATATTCCATCCATACTTTGACCTCCTTTGTGTTAATAAGGACGTTGTCAATAGGGACGGGGATTTCTGACACAATTAATGTGTCAAAAATCTCCGTCCCTATTGACACTTATAGATAACGTTTAACTTCATTAATAATTTTTTCTTTAACGGATTCTAAGTCTCCATTTATAGGAAATCCAGCTGCTTTTAAATGTCCGCCTCCACCAAATAATAGAGCAATTTCATCAACGTTAACTTTTTCATTAGATCTTAAAGATGCTTTTAGTCCTTTACCTCTAACTTCTCTTATAAATATTGAAACTTCTACGCCTTCAACATCTCTCCCCATGTCAACAATACCTTCATGATCACCATATACTGCATTTACCTTATCATAATCTTCTAAAGTTAAATATGTATATGCAATTTTACCATCTTCTAAAAATTCTAATCTATTACTTGCTATTCTTGATAATTCAAAAGCAGATTTTGTTTTTACTTGTAAAACTTTTCTATAAGTATCAGATACATTAACACCTTTATTTAGTAATTTTGCAACAAATTCAAATGTTTCAGCTGTTACACCTTGATATTTAAATCCTCCTGTATCTGTTATTATTCCAGCTAATAAACATGTTCCTATATCTTTATTAATTTCCATATTAAAATGATTTAGAGCAACAATCATAACTTCAGCACATGCTGGTGCATCTGGATTCACAAAATTGTAGTCACCATACATTGTATTTGTTCCGTGATGATCTATAACTACTGTAGTATTAGCATTCTCAAAATATTTTGACCAACCATTTAGCATTTTAAAATTTGCACAATCTATTGTAATAGCTAAATCATAATTCTCTATACAGCTTTCTTTTTTTATGTCACTTGCATTCGGTAAAAACATAAATGTATTTGGACATTCTGGTATTATCAAATCTAAATTATCTTTACCACATATTTTTAGAGCATTATATAATGCTAAACTTGTTCCTACTGCATCTCCATCTGGATGCTCATGTGTTAAAATTACTATTGATTCCGCTTTGTTTATTTCTTCTAATATTTTATCTAAAGTACTCATATTGTTAATCATTCCTTTCTGAAAATGAGATGGCGAGGGAATAAGAGAATTTTTCCCTTTTCCCTTGCCGTCTTTTGAGCCTTCTTCTATTTGTTAATTTTCCCTTTTTATCTCTTTAAGTATACTATCAATTTTAGCTCCATATTCCATTGAATCGTCTAATTCGAATATTAATTCTGGCGTTATTCTTAAATTTACAGTTTTGGCTACTTGGCTTCTTATAAATCCAGCTGAATCTTTTAATCCTTGCATTGTTTTTTCTAGATTTTTAGAATTTAAAATGCTTACATATATTTTAGCATATTTTAAATCTGGAGTTATCTTTGCTCTAGTAACACTTATTAGTCCAGTAACATTTGGATTTTTAAGTTCAAATGTTAGTACATGACTAATCTCTTTTTTTAGCTCTTCATTAATTCTATTTAATCTAGTATCATTTTTTGCCATAAACCTCATCCTTTCGTTCAGATTATCTCTTAACTTCTTCCATTACGAAGAACTCAATTACATCATCTTCTTTTAAGTCATTGTAATCTTCTATTTGGCAACCACATTCATAACCTTTTGTAACTTCTTTAACATCATCTTTAAATCTTTTTAAAGAAACTAATTTACCTTCATGTATAACAACTGCTTCACGTATTACTCTTACACCTGCATTTCTTTCTATTTTTCCATCTGTTACATAGCATCCTGCAATTGTTCCAACTCCTGATACTTTAAATGTTTGTCTTACTAAAGCATTTCCAATTACTTTTTCTTCGTAAATTGGATCTAATAGACCTTTCATAGCAGCTTCTACATCTTCGATTGCCTTATATATTATAGAATATTGTTTTATTTCTACCCCTTCTTTTTCAGCAACTTCTTTTGCAGATCCTACTGGTCGTACATTAAATGCTATTATTATTGCTTTTGCTGCTTTTGCAAGTTGAACATCAGATTCATTTACAGCTCCCGCTACAGAATGTATAACTTTTACTTTTACTTCATCATTTGATAATTTTTCCATTGATTGTTTAATAGCTTCTGCTGATCCTTGAACATCTGCTTTTACTATTAAATTTAATTGTTTTAAGTCTTCACTTGCCATTTTTTCAAATAAATTATTTAAAGTTACTACATTTGTATTATTTAATGTTTTTTCTCTTTCTTGCAGTTTTCTTTTTTCAATTAAATGTTTTGCCATTTTTTCATTTTTAACTTCGTAGAATGTATCTCCCGCTTCTGGAAGATCAGTTAATCCCATTACTTCTACTGGAGTTGATGGTCCTGCTTCTTTTACGCTTTGACCTCTATCATTTTTCATTGCTCTTATTCTACCAATAGATGTACCAACAACAATTGTATCTCCAACATCTAAAGTACCACGTTGAACAAGTATAGATGCAACTGGTCCTCTTGCTTTATCTAATCTAGCCTCAATTACTGCACCTTTTGCTTGTTTGTTTGGATTTGCTTTTAATTCTTTCATATCTGCAACTAATAGTACCATCTCTAGTAGGTTATTAATATTCAAATTCTTCTTAGCAGATATTGGGACAAATATTGTATCTCCTCCCCATTCTTCAGGTACAAGTTCATATTGCATTAAATCTTGTTTTATTTTGTCTATATTTGCATTTGGTAAATCTATTTTATTTACAGCAACTATAATTGGAATATCCGCTGCTTTAGCATGATTTATTGCTTCTACTGTTTGAGGCATAACTCCATCATCTGCAGCTACTACTAATATTGCAATATCTGTAATTTGTGCACCTCTTGCTCTCATACTTGTAAATGCTTCATGTCCTGGTGTATCTAAAAATGTTATTTCTCTTCCACTTACAGTTACCTTATATGCACCTATATGTTGGGTAATTCCTCCTGCTTCACCTTCTATAACATTAGTTTTTCTGATGGCATCTAATAAAGAGGTTTTTCCATGATCTACGTGACCCATAACAACAACTACTGGTGGTCTTGTTTTTAAATCTTCTTCTTTATCCTCAGATTCATCAAATAGTAAGTCTTCTTCATTAACAACATTTTTCTTTATTGCATTTATTCCAAATTCACTAGCAACTAAATATGCTGTATCAAAATCTAATTCATTATTTATTGTTGCCATTATTCCTAAACTCATTAATTTAGTAATAACTTCTCCACTAGTTTTTTTAAGCTCTGCTGCTAAATCCTTAACTGTAATTGTCTCTGGTATAGTAATTTCTGTTAATTGGAATATTTTTTGCTTATTTCTTTCTTTATCATTTTTATTTATTTTCTTTTTATTTCTTTTTCCTCTTTCAGTTGTTAAATCATAGTAGTCTAGCATTCCTCCATCTTGTTCATTAAACATGTGAGATAATTTGTCAACTTGTTTTAAATCTTTTAATTTTCCACCATCAAATTCTGAAAATCTATCTTGTTTTCTTGTTTTTGTATTTTTCTTATTATTAGCTTTTGCTTCTTCAAATTTATTTTGTTTCGCTTTATCAATAGATTTACTTGTGTAATCTCTTTGTGATTCTTTTTCTACAATCTCTGTTGACATTATATTTTTAATATTTTTGTCAATTCCTTTTTCATCAAGGGGTCTGCTATTATTATTAGTTTTATAATTGTTATATCTATTAT
>ULLQ01017998.1_pt1 | contig 10161 bp, 3 predicted proteins | sample 1951461 | NCBI WGS metagenome assembly ULLQ01 (sample SAMEA4835531, study PRJEB28245) | human gut metagenome | biome: gut microbiome; material: fecal sample | place: Denmark | collected 2008 | reverse complement strand
AAAGGTGGATGCGTCCGAGGCAGAAGCAATCAGATTAAAGATTGCTGACAGCGAGGCTGCAATTATTGAGGCTGAGAAGAAGAGAAGTGTGTTAAATGAGGTTAAAGAGCAGCTTTCAAGGAACCTCGCACAGACAAGAGATGATATAGAAGAGAAGGAAACAGCATGCAGCCTGCTCTCGCGTATTATGGAGATGAATACTTCTATAGATAAAAAGTATGAGCGCTTAAAGGGACTGAAGGCTGATGTGGACAGTGCAAGAAACCGCATATATGAGTGCGAGGAGGCAGCAGCTTCTGCTAATTCTGAGTATGATACCGCGAGAGATTTCGAGGACAGTACAAGAAAGGCATATGATGAAATCATTAAGTCATGGGAGGAGCAGTACGCACCTTATTATGATGAAAATGTTTCAATAGAAATCGATGACGATACATACCGTCTTGATAAGGATGAAATAGAGAGCAGATTCACCGGATTAAAGACAGCACTTTCACAGAAGAACAGTGACTTTGCAGATAAGCAGGCGCTGATGAACCATCTGTCTGCATCTATGAACAAATGTCGTGATGCAATAGAGTACAGAGGTTATACATTTGACGATATTAAGGCAAAGTATGAAGTCGGTGAGATTATGGCAGCAGGTTCACAGCAGTTAAGGAATGCCAAGGATGCTCTTAATAATCTTGTGAAGAGCAGTGATTCTGTAAGGGAAGAGCTTGAGTCACAGGAAGCACTTCTTAATAGACTTGAGGGAAGTATCGCACATGGTATTAACCAGATTGAGAATAATTATGGAAGCTTTAATGAATTCCCATGCGATGACCCGGATGAATTCATTACACAGCACAAGGTACTTATTAAGAAGTTAGAGGATAACACCAAGGTTCAGGAAAAGACACGCAGACAGATGTCTGATTCATTAAAAGACATTCTTGTATGCAGAAAAGACCTTGAAAGAATCGTGTCTGATGCGGGCATGCATGTTCCAGAAGAATTCCGTCCTGAGGATGCACAAGGAATTACAGCTAATCTTACAGAATATGAGGCTGTTCATAAAGAATATGCTTCAATTACCAGATTAGAGTATAAGAAGGTTGATGAATTTAATAAGAATAAATCTAAGCTTATTGACCTGCTTAACGGATTTAATGCAGTCGAGCTTGCTGATGAAGTAAGGATATCACTTAATGTTCCTGAAAATGTGGCTAAGACAAGAAGTATGATTGAATCGTTAAATGAGACGAACACATTTATACAGTTAGAAAAAGACCGCATTGCCAAGGGTATAGAGGATATGCAGATGATTAAGGATAACTTTGAAAATCGTTGTATCCAGACATGCAGTAATATTAAGACTGAGCTTGACCGTCTGCCACAGTTGTCTAATATCAATCTTGACGGAGAACAGATTGCAATAATCAGTTTGCAGATTCCTTATATAAAGGAAGAATTATATAAGGAAAAGATGTCTGAATATATTGATGAAACTGTTTTTATGGCGGAAAGTTTTAAAGAGCCTGCGGAAAGACTCAAGTATATAAGAAACAGACTGTCATGGAAGAGACTTTTCTCAGTTATTGTCACAGATATGAATTCAATCAGAATTAATCTGTATAAGAGAGAGAGAATCAAGGACCAGAGCCGTTATTTAAGATATGAGGAAGCGGTTGGCTCAACAGGACAGTCACAGGGTATATATATCCAGTTCCTTATTGCGATTATCAACTACATATCTAATATGAATTCTTCAGGTAATGAAGGTGTTGAGGGTAAGACAATATTCATAGATAACCCATTCGGTGCGGCAAAGGATATATACATATGGGAGCCAATATTCAAGCTGCTTGCAACTAATCATGTCCAGCTTATTGTTCCGGCAAGAGGTGCAACTCCTGCTATTACAGGAAGATTCGATGTTAATTACATACTTGGTCAGAAGCTTGTTGATTCAAGGCAGCAGACTGTGGTTGTTGATTATTACAGCAGCACGAAGGAATCAGAATTGGAATACACGAGAATGGATTACGAACAGGCTACATTTGATTTTTTGTAACATATTTGTAACAATTCTGTGAACTTGGTTTACAATGAACTTAGGCTGTGCTAAACTTTAATGAGTTGTAAAATGCGATAAATAAATTATTCACAACATTCATCAAGTAAGCATTGGAATGAGGAATATATAATCATGAATAAATACGAATTAGGAATTAAGATAGACCAGATTAAGAAGCTGGCGGCGAAAAAGGAATACACAGAAGCGGCAGCCATAGCTAAGGATATTAACTGGACTAAAGTTAAAGACTGGCAGGCACTTGCCACAGCCATTAATGTACAGGAAGCAGTAGGGGACTATGAAGAAGCAAGAGACATGGCAATTCTTGCTTATAACAGAAACCTTGGCGGAAGAAAGCTGGTTTATAAGCTTACTGAATTCTTTATTAAAGTTGGAGATTTTGATAATGCTAACGAGCTTTATGAAGAATACAGCAAATCTTCACAGCATGATGTGAGCAGATTCATCCTGTATTATGACCTTAGAAAGGCACAGAATGCATCAGATAATGAACTTGTAGGAATCTTAGAGGATTACAGGGATCATGAGATTGATGAGAAGTATATGTATGAGCTTGCAAAGCTGTATTATAAGACTGGAAGAAAAGAAGAATGTATTAAGACATGTGATAATATCGTTCTGTGGTTTCAGGATGGTATATACGTTGAGAAAGCAGTACAGTTAAAGGAAAAGCTTGGTGTTGTTCTTACTAAGACACAGAAAGGTATCTTAGAAGATGTAAGAAAAAGAAAGGAAGATATAGAGGCAACTAAGGAAGAGCTTTTTGCAAAGCAGAAGGAACTTGCTAATCTTAAGAGAGATGAAGTTGAAGATGTTTTCCGTGAAGAAGATGAGAAAGAACAGAAAGCATCTGGTAAACAGCCTGCACCAGAGGTAAGTCTGAATGTTCCTGAATATGATAAGGAACAGGAGGAAGGACCTCTTTCAATAGACCTTGTACAGAACGACCAGAATGATGATATCAAAGCATTTTTAATGAAAGCTCTGAATAAGGATGAAGATGCAGATAATACTAAGGACAGCTCTGTTGTTATGTCTAAGATAGAGACTCCTCAGGTGGAGAAGCCAGAGGTTTCTGAGACACTTAGCAAAGATGGAGAGAAGAATTTCTCAAGCGAGATTAATAAGGTAAATGTCTCACTTAAGGAGCTTATTGAGAATGCAAAGCAGAAATTAGCTGATAATTATGAGCAGATCAATAAAGAAGACGAAGCTGAACAGAGAAAAGAAGCTGAGGAAAGAATCAATAAGGAAGCAGAGAATATAGATATTAATGTTCCTGTACCTGAATATAACAATTTATATGATACAAGAAATCTTCAGGAAGAGCTTGCTGCCAAGATGAGTGACTTGTTCGGTGATGAGGAAGAAGATGCTGATGTTAAGACATTTGTACCAGCTTCTAAGAATAAGGAAGAACAGCCTGCAAAGGAGGTTAAGACTCCGGCTCCTGTAACTGAACAGGTTGTTAATGATGATGCAGAAGTTCAGGAGGATGATGACCAGATTGAAGGCCAGATGGATATAACAGAGTGGATGCAGTCTGTAAGAGAAGAAAAGTATGGCAAGCAGGATACTAAGGAATTCTCCAAGTCAGAGCTTGAGCGTTATCTTGATGAGAAAGACGAGAAAAGTGCAGCTTATGAAAAGCTTGTAGAGCAGAAGAAAGCAGAAGCACTGGCTGATGGTAAGGAGATTGATAAGGAAGAAGCAAAGAGAGCAGCTCTTGCACAGATGGCAGTTGATTCAGCGAGAATGGATCTTGCAATAAGAACAGGTAAGGCTGCAGCGAGACTAGAGCAGGCAGCAACTGCTATAGAGAATGAAGATATTCCTTTAGTTACAGCACAGATACCAACTGTGTCAGAATCAATGATTTCAGATATCAATTCAATTATGAATGAAGATATTGATAATAAAGACAATAAAGAAGAAGGTGAGGAGGCTGTTGTACTAGATGAGGTAGCTGCAGGTGTTGAGCCGGAAGAAACAGTAATTCCATTCACCAGACAAGAAGAAGAACAGCCATTGACTATGGAAGAAGAGATTGAAGAAACTGAGCAGATAGAGAAGAAGCTTACAGGAGAGCTGGCAAAGATATTCAGAAAGTACAGAGATATGCCAGGACTTGAGGAACAGTTAGCTGATCTTTTCGATACAATTGACGATGAAATGCAGATGAATTCATCAGCATCAGGAAATATTCTTATTTCTGGTAATTCAAGTTCTGATAAGACAGACCTTGCAAGAACTATAATTAGAGCTATTAATACTTTATATCCAGACCAGCCAAAGAAGATTGCTAAGACATCAGGAGAGAGTATTAACCAGAGAGGTATTGCCAAGGCAATGGGAAGACTTAAGGGAACAGCTCTTATCGTTGAAGGCGCAGGAACAATCCAGCCTAAGAGAATTAATGAACTGCTTAACTGTCTTGAACAGGATACAGGAAGAATGATTGTCATATTTGAAGATTCAGATACAGACATGAATGTTCTTATCAACTTTAATCCTGAGCTTACCAAGACATTCAATCACAGAATTGTTCTTAAGCAGTACACTGTTAATGAGCTTGTTGAGATGGCGAAGAGATTCGCAAGAAAGAGACAGTATGAGGTTGATGATGATGCATTACTGGAACTGTATCTTAAGATTGACAAACTTCATAACGTGAATGATAATATTAAACTTGATGATATCAAGGAAATTATCAATCAGGCAATTGTCAACTCTGAAAGAAGAGCATCAAGAAGATTCTTTGGTGGACTTAAGAAGAAGAGAAGCGAGAATGGTGATGTTATATTCTTGACAGAGGCAGATTTTAAAGACAGATAACTTATAATATTATGCACAGATGTGCTTACACAGGGAGGAAAATATGACTAACATCGATGAAATGTCAATTAATGCAATCAGGGTATTGTCAGCAGATGCAATCCAGAAGGCTAATTCAGGACATCCTGGACTTCCACTTGGAACTGCACCAACAGCTTATGAATTATGGACTAACCATATGAATTACAACCCGGCTGATCCAGAATGGGAGAACAGAGACAGATTCGTTCTTTCTGGCGGACATGGTTCAATGCTTCTTTATTCATTGTTCCATTTACTTGGAATTGGCAATCTTTCTTTAGATGATGTGAAGAATTTCAGACAGATGGGTTCTAAGACACCTGGACATCCAGAGTATGGTCATACAGTTGGTGTTGAAGCAACAACAGGACCTCTTGGACAGGGTATGGCTATGGCAGTAGGTATGGCTATGGCAGAAGCACATCTTGCATCTGTATTTAATAAGGAAGGATACAATGTAGTTGACCATTACACATATGTACTTGGTGGAGACGGCTGTATGATGGAAGGTATTTCATCAGAGTGTTTCTCACTTGCAGGAACATTAGGTCTTTCAAAGCTTATTGTATTCTACGATTCTAACAATATATCAATTGAGGGAAGCACAGATATTGCATTTACTGAAAATGTAATGAAGAGATTCGAAGCATTTGGCTTCCAGACAATCGAGGTTGCTGATGGCAATGATATCGAAGCAATCGGAAAGGCTATTGAGGAGGCTAAGGCTGATAAGGAAAGACCTTCACTTATCAAGGTTAATACACTTATCGGATACGGCTGTCCTGCAAAGCAGGGTAAGGCAAGCGCACACGGTGAGCCTCTTGGTATTGATAATGTTGCAGCACTTAAGGAAAATCTTAACTGGCCATGCAAGGGTGATTTTGAAGTACCACAGGAAGTATATGACCATTATAAAGAGATAGCTGCAAGAATGGCTGAACCGGAAGAAGAATGGAATAAGCTTTTTGCTGAATACTGTGAGAAGTTCCCTGAGATGAAGGAACTCTGGGATAAGTACTACAATGGATGTGATATGTCCGATTTATTCAATTCTGAGGAATACCTTGCAAAGCCAGAGAAGGCAGAAGCAACAAGAAGTTCAAGCGGAACAATTCTTAACATGATTAAGAATGTAATGCCTAACCTTATCGGTGGTTCAGCAGATTTAGCACCATCTAATAAGACTAATATGAAGGATGCAGGAGATTTCTCTAAGGAGAATTATGCAGGAACTAACCTTCACTTTGGTGTAAGAGAACAGGCTATGGCAGCAATTGGTAACGGACTTGCACTTCATGGTGGATTAAGACCATTCGTTGCAACATTCTTCGTATTCAGTGATTACACAAAGCCAATGGCAAGACTTACATCACTTATGAAGCTGCCACTTATATATGTATTCACACATGACAGTATCGGAGTTGGTGAGGACGGACCTACACATGAGCCAATTGAGCAGCTTGCAGCATTCCGCTCAATGCCGGACTTCACAGTATTCAGACCATGTGACAGAACAGAGACAGCACTTGCATGGGAATATGCTATTGAATCTAAGGACGAGCCAACAGCTTTAGTTCTTACAAGACAGAACCTTCCACAGATGGCTTGCTCATCAAAGGAAGCACTTAAGGGAGCATATATTCTTGAGGATTCAGATAAAGAGACTCCAGATGGAATTATTATTGCAAGTGGTTCAGAAGTAAACCTTGCTGTATCAGCAAAGGCAGAGCTTAAGAATGCAGGAATAGATGTAAGAGTAGTAAGTATGCCATCTATGGACGTATTCGAGAAGCAGTCAGAGGAATACAAGGAATCAGTCCTTCCTAAGAGTGTAAGAAAGAGAGTTGCAGTTGAGGCACTTTCAGACTTCGGCTGGTACAGATATGTAGGACTTGATGGAAAGGTTATCTGCATGAAGGGCTTCGGAGCTTCAGGTCCGGCTAACCAGTTATTCGAGCATTTCGGATTCACAGTAGAGAATGTAGTTAATACTGTTAAGAGTCTTTTCTAAGAAGATATAACAATATAAGAAAATCAATATTAATGATGAATTAATATAATAAAATCAGGGATTTCGGTTATTAAATATAACTGGAATCCCTGATTTTTTACATTGTCAAGTGCAGAATGTGCCATATATTACCGAATGTGCCAAAACTACCCGATACTAATGTGACGTATATTACCGAATATGCCATATATTGCAGAATATGCCAAAACTATTGCATGATGCCATCGTAACTGTCAACAATTCTTTTAATGCTTCGTGTTCCAAGACCATGATTAATAGTGTCCAGTTTGGTTGTGTACGCTTGACATGATATCTATAGTTAATTAAACTAACTATAGATGTCATAACTTTAAGGGGGATTACAATGAGAAGAATTGCAGCAGGATTAATGGTTGTAATGTCAGTTTTGCTTGTGTCGTGTAAGGGGAAAACAGGTAATACGATAACCGTAGGAAGCGATAAGCTTGATAATACGCAGTCATACTTTTCTGAAAGCATGCATACGGTGGCAAGATGTGATACAGGATATTATTATCTTGATAAATGCAGCGCATCAGATGATAATCTTATGTTTTATGATGATAAGTCGGAAGAAAGTATTGTGTTATGTAATAAACCACAATGTGGGCATGATGGAGAAGAGTGCATGGCATATATTTCAGGAAGCGAGTTTAAAAGTGAGTTGTATTACTATAATTCGTACATATATATGATAAGTTCCAAGGGAAATCTTGTACAGATAAGTGCTGATGGAACACAGAGAACAGACCTTGGAAGCATATGCGTCCTGAGTGGACAGGATAGTGTGTCAATGTGCTTCAATGATGGATATGCATATGTATCTCAAGAGATAACGGGAGATATAGAAGGTAATGTAACAGTAAGGCTGTACAGATTTAATCTTGATACGGGTTCGAGCGATAAAATATATGAAGAAACGGGATATGGTATAGGAATTAATTCACTTAAAACATATGGCAGCGACACATTTTTTTTAAAGACATCTGTTTCAAAAGATGATAAGGGATTATATTCGTTGGAAGGAAAAGGAATATTCAGAATTGCAGGGGAAGATATTGAATGTCTGCTTGACAAGAATGTGTATAGTTACTGTATAGATGCAGACAATAACAAGCTGTATTACAGTGGGCTTGGAGATGGAATGATATATGAATATGATCTTGGCAGCGGTAAGTCAGAAAGCATATATGAAAGTGATAATGATACAGGATATTTTTATATAACATTTGACGGAAATTATATCTGGATGGATGATGAAGGATATAAGAATATGGCAATGTATTTTAACAAACAGAGCAGTTCACTTGATTATACATTATATCAGTTAGACAGAGATGGAAAGCTTGTAGCAAAGAGGACAATTCCAGACGAAGAAAAGATATTTTCAATTATGCATGGGGATAGCAGGAGAATGTTTATGTTCTCATCTGTGAATAATAGAATTGTATATATTGATAAGAGCAACATTGAAAAAGGGGATATTAAGGAGCTTAGGTAGATGAAGGAACTGGGGAGACTGCTTAATAGAAAAACAATATTGCTAATTCTGGCTGCGGCATGTATATGTGTCGTGGCTGTTTTTGCAGGGGACTTTTCAGACTGTGGAATAGATAATTATAAGATTAAAGCAAGAGAGTACAACTGGCTGATTAATGGGCATACAGATGAACAGATACAGGAGCATGCTGACGAACTGGCACAGGATGATAGAAGAATATTTAAGAGACTTGCAAAGGAATACAAGGAAAAGTCTGATTATATTGATGGATATACAGAAAGTGTCAAAGCAGTTATTACAAATGCCTCGAATATGAAAAAATTCAGTGTGTTCGGTACATCAGAATCAATAGCTAATATCAATAAAACGGAAAATGATTATAAAAGGATTGAAAATGTACAGGTTAGGGAATTAAACAGCAGGGCAGTTGAACAGTTTCTGAAGAATGATATTTCTATCTATATCGTTCTTGCGTTGATGATATATATTATTTATATCATTTATGAATACAGGGATAATGGAATGTGGCAGATTATCTATACTGCTGTCAATGGAAGAATGAGAATTGCAGTTAAGGACACTGCAGCAGTCGGATTGGGTGCTTTATTTGTATCACTGATTATGCAGTTATGCGGTCTTGTCTCTATGCTTGTGGTGTATGGTGGCTGGGATTTCCTTACCGCACCTGTACAGTGTCTGAAAGGGTATAATAATTTCACTTATCCGATAAGCGTAATGACATATCTTTTTATAAGATATATGATTATATCTTTGATAGTTATTGCAATAGTGCTTGTTATATCACTGGTATTTTCGTTATGCAGGAAAAGAATCAGTTCAGTTGTGCTGGTGGGTATAATTGCCGGAGCGGAAGCATTTGCATACCAGAATATATCAATGCAGGGCAGATTAAGAATTTTCAAGAAGATTAATATAATAAATGTGATGAATGTAAGCAGCATACTTAGGAAGTATGATAATATCATGATAGCAGGTGTTCCTGTGCGTATGATAAATGTGCTGTGCATGGTGTGTATTAGTATAGCTGTAATATCGGCAATATTTCTTGTATTACTTGGAAAGGTTATCCGTCCGGGAAGAACCGCTGGCTTTATAGGAAAAATGATTGAAAAAATCGGACATGGAGTTCAAAGGGTTTTGTCCAGACTTCCGCATTTCTGGAAAGAAATGTACAAATTTTTAATAACAGCAAGAGGCTGGATTGTAATATGTGTTGTTGTGTTTATAACAATATTTATATGTAATAACCAGAAAATAGCATATTCTGAAGATGAAAAGAAGCGTGATGAATATTATCAGCAGTATGGTGGCAGGGATTACAGTGGATTTACCAGTCTTATAGAGCAGAGACAAAATGATGTTTATGAGGCACAGGCAAAGCTGGATGCTGCAAGAGAACAGTATGAGTGGGGAGAACTTAGTGAGGATGATGTAAGCAGATATGTGTACAACCTCATGGATGCTACGAGACTGCTTGATAACATGAGCGAATATATGCAGCAGATTGAATATGTTTCACAGATAAAAGAGCAGTACGGAATAGATGCGTATGTTATGTCACAACGGGGATACGACCAGATATTTGGCAGTAAAGGAGCAACGAGAAAATTGCTTATATATATTATACTCGGATTTGGAGTTGTTCTTATTGCAGAGACTGAAAGCTCAGTGGAA
>ULLQ01003178.1_pt1 | contig 10205 bp, 7 predicted proteins | sample 1951461 | NCBI WGS metagenome assembly ULLQ01 (sample SAMEA4835531, study PRJEB28245) | human gut metagenome | biome: gut microbiome; material: fecal sample | place: Denmark | collected 2008 | reverse complement strand
CCACCTCTCCCCTTCTCCCCTACCTCACCTAAGAGAGTAATGTCGGGTCACATTGACCATAAACGTATTGTAAAGAATACGATTTTCCTCTATGTGAGAATGTTTCTCATAATGGGGGTAGCTCTTTATACATTCCGAGTCCTATTGAAAGAACTTGGAGTGGATGACTACGGCATTTATAACGTAGTTGGAGGCATAGTAGTGCTTTTTGGATTCATAAATGCTGCACTAAATCAATCCACTCAGCGTTATATTGCCTATTATATAGGCAAGGACGAGAAAGACAAGGTTGGAGAAGTCTATTCCATGAGTGTCAACGTTCATTTATTCTTAGGGCTTATTATATTCATTCTCCTTGAGACCGTTGGTCTTTGGTTATTATATCATGTTCTTAAGTTTCCATCTGGTGTTACAACGTCTATTGCAATCCTTTATCAAATTTCCGTACTCAACTTTATAATCAATCTATGCAAGGCCCCACAAACATCTGCAATCATATCCTATGAGCACATTAAATTTTTCTCATATATCAGCGTTATTGAATGCGGGTTAAAATTGGGTGGAGTCTACAGCCTTAAATTATTCCCTCAAGAAGACCGACTAGTTATTTATGGTCTCTTAATGCTCTCCATAACTTTGGCTTGCTGGCTTGCATCCTGGTTTTATTGCAGGAAAAGCCTTAAAACAATACGATATAAATTCCAACGCAATAAAGCACTGTTCAAAGATCTCCTCGCTTTCAATGGGTGGAATATTTTAGGCGGCATAAGCAATATTGCAGCTAACCAAGGTCTAAATATGATTTTCAATGTTTTTCTCGGGGTTGTCGTCAATGCCTCATTAGGCATCTGCAATCAGGTATATTCTGCGGTAAACAGTTTCGTAATGAACTTTCAGACAGCCTTCAATCCTCAGATAACGAAATCCTATGCGTCTGGAGATATGGATGAATTTTATAGTTTCATTCAAACGACATCCAGATTATCCTTCTGTCTTATCTGCACAATTGGATTACCTGTTATCATCTGTTGTAAACCCATTTTACAATTCTGGCTTGGAGATTATCCGGAATATACGGTGCCATTTTGTCAATTGATGATTATTTACAGTTTCATTGATGCATTATCAGGCCCGTTATGGGTTTCCGCTCAGGCATGCGGCAACATTAAGAATTATATGATTTTAATGTCTTCAATGATTCTTCTGAATATTCCGATAGCGATTTTATTACTATATTTCAAACTGTCTCCAGTATGGGTAATAGGCTTCAGAGTGTTATTAAACCTGATAATTCATTTCATAAGGATTGAATATCTAAAAAAACTGATAAAATTCCCTGCCTCAACTTATTTAAAATCAGTTATGTGGCCATCGGTTCTGGCTCTAACAATAGCATCACCATTCCCAATCATTTTACACCACTATTTTACGTCATTCGCATCATCGGTTATTATTGTGCTTACAACATTAGGGATAGCCTTTGGCAGCGCATATTTCATCGTGCTAACGAATCATGAACGAGAATTTGTTCATCGCAGCATAGGCCGTATATTAGGAAAATTCCGCTTGCATGAAATCGCCCAATAATATTTCGCCAATTTCAGGGTTCTGTTACGGATGCGGAGTATGCGGCATTGTTTGCCCAACAGAAGCAATTTCCATTAAGGAAAATAAGCAAGGATTCTATTCTCCGGTTATTGACGAACAAAAATGCATCCATTGCGGGATATGTCTGAAAACATGCGCGTATTCTAACAGGTTTGACTTCAAGCAAGAAGAAATAACTGCATTTTCCGGATATTCCAACAATAGGAACATACAGAATTGGTGCTCCTCTGGAGGAGTCGCATATGAATTAGCGCGTAATGCAATTCTAAACGGAATGCACGTATGTAATGTCAAATATGACGTAGCTACACAACGGGCATTACACTACATTTCCAATGATATCGAAGCACTCGCACCATCGGTAGGCAGCAAATATCTCCCAAGTCAAACTTCCCAAGCATTCTTACAACTTGATTTTTCAAAAAAGAATCTTATCGTCGGGACTCCCTGCCAAATTGCATCATTGCGTATGCTGGCAAAGAAAAAGAAAGTTGAGAGCAACTTGATTTTAGTTGATTTCTTTTGCCATGGCGTCCCTTCGCTTTTGCTTTGGGACAAATACATCTCCGAAATTCCTGATTACAAAAATTTAAAATTCATATCCTGGCGAAACAAAACCGACGGCTGGCACGATTCATGGGGCATCAACGCCGATTATTGCCAGCGCACTTGTGATTTAGGAAATAAAGAACCCATTCATAAAATTCACTCCCAGTGGACAAAGGGTGATATGTTCTATGAGTTCTTTCTTGGAAATTTCTGCATGAATTCATGCTGCTATGATAATTGCCCGTTTAAGGGAACGAATTCCTTGGCAGACATTCGTCTCGGAGACTTCTGGGGCGATAAATTTTCAGCTAACGAATACGGTGTAAATGCCGTGCTTGCTTATACAGACCGAGGGAAAAGAGCTATTGAAGGATTATCCGAAAGATGCCATTTTGAAGAAGCGTCTGTATATGAGATTTTACAAGCTCAAATGACCCACTCTCTCAAAAAACCATGGATTCGGCATATACTTCTTCGAGAATTTCACACAAAAAAATCATTAAATCAGATTTTTTCACGGTATATTCTCACGCTTTATTATGGATCTCTTATTCCGGCAAGATTATATAATCGGATAAAGAAATTATTATGAAAAAAATCGGGATTCTTTCCATGCAACAGGTGCCGAATTATGGCTCATTTCTTCAGGCACTTGCACTAAAAAGGATTATCGAATCGCTAGGGGAATATGAATGTAAATTCATTAACATTCAGCCCGGGAGACAGATAATCGACCATGCCAGAAAGCGACAGACAATTGTCGCAAGAAGTGTTTCTGCCCTTTCACGATGCATAAAATATGGCTTACCATTTTTGCTTCAGCAAAAAAATCAATCTCACAAGTACTATGATTCATTTCACACACATGAAGCGCTATTGCCGGTTATCCAGCCAAATGAATCTGTTGACGTTGCCATTATAGGAAGTGATGAAGTCTTCAACTGCTGTCAGCCTACGCCTTGGGGATTCTCGCCGCAATTATATGGCGACATCAAAAATGCACGTAAAATTGCATCATATGCTGCATCATTCGGGCATACTACATACGAAGAAATATCAAGCTTTCATTTAATTCCCGAAATTACTGAATCGCTCTCCAATCTCAGCGATATATCGGTTCGTGACATCAATTCATCCGAAATAATTACCCGGTTAACAGGGATTAAACCAATCATAAACATCGATCCGGTGCTGGCATATGGTTATAAAGATGAACTCCAATCCTTCTTGAAGCCATATGATAAACCTTATGTGATTGTATACTCCTATCCCGGCAGGATTCAGAAGGATGAAGCCGAAGCTATTAAATCTTATGCAAAACGTAATGGGCTTAGACTTATCGCGATAATGGGATACTATCACTGGTGCGACATGCTGATTGCGCCCTCGTCGCCACTTGAAGTATTGCAATGGTTCAAGTTTGCCGACGGAATTATTACAGATACATTCCACGGCACAATCTTCTCAACCATAACCCATCGTCCATTTGCAACTATTATTCGCGATTCCAACCGCAACAAATTGTCGCACCTTCTCTCTACGATCGGGCTGAATGAACGTCAATTGGCAACTCCTGCCTATCTTGAATCCATTCTTTCGCAGGATACTAATTACGATACGATAGAAGAGCATCTCGATAATTTAAGGTCCGACACCATCGAATACCTTACCAAAGTACTGAACTAAAGTGCGTCAATCCAATTTCGAAGCCCTACGCATCATTGCCATTTTTATGGTACTGATGGTGCATTCAACTATAGCACCTTTGGGAGGACTACCAAACAATAGTGAACTAATGTCGTCTCCGGGATTGGGGGCGATACGATGTTTTCTCGGTCAATTCGCTGTCCCGGGTGTAGACATTTTTATTCTTATTTCCGGCTGGTTCGGGATTAGGCTGTCGGCAAAAGGATTATGCAATATTCTGTTTCAAGTACTATTCTATCGTTTACTAATAAGCGTCATATTCTACCTTTTTATTGGAGAATCTATATTTACTTGCATCGCTTTAGCAATACCCGGTTATAAAGACTGGTTTACAGCGTCATATCTCATATTGATGGCATTATCTCCATTTCTCAACTCACTCGTAGATAATTCCCCCTCAAGAGCGATTATACTTATAGTCCCCTTATTTGCCTTCCAGTTTATTTTCGGATGGCTCATCCCGGTATGGGGCGATTTTAATTACGGGTATTCAGCCATCTCGTTCACTTCACTTTATCTGCTTGCCAGAATTATGCGACATTACTCCAACCGAATATTTCCATATTCCAATCCACCGGTTTTGCTGAGGAATGTGTCGCTTTCAATAACTCTCATTGCCGGAATAATTTATCTTACGATTTTCTTATGCCCGATTGAAATCGTGTCTGGTCTCGTCCGTCGTTGGGATATCTCTTATACATCGCCAATCAACATAGCTATTGGTGCGGTAATCATACTTGCATTTTCAAGGATGAATTTCCAGAACGAATTCATCAACAAAATTGCCCAGTCTGCCTTCGCCGTTTATTTGGTTCATGAAAATCCTTTGGTTCGTCCGTTTTTCAGACAAATTCCGATTGATGCATATGCCAGCGGTTCCACGATTACATACTTCCTAACTATAATATCCTGGGGGGCTGCAACTTACATTTTAATAGCAATGTTTGACCGCCTGCGAATTTGGCTTTGGTCCAAGTTAGTATCAGCCGGACTAATTGACCGATATTCTTCCCCAATCATAAACCGAATTAAAAGATTAGTCGCTTGAATACCAAACCGATATTCTCCATTATCATTCCTGCATATAATATCGGGAACCTTGTTAAAGAGGCCATCGATTCATGCCTTCACCAGGAAGGAATCCGTCCTGATGAGATGGAGATAATCATTATAGATGATGGCTCTACCGACGACACATTCTCATATATACTTTCCTATTCTACATGCCCGAATGTAAAAGTTATTAAGCAAAAAAACGGAGGCCTGTCGAATGCCCGAAACCATGGTATGGACGCCGCGTCAGGCGATTATATCCTTTTTCTGGACGGAGACGACTGGCTGGCTTCTAATACACTATCCGTATTGAAAAGGATTGCCAAACCTGATGAAATAATAGAATTTCCGCTAATCTATTGGTTCGATGGCAACAATCACGAACCGAAAGGCTGCGGCATAAAACCAGGCGTATATTCCTCCAAAGATTTTTTGCATCTTACGTTAGGACGCTCTCTATTTCATGTTATTCCAGCACAAAAAAGGGTATACCCGACTAAATTGCTAAAAGAAAGGCGTCTGCGATTCTTAGAGGGGGTTTATCATGAAGATAATCCTTTTTTTATCGACGTGATGATGTCAGTTGGTCATATCCGCTATATCGACAAGCCTCTTTATTACTATCGGCAAAAGAGAGAGGGGTCAATAACAGCTCAACGAACCATTCGCAACTTCAATGGGGTAATCATCGGAAAGGATTATACGCTCAAAAAATATGGTTTCTGCAATCCCGATGTGGTACATCTTCTTTCCAACATGTGCGTCTTCCAATTAATCGGTGATTTTTCCGACGATAGTCATAGCAAAACTATAATGAAATATTTTCGCACCCCCCATCAAAAATGGGAACTTGTGCGAATGTTCTTCACCTCTCGTTGGCGCATAAAAAGTCAGATTCGTCTATTCCTATTAATTCTTGACCCATATATTTTATGGAAAACAATAAAACTCTTGCAACCGGTATAATCTTTTTCTTCCTTGTGTCAATTTTTATGCTGGTGAACGGAGCATACTTTAACACTATGTTCCGAGGTACACCCCTAATTATTTGGCGGCAACTTATATGGGTCATCGGTTTAGGCGTATCATTCTATTATCTTAAGTATTATACAGTTAACCGTCTTGTACAAATTTTCAAGGTCGAACTGTATTTTTTCTATGCCATCCTATTACTTTCCTTAATCACAATTGCCCTGTATCATTTCAATATAATTCGCATTAGTTATGCTTTTTGGATCTACTTCTCAGGGGTGCCTTTCGTTTGTTTGCCCTCTATAATCCAACGAAGTAAATTAATGCAAAGCAAGACTTTCTATTCAATATTCACTTACATTGGCTTATTCATTTCCATAGGGCTCTTCCTCGATTACAAATCCGGAGGATTGTATACGACAAAATATTTAGGATCCACTATGGACATAGACGCTTTACAGGGGTTGTTGACTAATGGCCGATACTGCTTTTTATCCGAAGCACCGACTACATTTGGTGTCTTCTATGCTTTTTGTATGTTATGCAGTCTCATGCGTATGTATCAGGCCCGTAATTTTATCACAAGATTGATTTTACTTATTATCTCTGGTTCATACATATTCGGCAGTTGGTATACTGGAAGCAGGCAAATTGTCGCCGTACTGGTACTAATGTATATCTTGGGTATAATAATATATCTCACCAGAACTAAAGGTTCTAAGGCGCATATATTTGTTGCCGGCATCATCGCATGTGCGTATGTGCCAACCTTGTTTTACTCAGTAATGATGTCTGACCCTTCATATACTACTCGTTTCTCCACTTCAAATCTTGAAGATGATAAAAGAAGCGATTCCTGGGAAAGAGGATTTAAAGAGACTGTACTCGATGATATAACAATAACCCTTTTTGGTAAAGCCGTTGCTTTATGTCAAGGACAAAAAGCCTCCCCATCGGAAATTACGGGCTCTCATTATGAAAATTCATTTTTTGCAAGATTAAGTGAATGCGGTATTATTGGATTCGCGCTTCTTCTTTATCCTGTTTATTATATTATTAGGCGTATAGGTAAATGGGATCTATTTCAATTCTTGATACTGATGATTCTTTGTTCATACCTTATCATCAGTTATGTTTCTCCTAACGGGCAACACCAGACCTCTCAATTGGCAATATATCTTACCTTAGGTCTCTATGTTGCAAGACAATATTTTGATCCGGAATTTTCATAATTAGTCGCTCAATAATTATCCGCCACCACAACTGATAGAATACAGATAGCCAAATCCCGACATTTCAGTTTTAGTGAAACAAAATTCATATTTACCGAATTTGCAATGGGTTGATATTGCCAAAGGCATTGTCATATGCCTCATGGTCATAGGCCATAGTGCAATCCCTCCTTTAGTTGGTCGTTGGATTTGGTCCTTTCATATGCCCTTCTTCTTTATTATTTCTGCATTATTCACATCGTGGACCAGAGATGAATTCAGAAGTTTTGCAATAAGAAAAACGAAATTGCTCCTTATTCCATTTCTCATATACTCAGCCATAAATTTATATGCTTTACCATTTTCTCTTGAGTGTACACATCTGCAATATTTCCACCAAATTCTTACAGAAGGTTGGGGAGGAATTGCATTATGGTTTATTCCAATATTTTTCCTCTCATTATTAATCTGTAGGGCAATGCCTCACAAATGGCTTCTTGTTGCATCGATTATCTTTATCATTATAAGTAGTATCCTAAAACATGTATCATATTTTCTGCCCTGGACATTAAGCGTACTACCTTATGCCGCTGCAATAATGATGATTGTAAGGTACTTTCAGGTTCCTCTAAAAGAATACATTCTATCTCTTTCCACATTAAGTCTTGGTATTGCATCGACGCTTGGTGTCATAATTTCTGCATGTATTTCACATTACTGGCTCTTGGATATGGCAAGTGATTCCGTAAATCCTATCATCCCGCTTCTTATCGGCATCGGAGGAGGCACACTATTTGCTATAACCATTTCCATACTCATATCCTATTTCATCCCTCCAATGGCTTCTATTTTTCAATATATTGGACGAAACACATATGAAATTATGGCATTATCTCAGTGCGTGATAATTACCATCAACCACTACTTTATAATAAACCCATTCTTAAAATATTCTCTCCTGATTCTCATACTTTGGGCTACTATTATTATTCGCCAGAGAATTGAGGGAAAGTTCTTGAATATCGAAGCTATTTAATATGCGAATCTTTATTACGCATGTTGCCAGCATAAAAAAGGCCAGAGAATTTGGCATTTCAATGGCTGCGACTAATTTCAGCCATAATCTTCTGTCAGGAGGAATTTTCGATAAGGCATATTCGATTCTGCCACCATTCGTAAGGAATCAATCAATCGCGAATGTGACATGTGGCGGGATTAATGTTCAATATTCACGTTTAAGAAACACGCCATTAGCAAGGATTGTACCAATCATAGAGCAAATAAACATTTTTAGAGCAATACCCAGAAATGCAAATGTGTGGCTTTACAATATGTCAGCACTTAATGCATTTCTCGTAAAAATGCTACGTTGGTTCATGCCAAGTGTCAAGATTTTTCCAATCATACTTGATTTCACACCTGGAGACCCTAAAGCGGAACGATGGCTCCCTTTGATAAACAATTGCGACGGGCGGATATGCCTTTCTACATCAGAGAAATTCTCCAAAGAAAATTCCGCCGTCCTTCCGGGAGTTGTTCCCGTCGACAATACCCAATGGCCGAAAATCCATGAATATAAACCCACATTCCTGATTTCCGGGCAATTGAGCGATAACATATCACTTTTGAGCCAATTGCTGCCTATTTTTAGTCATATTCCTGAAGCCACACTGAATATTACTGGAAATGCTCCGCAAATCGCACTTGATTATGCCTCGAAGTATCCAAATATCATTTGTCACGGCATTGTTGATTACGAATCATTTCTCTCAATTCTCCATAATTCAACCTTTCTGCTCAGCACACGCGACCCCGAAATGCCAGAGAACCAGTGCAATTTCCCGTCTAAAATCATTGAGGGGTTGCTTCACAATCGCATAATCGTCTCGACAATATCCTATCCACAGCTAAACGATATAAAGTATCTAAGGATTGATGCCAATGATATGGGACGTGGTATCCGTGAAATAATTTCAATACAACAAAAAGGACTGGAACAATACTCCAATCAGGGAGAGGCTGTACGTATAGCCTTCTCAACCGATATATGGGATAAAACAATGACATATATCGAAAACAATTGCGAAAGATGCCTAAGATGAAAAAAGAATACGATTTCGTTTTCCTCTCCAATACTCCATCATTTTACAAGCTAAATCTTTGCGAAGCCATCGCCAAGCAGGGATTCAGATTATTACTGGTATTATACGGCTATGGCTCGGATGCCGTAAACAGACAATTAAGCGATAAAAATACAACCAATTTTGATTTCCATTTCATTTATAACGGGAATTATAATTGCCGAAACCGATTGATTACATTTGTTCGCCTTTGGCGTCTAATGCATTCAATTAATGCTACAAAGGTTTTGTATTCCGGATGGTTAACACCGGAATATAATCTCTTTTCATTCATTTCTCCAAAAATTCGCAATATCGTAATCAACGAGAGTCCAATATGGTTAATTCCAATTAGAGGCATACGAGGTATTATCAAGCATTCAATTATTAAACGTATGTCGGGAGCGCTTCCATCTGGTACACCGCATCTCGATTTTTTTAAAAGGATTGGGTTCAACGGCAATACCGAAGTCACAGGTAGTGTGGGAATTATTTCTAAACGGGAACGGAGTCTTAAACCTACGGTACACAATAAGGAACTTAGATATATTTGCGTAGCACGTCTTACAGGCTGTAAAAATCTGCACTTTCTTATAAATCAATTCAACCTAAACGGTCTTCCGCTGACAATCGTTGGTCAAGGAGAACTCGAAGCAGAATTGAAAGCAATTGCCAAACCAAATATAGCTTTTACCGGATTTATAGACAACGATAAAATCGGTGAGATTTACCAGCAGCACGACGTGTTTATTTTACCTTCCACATATGAAGCCTGGGGACTTGTTGTTGAGGAAGCTCTCTATTGGGGCCTACCGGTAATTGTAAGTAACCATGTAGGCGCAGGCCCGGATATGGTTCGAGACCTTCATACCGGAGCAATCTTCGAACTTGAACGGCCGGAGAGTTTTACCGAGTCCATAAAAGAAGTGACAACGAATTATGCTAAATATCGCGAAGCAGTATTGGCAATCGACTGGGACGAGCG
>ULLQ01016466.1_pt1 | contig 10344 bp, 8 predicted proteins | sample 1951461 | NCBI WGS metagenome assembly ULLQ01 (sample SAMEA4835531, study PRJEB28245) | human gut metagenome | biome: gut microbiome; material: fecal sample | place: Denmark | collected 2008 | reverse complement strand
TCTCGTTTGAGTGCTTGTCTATTATATCACGCTTTTCGAGCTTTGTCAACATCTTTTTCATTTTAATTTTGCACAAATGGTTTTAAACCGTTATATTCTCCGATTGTGCAAAATGTAAACAACCACAATATACAGTTTCCCGCTATCAATATTTAGTTATCAACATCCGCATTCCTGTATGTTGAAAACTCGTGCATTCTTTCCGTAAAGCTAAAAACAATGCCGCCCTTTAAGGACGGCACCGATAAAAATCCTATTTTTCCTCGTTCAGTTCGGAAATTATTCTGACAAAGCTGTCAATATCATTAAAGTCACGATATACCGAAGCAAATCTGATATACGCCACCTTATCTATATCCTTCAGCCTGCGCAGTACCAGCTCGCCGATCTCGTCCGATGATACCTCCCGTCTGAACTGGTTCTTCAACTCCTGTACAATATCTTCAACCATTTTTTCAAGGTCTTCGATCTGTACCGGACGTTTCACCGTAGCTCTCGCAAGTCTGTTTATCAGCTTGTCACGATCAAAAGGTTCAATGGTATTATCCTTTTTCACAACCATAAGCGGTATTGTTTCCACCATTTCATAGGTCGTAAAACGGCACTTGCACGACAGACATTCACGTCTTCTGCGAATTTTATTTTCCGCAGGGCGACTGTCTATTACCTTGCTGTCCTCATATCCGCATTCCGGGCATTTCATCTGTTTTCCTCGCTTTCGCTCTGATCCTCACGGTTTCCTTTTCCATATTCCTGTATTTATGTATTTTAACACACTTTCGCAGCTTTTTCAAGCATTTTCTGTAATCAAAGACCCATCTTATACTTATCGTATATCTTTTTCATATTATTCGCACATACAGCAAGTTCGTCATAGCTGCTGTAGTTCTCACGGTAAAGCTCTACAATCATTGCTTTATCGTACTTTATTTTTTCAAGTTCGCCGAAAAGACGGTTGAAGTTAAAGCTGCCCTTTCCTATCGGCAGGCAATCGCAACCTGCGTTTCCGTCGCTTACATGAAGATGTACGACCTTGTCACCTATTATATCCATAAGCCTGAACGGATCTACATTGCTCCTTCTCGCCTGTTTGAGATCTACAACAAATCTGACCTCGTCGCCGAGTTGTCCGATCATATCCTCGATAAATCTTACACTGCTGCTCTTGCAGTAGCAGATGTTTTCCTGTGCCACCGTAACACCGAATTCTTTTGCGAGGCGGAACAGACGCAGATAGCGTTCCATGTACCTTTCATCAGGTACCTTTGAGCTTAGGATAGCTCCGTGCAGAACAAACACACCCGCACCGATCTCTGCCATAACCTCAAAATACCTCTTGTAAATATCTATCAGATATTCGGTTCTGCGTGGATAATCACCGAAAAGAAACAGCGTTTCCATAGGCGAAGAAAACGGATGCATGGATATTACGTTCATCCCGTATTCGCCGATGATTCTTCTTAGTTCAACAAGCACCTGCCCTTCAAGCTCGTCTATCGAATTTACGAATATCTCAACATTTTTTACACCCCGCTCGGCAAGCTCATAAAGAGCCTTTTCTGTTTCAAGAGGGTACAGACAAGCCGTTGATACACCAATATCCATTTTCATTACTTCCTTTCTGAAAATCAGCCCGCCAGAGAACAAACGTTCCCTATTATTGATATGATTAGCGGTAATACATACACCGCCGCCAGCACCGCAACAAGCAATGCGTAAATGCCAATCCTGCACAGACCTTCCGTCTTATCGGCAATTGCCGTTATCTTTTTGCGGAATATAATGTACAGCGCCAGTGCCGCAAAGCCTGCGACGCTCAGCACAATACCCGGTTTAAGTCCTTTAGGGCAGAAACTGATAGTTATATTGTTTTTGCCTTCCTCCAGCTTCACCGCCATAAAACCCGACATTGAACGGTATATCTCAGCAGGCTTTCCGTTTATCGTTGCGGAAAATCCGTCGTCATACGGCACCGACAAAAACAGCCACTGACCGCTCTTTGCGTTGTCTGCCGTTCCGCTTATATTTCCACCGTCAACCTTAAGATCGGCGGTTTTTGTTTTATTGATAGCTTTTTCCAGCTTGCCGAGCGACAGTCCGTAAATGCCATAGCTTGAGCAATAAGTGCTTTCGTTTACGTCAACATCTATACTTACCTTCTCATTTTCGAAAGTACCGAGATATAAAAGTCCGTTGCTGTCTTTATTCGGGAACGACAGATCCTGCTTGATGCCGTTTACATATATTGCAAACGAACCGTTGATATGCTCGTTGATATTTCTTGCAACAAGATCAAAGCAATCGAAATACAACGCCTGCTTTTCACCTATATCCAGCTTGTAGCTGAGCGTTGCGATGCGTGTATTGCTCTTGGGTGTGAAATAATATATCCCGTCACGATGTGCATACCGTATATTCTTTTCTCCGGTATGCTCATACTCGGTAAACAGCAGTTCGTTGCCCGTATCAAGCAGATTCTTTGCAAGATATTCCTGTATAACTATACGTTCCGCCTTAGGCAGCTCCGTACATTGTGACAGATCACTGTCGGTCACTATTCCGAGCGGAAGATAATATTCGCTCTCATAGATCGAATAGTTCTTGTCACGATAAATCACAGGCTCTCTTGCGCTGAATTTCTCTATATAATATTTTATATTCATAACGGCATCGGTAAGAGCCGTGCCTCCGTTGCCGGTTACCTCCATCCAGTAGGACGAATAGCCGAGCCGCTTCATCGCATACATATAATCCTCCGATGTAAGCGAGGTATAATGTGCGATGGTGGGATAGCCCAGTCCGCCTATAAGATTTGCGTCAAAATATTTCTTAGGCCACTGCATCAGCTTAACCCTGTAAAAATCATCGTCCTCGGGGATTTTTCCTTCAAGCTCTATTGCATTGTTGTACTTGACAGGAGTATATGCCGATGCACCAATATACACGTTTGCGTTGAAAACGCTCTCGGCTACAACAATTACAGCCAGTACAGAACAAACCGATTTGAAAGTGAGCTTCTTGAAAACGCCGAAAGCCATAGTCAGAACATACAGTGCCGTAAATCCGCAGAAGATAATTAAAAGCAGAATGAACGACTCCGAGCTTCCCCACAGTGTCGAAACATATGAATCCAGTTCGTATCTGTAGCTACAGTAGTACCATATCGTAAAACCGAAATAGATAACGCCGGCGGCAGTTATTCCGATAAGATAGCGCTTTTTATTCTTTTGCGCATAATCATCAGGCTTTGTATGCGACAGCTTCACCGCCGCAAAGGTCAGCATCATAAGAGTAGTCATATAGCCGTACCGCATAGGGAATGCCATATAGTCGCCCGTGTGCCACATCTTGTTTATCGGCTCAAACACTACCGGCAGAAGCGTAAGGAACGAAAGCAGCGCATAGAATCTGCTGTTCTTGCTCTTTCTTCGCAAAAAATACACGATGAAAGCCGCAACGGAAAATCCCGTACAGAAAATAAGCGGCAGATTTGTATATATCCCTGCAAATACCGCAGAATCAAACAGACCCTTGAGTATGTTCGCTCCCCTTGCAGACGAAAGATACTGTGCAAAGCTCGGAAGCCATACAACAGCGGAAATCAGCGCCGCTATACCGCAGCCTATGATAAACCTCGGCGCAATGCCCCTTGTACTGCCCTTTTTTCTGTTAAGAAAAATGTAAACGCCGAAATACAGTATCGTGAACAATACCACCATATAGCTGAGATAATAATTCAGCACCAGCATTCCGACAAGGCAGAATATAAGACCGCCTATGCGTTTACGCTTTACGAGCGAATTGAACGCTATCAGCAGCAGCGGGAAGAAGTACATTACATCGAGCCATACCGTGTTCTGATAGAACAGCATAGAGTAACCGCTGAACGCATACATAACGCTGAAAAGCGCCGAATATGTCACATCCAGCTTTTTATGGCAGGTGCGGAAGTACGCATTTGCGGTTATCGCACAGACAGCCATTTTCATAAGCGTCATAATGTTCATGAACAGCATCATGTCCGCTTTGTCGACAAATGCAACAAGAAGTGAAAACGGGCTTGATATAAAGAACAGGAACACGCCGAGGAAATTCATTCCGCCGGCATTCTGCCAGTTGAAGAAGAAATCCCCCTTGCCCTCAAGTATGTCCTTGAAGTCGAGCAATAAAGGAAGCACCTGCTGGTGCATATCGCACCATGCGAGCGTTTTATCTCCGAACGGATAAAGCCCACTGCCCGCAAATACCGCAAGCCCTATGACAATTACCGCTATCGGCGGAATTATCAGCGTCAGCAACAGCTTCGGACTGCGTATAAGTTTACCGAAATGTGTTGTGATTTTTTTAGTAATATCTCTTTTCAAAATATCCTCCGGGATTTTTAAAAATCTCTCTCATTTGGTTTTTATGAATATCTGTCTAAATTCAAAAGCCGCAAAGACTTTATGTGCTATGCGGCTTTTATTTTTGATTGAATTATCAGCCGCAGGTGATTATACCATGAGCTTCTTTGTGTCTACCGTACCCTTTGAAGCAAGATTCTTTGTATCCTTCTTGCTTTCGCCGTTTCCTGCATTTGTATAATTCTTGCCGTGCTTCTCCTGCCAGAGTACCCACAGGGGACCCGAGATGCACAGTGAAGAATAAGTACCGCAGATAAGACCTGCCATCATAGGAATAGCAAATGTCATTATCGAGGTTACGCCGCAGATTGCGCATACAACGCAGATTGCGAGTACGGCAAAGGCTGTGGTAACAGTTGTGTTTACAGAACGTGTTATCGACTGAGTGATACTCATATTAACAAGTTCCTTGAGCGAAAGCGAGTTGCCGTAAAGGTTACGGTTCTCTCTGATACGGTCATATACAACGATTGTATTATTGATAGAGTTACCGAGTACGGTAAGAACAACCGCCATAAAGTTTGCGTCGATCGGGAAACGGCAGAACACGAACACCGCATAAACCATGAAGCAGTCGTGAACGAGAGCTACCAGTGCAAACACACCTGCCGAAAGGCCGCCGATTTTCTTGAATCTGAACGCAATATAGATAACGAGCAGTACAAACGAGAATAATACTGCAACAAGGCACTTAAGGAAGAACTCCGTACCTGATGTGGGGTTGACATCCTGGCTGTTTACAAGCGTAAGGCTGTTATCCTTGAAAGTCTGCTGGAGCTTATCCGATAAAGCTGTCTGCTTATCTGCAGTAAGTCCCTCTGAAGACGAGAATGAGATTTCAACGACTTCAAGCGAGCTGTTCATCGAAGAACCTGTAGTTACCGTAACAGCACCGTAATTTTCGCCCTCAACCGTCTTCTTTACCGCATTTGTGTCAATTTCGCCGGTATAGCTGTAGGTCAGCATTGTACCGCCCTTGAATTCAATAGCCATTTCAACGCCGAATATACAGTTGAAGATAACCGTAATTACCGCAATGACAATCGGTATCAGAAAGAGTATCTTTCTGTATCCTATAAAATCAAATACTTTTTTGTTATTCATTTTGAAGCACCGCCTTCCGTTGCGGCAGCCTTTTCAGCGGCACGCTTCTTTGCAGATTTTCCGCCGTAGAGAGCGGGATTTCTGAATATCTTGAATCTGGAAAGCGACATTGTCATAAGTCTTGTCGCAAATATGCCGAACAGGAAGTTCAGTATTACGCCGACCATCAGAGTGTAGCCGAATGAGTAGATAGTACCCTCTGTCGAAGCACCGAACATGAAGAATACCGGCTTCAGTATAGTAGACGCGAGACTGTCGGGAGTACCGAAAGCACCCATAAGTATGATAGCAACGATAATCATTGTGATATTACCGTCAAATACCGCACTGAACGCTCTCTTGTAGCCTGTAGCTATCGCTGTATCTATCGTCTTGCCGCTGTTTATTTCTTCTTTTATACGCTCACCCGTGATAACGTTAGCGTCAACGCCCATACCAACCGCAAGAATGATACCTGCAATACCTGGTATTGTCAGCGTAAAGCTGTTCGAGAACGGGAAGAAGCCTGTTATAGCACAGAACGTACCTGCAACCTGTCCGATAAGACCGATAACGGCAACTACACCGGGCAGTCTGTACAGTGCAATCATGAATATCATTATAAGTGCAAATGCGATAACGCCGGCGATTGCCATAGCGTCACGGGCACCCGTACCGAGCGTGGGAGAGATAGTGCTGAAGCTCGATGTTTCCAGCTTGAACGGTAACGCACCGCCGTTTATCTGGTCTGCAAGCGCCTTAGCCTCATCAGCCGTAAAGTTACCGCTGATAGTAGCCTCACCGCCGCCGATTTCCTCTTTGACAGAAGCTGTGGATATGCACTTGTCATCCATATATGTCGAAATGTATCCCTTTGATGATGCGAGTTTCTTTGTAGCCTCTGCAAACTTATCCTTGCCGCTGTCCTTCAGCTTTAAGGATACCATATACTCATATTCCTTGCTGTTTCCGCTCTTGAGCTGATATACGGCAGAAGCCTTTTCAACGTCCGAGCCGGAAATGATAAGGGGCAGATCCTCATATGTCTGACCGTCGGAAAGCGATTTTTCCGAGCCTTCTCTGAAGGTGAGCAGTGCGGTAGCACCAAGCTCCTTTACAGCCGCTTCCGGATCAAAGCTGTCATCCTCAGCCTGCCACGGGAAACGCACGATTATCTTATCGCTGTTATAATCAACATAAACCTCATAGTCTGTTATGTTGTTTGCAACAAGTCTTGTTTCAACGATCGACTTTGCCGCATCGACCTCTTCATTGGTCGCATCGTAATCTGCCGGTGACGTAAATGTAACGTCAACACCGCCTCTGATATCAATACCCCAACGAATATCACTTACACCTCTTATAATAGTGTTCGTGAAATCGCCGTACTGGGTATGAACACCGAAAAATACTATGCCTGTAAATGCCAGTATAACCGCCAGCACTATAAAGAACACAGGCTTTGCCACTCTTTTCAAATGTTTCACTCCGTTTCTGTGCCTAAGCACATCCTGTTAATTTATACATTATAGTATTATACTATAATGATTTCGATTAGTCAAGAAATAGTAAAGAATTTCTGCAATTTTCACAATCCGTTCATTATACGGAAAGCTCAGCCTTTTCTCCGAGAACGTCCTTGTTCTTTTCAAGGACAGGCTTTATGCACCTTTCAAGGAATGCTGTCACCTGGCTTGCGCTTCTGCCCGTGTAATTTTCGGGGATGAGCTTTGCCTCGATTTCTTCCTTTGTCGTCATGAAGTCGGGGTCTGCGGCGATTCTGTCAACGAGGTCGTTTTCTCCGCCCTCTTCTTTGATAACCTTACCTGCGGCAATGCTGTGCTGTCTTATCTTCTCGTGAAGCTCCTGTCTGTTTCCGCCCTTCATAACTGCGTCCATCATAATGTTTTCCGTTGCCATGAAAGGAAGCTCCTTCATTACTCTTGCACGGATAACCTTAGGATATACGACCAGTCCGTTTGTGATATTCAGCATAATGTTCAGTATAGCGTCTGTTGCAAGGAATGCCTCCGCTACTGCGATACGCTTGTTCGCACTGTCGTCGAGCGTTCTCTCAAACCACTGTGTGCCTGCCGTAAACGCAGGATTAAGAGTATCTATCATAACATATCTTGAAAGCGAGGTTATTCTCTCCGCTCTCATCGGATTCCTCTTATAAGGCATAGCCGAAGAACCGATCTGATTCTTTTCAAAAGGCTCCTCGATTTCCTTGAAGTTTGCAAGGATACGCAGATCGTTCGAGAATTTTGAACAGCTTTGTGCAATACCGCCCAGTACGTTTACTATTCTGCTGTCAACCTTTCTTGAATAGGTCTGACCGCTTACGGGTACGCACTGCTTGAATCCCATTTCCTCAGCTATCATCTGCTCCAGCTTTTCTATCTTTTCCTCATCGCCGTGGAACAGTTCCATAAAGCTCGCCTGTGTGCCTGTAGTACCCTTCTGACCGAGCAGTTTCAGATTACCCATCTGATACTCAAGATCCTCAAGATCCATCAGAAGTTCGTTCATCCACAGCGTAGCACGCTTGCCTACGGTAGTCAGCTGTGCGGGCTGTAAATGTGTATATGCAAGACAGGGCATATCCTTATATTTATCCGCAAAAGAAGCGAAGTTCGAAAGAACGTTCACAAGCTTTCTGTGTACTATCTTCATAGCGTCACGCATTACGATAACATCGGTGTTGTCGCCTACATAACAGCTTGTAGCGCCTAAATGGATTATGCCCTCGGCCTTCGGACAGCACTTTCCGTATGTATGAACGTGTGCCATAACATCGTGGCGGAGCTTCTTCTCCTCCTCAGCCGCATAAGCAAAATCAATATCATCAATATGCGCCTCAAGCTCGTCGACCTTTTCCTGTGTTACCTGCTCAAGTCCGAGCTTCATTTCCGCTCTCGCAAGCGCTACCCACAATCTGCGGAATGTCGAAAACTTCTTCTGTGCGGAGAATGTAAACTGCATTTCCTCACTTGCATATCTCGTACAGAAAGGGCTTTCGTAAGTTTCATAATTTGTCATTATAAATAACCGTCCTTTTCATCGGATTTTTTACTTTCCTGTGTCATCTGTATCTGCCGCCTGTATCTTTGGCGCATACAGTGCTTCATCTGCACATACCGACACATTTTATATTGTATCACAAATTGTCCGTGTTCGCAATAGCAAACGTCATTTTTTCTCAAAACTTACCTTTCCGTATATCATTCAACCGCTCTGCTTCACCCTACGGCCATATCGACCACAACCGCTCCGCTTCACCCTACGGCCACATCGACCACAGCCACTCCGTTTTCGCTCTACGGCAACATCGACCACAACCGCTCCGCTTCACCCTACGGTCACATCGACCACAACCGCCTCGCTTCACCCTACGGTCGCATCGACCACAGCCCGTCATTTCGCACAACAAAGCCGTTTTAACAGCTCTGCCGAAAATTTTTCGTATTTTTTTAAAAAAGCCCTTGACAAATACCCGAAAACCGTGTATAATGTTTACTGTTATCTGGGTGTGGCGCAGATTGGTAGCGCGCTACCTTGGGGTGGTAGAGGCCGCAGGTTCAAATCCTGTCACTCAGACCAGTTAAAAACCGCTTGATTGTCAAAATCAAGCGGTTTTTTGTTTGCCGTTTTATCTCTTATATAAGCAAGCTCTACGAATATATTCTATTAAATATAGCACCCTCCCAACCCGACATCTCCTGCCTATGCACTTATTCAAACAGTTTCGCTTTCTTTTTCCTTTTCTCCGTCTTTATACCTCCGGTCGCCGTTCTCCCTGTCATACGCCTTCACCGAATATTCGCTGACATTCTTTACCGTTTCGCCGTCTATCTGCAATGCGGCAGGTGAATCAAACCGCACTGTGATTTCCTTTCCGGTCAGCACCTCTACCATCTCGGTATGGCTGATATGCTCCCCCTTGAAAATTGAAGGGAACACCATAAGCGTTTTCAGCTTTCCACTGCCGTGCATCACAACAACCGACAGCTTCCCCTCGGGATTGTTTCTGTCCTGTTGCGGAGCGGTCATCATACCGCCGCCGTAAAACCTGCCGTTCATTGTCGGCGCAAGCCATACCTTCTTATAGCTGTACTCCCTGCCGTCAACGTTTATAACCGCATTCGCCGGTCTGAAATGAAACAGCAGACCTTTAACCGCAATAGATGTATAATTTATGGGCTTGTCGGATTTTTCTCTCAGCTCATCGCCCGTTTCACAGCAATATCCGTCAATACCGTAGCCTATAGCATTGATAAACCGTGAGCTTTTGCCGTTTACCGTTACAATAGGCAGATTTCTGACATATTCATTTATCCTTACAGGCTCACAGCCCTGCTCCATGCCGAGATCACGCAAAAAATCATTTCCGCTTCCCGTACCGTAATAATACAGCGGATTTTCATAAGGATACCCGTCGCTGTCGTTTATAAAACGGTTAAGCGTACCGTCACCGCCGCACAGCACAATATCGCTTTCGGGCGAAATACTGTCAAAAAATGTGCCGTATCCGCTTATCTGCGTCATATTGCAATATTTCAGTTCATCGTCCTTGTATATTTCCGTCAGCTTTTGTGCAAGCTCTGTTCCTTTTCCATTGCAAGATAAAGGATTATACAGTATGTATTTCACGCTCATGTATGCCCTCCCCTTAAAACCGACAGCCGATTACTTATGATGTTATCGGTCCTTTGGCTCTTTCGGTTTTTTAGTCTTTTGGTCCTTTTGGTATAGTATAACAAATTTAAACGGATTTTGCAATATATTGTTGTAATTTGTCAACACTTTGCATTAATAATTGTATAAGTTGTTGCTTGTAAGCATCCGTGCCTCGTCC
>ULLQ01002776.1_pt1 | contig 10434 bp, 6 predicted proteins | sample 1951461 | NCBI WGS metagenome assembly ULLQ01 (sample SAMEA4835531, study PRJEB28245) | human gut metagenome | biome: gut microbiome; material: fecal sample | place: Denmark | collected 2008 | reverse complement strand
AAGGCTACACCAGCTCCACCAGTTGGTACAATATTTGGACCTCTAGGAATTAACTTACAAGAATTTTGTACAAGATACAACGACGCAACTAGAGACAAAATGGGAGATATAATCCCATGTGAAGTTAGTGTTTACGATGACAGAAGTTTTGACTTCGTATTAAAGACACCACCTGCTGCTAGTTTACTTTTAAAAGTTGCTGGTGTTCAAAAAGGTGGAGTTAAAGGCGCTAATGATATAGTTGCTACAATTACAAAAGATCAGTTAAAACAAGTTGCTGAAATTAAGTTACCAGACTTAAATACAAATGATATTGAACAAGCTATGAAAATAGTTGCAGGTACTGCTAGAAACATGGGTATTGCTGTTAAAGGACTTAATGATGTAGAACTTGAAGAACAAGCTGAAGAAGCAAAAGAAGCTGAAGCTGAAATGGCTAAACTAGATGCTGAATTTGCTGAAATGGAAGCTGAAGCTAAAGCTAATGCTGATGCTGAAGTTCCAGAAGTAGAAAGTACTGAACAAAAAGCTGAAAGCGTAGAAGAATAATAAGTAATAAAAAGTCGAGTAAGATAAAGAATCCAAATACCACATAAAGGAGGTAAAATTATGAAACGTCGTGGACGCTTATATGTGGAAGCTTCAAAGAGTGTAGACAAAAACAAATTATACACACCAGAAGAAGCGGTTAAATTAGTTAAATCTCTTTCTAAAAGAAAATTTGATGAAACAGTAGAAGTTGCTATGAATTTAAATGTTGATACTACAAAAAGTGATCAACAAGTAAGAAGTTCATTCACACTTCCAAATGGTACTGGTAAAACTAAAAGAGTTTTAGTTGTAACTAAGACTAAAGCTGAAGAAGCTAAAAATGCTGGTGCTGACTTCGTTGGAGACGACGACATCATTGAAAAAATAGTTAAAGAGAACTGGTTTGATTTTGATGTAATGGTTGCAACACCTGAAATGATGGTTAGTTTAGGTAAAATTGGTAAAATTTTAGGACCTAAAGGTTTAATGCCAAACCCTAAAACTGGAACTGTTACTACAAACGTAAGTGATGCAATTGCTAACATTAGAAAAGGTATGGTAGAATATAGAGCCGATTCTAATGGTAACGTACACGCACTTGTTGGTAAAGTTAGTTTTGATGAAGATAAATTAACTGAAAACTTAGTTAGTTTCATCAATGAAGTAATTAAAAATAAGCCTACAGGTGTTAAAGGTTCATTCGTTAAGAATATAAGTATTTCTTCAACAATGGGTCCTGGAGTTAAAATTGACACAAATTTATTTAAATAGTATTTACAAAATTAACTTTTTGTAGTAAAATACTATTCATGAGTTCACCGTAGACCGTAGGTATACAAATAAATCCTACCGAGGAAGACTAATCTTTTAAGAAGTTTTCCTTGTGCGGAAAACTTTTATTAATATTATAAGGAGGAAAAAATGGCAAGCGAAAAAAATCTAAAAGTTAAAAAAGACCTCGTAAGTGAAATCAATTCTAAGTTAGATACTGCTAGTACAGTTTTATTAGTAGACTACCAAGGAATGAGCGTGCTGGAACTTAATAATCTTAGACAAAGTTTAAAAAGTACTGGCAGCGATTTAAAAGTATACAAAAATACTTTAGCTAGTATAGCTTTTAAAGAAAAAGACATTAAGTTAGATGACTACATGACTGGACCTAATGCTTACATCTTTAGTAAAGATATCATCGAGCCTATTAAAATAGTTAGCGAAGCTGCTAAGAAAAATGAAAACTTAACAATTAAAGCTGGTTATATTAATGGTGAATTTGCTGATACAAAAACTATTGGTGAATATGCAAGTATTCCAAGTTATGAAGGACTTCTTACAATGTTTGCTGGTGGCTTAATTGAACACGTAAGAAATTTAAGTATTGCACTTAACTTATATGCCGAAAAATTAGAGAATGGAGGAAATGAATAATGGCAAAAATTGAAAACAAAGATATTATCGAAGCAATTAAAGAAAAAACTATTCTTGAAGTTAAAGAATTAGTTGATATGATGAAAGAAGAGTTTGGAGTAGATCCAAGTGCTGTTGCTGTAGCTGCTCAACCTGCTGCAAGCGCTGAAGACGAAGGAGATGTAACTAAGACTGTAGTTCTAGCTAATGCTGGAGGACAAAAGTTACAAGTAATCAAACTAGTTAGAGAAATCACTGGTTTAGGATTAAAAGAAGCTAAAGACTTAGCTGATAATGGTGGTAATATCAAAGAAAACGTTTCTATGGATGAAGCTAATGATTTAAAAGCTAAATTTGAAGAAGTTGGCGCTACTATAGAATTAAAGTAAGCAAAAAATTACAGCCTTTACTATTAAAAAGGCTTTTTTGCGTTAATAAGAAGGGAGTATTTATGGAACATTATTTTACAAATAACTAAAGCTTAAAAAGTGATTTTAGGAGTGTAAAGTATGTCTACAAAGATACTCCTTTTGTATTTACTAGTGATTTAGGAGTTTTTTCTAAAGACAAAATTGACTATGGAAGTAAATCTTTACTAGAAAAAGTCCTAGAAATAGAAAGTACTGGTAAAAAAATACTAGATGTTGGATGTGGTTATGGTTTTATCGGAATAGTTTTGTCTAAAATATTAGACAGTACAGTAGATATGGTAGACGTTAACAAAAGAGCTTTACATTTAACACAAATGAATATAAAAAATATGAAAGTGAATGCTGAATGTTTTTTATCAGACGCTTACAAATCCGTTACAGAAAAGTATGATATAATTATAACAAATCCTCCCATCAGGGCAGGCAAAGACAAAGTTTTAGAAATACTTTTAGGTGCAAAAGAACATTTAAATATAGATGGTACACTTTATTATGTGATAAGAAAAGACCAAGGTGCAAAAAGTATAACTAAGGTGTTAAGCAAAACATATAAAATAGAACTATTAGAAAAAAATAAAGGTTTCTATATTTATAGTGCAAAACTTTAAGAAATTGACTTTAAGTAGTTGACTTCTTTACAAAAATCAAGTAAAATTATATATTGCGATACATGTAGTTTCTTGACTCTATGTGTTTTAAATCTAAGGGATTGGGGTGACTAATTTTGGCTTATAAAGTTGAAAAATTCGGTACAAAAAGAGAAAGAAGAAATTTCTCACAATTAAGAAACAAATTTGAACTTTCAAACTTGCTTGAAATTCAAAAAGATTCGTTTCAAAAATTTTTAGATGAAGGGATAAGAGAGGTATTTGACGATATTTTTCCAGTGGAGAGTTTCAGTGGAAGTTTATCGCTTGAATTTGGTGAATACACTTTAGAAGAACCTAGGTATAGTGTAATTGAATCCAAAGAAAGACGTGTCACTTATGCTGCACCATTAAAAGTAAAAGCAAGATTATTTATTAATGAGACAGGCGAAGTTAAAGAACAAGAAGTATATTTAGGTGACATTCCATTAATGACTGAAAATGCAAGTTTCATCGTTAACGGGGTAGAAAGAGTTATAAACTGTCAACTTGTACGTTCTCCATCTATTTATTTCAAACGTGAAATAGATAAAAATGGTAGAAACATTATTACTAACGAGGTAATTCCAAGTAAAGGTACATGGTTAGAGTATGAACTTGATGCAAGAAATATTTTCTATGTAAGAATAGATAGAACAAGAAAAGTAACTATAACAACTTTCTTGCGTGCATTAGGTTTATCAAGTGACGATGATATTCTAAAAGTATTCGGAGAAGACGAAATACTTGTTAATACATTAGAAAAAGACTCAACTAAGAATACAGATGAAGCATTAATTGAAATATATGAAAAATTAAGACCAGGTGAACCTGCAACACTTGATTCTTCTAAGAATCAATTAATTACTAGATTCTTTGATAAATTCAGATATGATTTAGCAAAAGTAGGTAGATATAAATTTAATAGAAAACTAAATGTAATGGATAGACTACTTAATAACCGTATTGGTGAAGATATAGTAGTAGATGGTGTTACATACATCAAAAAAGGTGAAGTTGTAACTAAAGAAAAATTAGAAGAATTAAAGCCTATCTTTGAAAATGGATATGGTGTTCATGAAGTTAAAATCAATGAAGAATTAGATACTTATAATAAAGTACAAGAAGTACTTGTGTATGCTAACGATGGAAGTGATAAATTACTTAAAGTTATAGGTAATGATCAAAGTATAGATACTAAACGTCTAACAATAAGTGACATCTATGCATCAATTTCATATTACATTAACTTACATTATGGAGTAGGAAATTATGATGAAATAGACCACTTAGCCAACAGACGTGTTAGACAAGGTGGAGAGTTAATTCAAAATCAATTTAGAGTAGGTATAGCTAGAATGGAAAGAGTTATTCGCGAAAGAATGACTACTCAAGAAATAGACTCTGTAACTCCTAAGACATTAATCAATATTAGACCAGTTACAGCTGCACTAAAAGAATTCTTTGGAAGCAGCCAACTATCTAAATTTATGGATCAAATTAACCCATTAGCAGAATTATATGATAAACGTAAACTAAGTGCCCTAGGGCCAGGTGGTTTATCAAGAGATCGTGCTGGTATGGAAGTTCGTGACGTAAACTCTAGTCACTATGGTAGAATATGTCCAGTAGAAACTCCAGAAGGACAAAATATTGGACTTATCACAAGTTTAGCAGGATTTGCAAAACTAAACGAATATGGTTTCATAATGACTCCATATAGAAAAGTAGTAGATGCTAAATTAACAGATGAAATAGTATACATGACAGCAGACGAAGAAGAAAACTATTACATTTGTCCAGCTACAATTAAAGTTGGTTTAGATAATACAATAACAGAAGAAATGGTTCCAGTTAGATTTAATAGAGATAACTTAATGGTTGAAAAAACGAAAGTTGACTTTAGTGATGTAAGTCCTAGTCAAATAGTTTCAATTACAACAAGTTGTATACCATTCTTGGAACACGACGATGCTAACCGTGCACTAATGGGTGCTAACATGCAACGTCAAGCTGTACCTCTAATGAAAACAGAAGCTCCTATCGTTGCAACTGGTGTTGAATACTATGCTGCAAAAGACTCAAGTGCTGTTGTTAAAACAAAAATAGATGGTGTAGTAGACTATGTTGATGCTAAAAGAATAATAGTAAAAAATAGTAAAGAAAAAGCTGAGTACCCACTAATGACATTTGAAAGAAGTAATGCTGAAACATGCTATACTCAAAGACCAATCGCACATGTAGGTGATAAAGTTAAAGCTGGAGACATCATTGCAGATGGACCTAGTACAAATGATGGAGAAATGTCTTTAGGTAAAAACTTAACTGTAGCATTTATGACTTATAATGGTTACAACTATGAAGATGCTGTTATATTAAACGAAAGAATAGTAAAAGACGACGTACTAACAAGTGTACACGTTGAAATGCTTGAAGTAGAAGCAAGAGACACAAAGCTTGGACCTGAAGAATTTACAAGAGACATTCCAAACGTTAGTGAAGAAGCTAGAAAGAACTTAAATGAAGAAGGTATCATTAGAATTGGTACTGAAGTTAAAGAAAACGACATTCTAGTTGGTAAAATCACTCCAAAAGGAGTTCAAGAATTAACTAGTGAAGAAAAATTATTACATGCAATATTCGGAGAAAAAACTCGTGAAGTAAGAGACACTTCTTTAAGAGTTCCACATGGCTCTAGCGGTATAGTACATGATGTACAAGTATTCACAAAAGACAATTCTGATGAGTTACCAGCAGGTGTAATTAAAATTATAAGAATATACTTAATAAAGAAAAGAAAAATGCAAGTTGGAGACAAGATGAGTGGACGTCATGGTAACAAGGGTGTAGTAAGTTTAGTATTACCAGAAGAAGATATGCCTTACTTACCAGATGGTAGAACTGTAGATGTTATCTTAAACCCACTAGGTGTTCCATCACGTATGAACTTAGGACAAATATTAGAAGTTCACCTAGGTATGGCTGCTAAAACACTAGGTGTACATATTGCAACTCCAGTGTTTGATAGTGCAACAGAACAAGATATAATAGATATGACTAAAGAAGCAGGACTAGACCCTGACTACAAGACTTGGTTATATGATGGACGTACTGGTGAAAAGTTCCATAAACGTGTAAACGTTGGAGTCATGTACATGATTAAACTTAACCACATGGTAGATGATAAGATGCATGCAAGAAGCACAGGACCTTACAGTTTAGTAACACAACAACCTCTAGGTGGTAAAGCACAGTTCGGTGGCCAAAGATTTGGTGAAATGGAAGTATGGGCATTATATGCATATGGTGCTGCACATATCTTACAAGAAGTTCTAACAATTAAGTCAGACGACGTTGTAGGCCGTGTTAAAGTATACGAACAACTTGTAAAAGGTAAAGCTGTTGACCAAGCAGGAGTACCAGAAAGCTTTAGAGTATTAATGAAAGAATTCCAAGCATTAGGTTTAGATATAAGTATACTTACTAAAGATGGAATGAAAGACTTAAAAGAACTAGAAAGCATTGAAGAAAAAGAAGATATTCCAGTATCAATTGAAGAAGTAGATACTTCTAAAGATACGGAAGACTTCACAACAAGTTTAGAAGATGAAGTAGAAGACTACTACGATGATGATGAAGAGAGTGAAGACTTTGAACTTGATGATTTAAGTGACGAAGATTATGAAGAAGATATGGAAGAGGGTGACTAAAAATGATGGATGTAAATATGTTTGAAGGAATTAGAATAGGTATAGCAAGTCCTGATAAAATACGTTCATGGAGTTATGGAGAAGTTAAGAAACCTGAAACAATAAACTATAGAACACTTCGTCCAGAAAGAGATGGCTTATTCTGCGAGAAAATTTTTGGTCCAACAAAAGACTTTGAATGTGCTTGCGGTAAATATAAAAGATTAAGATACAAAAATGTAGTGTGTGATAGATGTGGAGTTGAAGTTACTCGTTCTAACGTAAGACGTGAAAGAATGGGACACATTGAACTTGCAACTCCAGTTGCACACATCTGGTATACTAAAGGAGTTCCACCTAAAATAGGACTAGTACTAGATAAAAGCCCAAGAGATATAGAAGAAGTAATTTATTTTGTTAGCTATATAGTACTTGATCCAGGAAAAGCTCCACTTGAGAAAAAACAAATCTTAAGTGACAAAGAATACCGTGCATATTATGAAAAATATGGTAACTCATTTAAAGTAGGAATGGGTGCAGAAGCAATTAAAACTTTACTTTGTGAAGTTGACCTTGAAAAAGAAAAGGAAGATCTAAAGAAAGAAATAGAAAGTAGTCAAGGACAAAAGAAATTAAGACTTGTTAAAAGACTTGATTGTATAGAAAGTTTTATTGAAAGTGGTAACCGTCCTGAATGGATGATACTAGACGTACTTCCAGTATTACCTCCAGAATTAAGACCAATGTTACAACTTCCTGGTGGAAGATTTACAACAAGTGACTTAAACGACTTATATAGAAGAATTATAAATAGAAATAACCGTTTAAAGAAATTGCTAGAACTTGGAGCACCTACAATAATCGTACAAAATGAAAAACGTATGTTACAAGAAGCAGTTGATGCTTTAATAGATAACGGTAGACGTGGAAGAAGCGTAAGCGGTGTAGGAAATCGTCCATTAAAGAGTTTAAGCTCAATGCTTAAAGGTAAACAAGGAAGATTTAGACAAAACCTACTTGGTAAACGTGTAGACTATTCAGGCCGTAGCGTTATCGCTGTTGGTCCAACACTTAAAATGTACGAGTGTGGTATACCAAAAGAAATGGCTCTAGAACTATTTAAACCACATGTTATTCATGAAATAGTAGAAAGAGAACTAGCTCACAATATTAAAGGAGCTAAAAAATTAATAGATGCACAAGATGAAAGAATTTGGGATATCGTAGAAGATGTAATTCAAGAACACCCAGTAATGTTAAACCGTGCACCAACACTTCATAGATTAGGTATCCAAGCATTCGAACCTAAACTAGTTGGTGGTAAAGCAATGAGACTACACCCACTAGTGTGTACAGCATTTAATGCAGACTTCGATGGAGACCAAATGGCAGTACACGTTCCACTTAGTGAAGAAAGTCAAGCAGAAGCAAGACTATTAATGTTAGGTGCAAATAATATTCTTTCTCCTAAAGACGGAAGCCCAATCGTTACTCCAGGACAAGATATGGTACTAGGTAACTACTACTTAACTCTTGAAATAGCTGGACTTGAACACGAAGGTAAAGCTTATAAAAACTCAAACGAAATACTAATGGATTACGAAAGAAGAAATATAACACTTCACACAAGAGTATGTGTTCCTGCAAAAAGCTTTAAACACAAAGTTTGGACAGACGATAACATGGAAAAATACTTAGTTACAACTCCTGGTAAAATAATCTTTAACGAAATATTACCAGATGCATTTCCATATGTAAATGAAGCATCTAAAGATAATTTTGAAGGTATGACACCAGATAAATTCTTCTTAGAAAAAGGAACAGACTTAGTTAGTGCTGTTAAAGAGATGCCAGTAGTTAATGGCTTTGTTAAGAAAGACTTAGAAAAACTAATAGCGCAAATATTTAAGAGATTTAAAACTACTGAAACTAGTATATTCCTAGATAAATTAAAAAATCAAGGATTTAAATATAGTACTCTATCAGGTATCACATTCAGTTTAAGTGATATCCCAGTTAGTGAAACTAAACAAAGTATCATAGCTAATACTCAAGCAACAGTAGATAAAGTAAATAAACAATATAATCGTGGTTTAATAACTGACGAAGAAAGACATAGAAAAGTAGTTGACTTATGGCTAGCTGCTACAAAAGATGTTCAAAAAGCAGTTATTGCTGAGATGGCTAAGACAAGAGACTCTAACCCACTAGCAATGATATTCACATCTAAAGCCCGTGGTAATGATAACCAATTAGGACAACTTAGTGGTATGCGTGGTATCATGGCAAAACCAGATGGTGAAGAAGTAGAAATACCTATCACAACATCATTTAAAGAAGGACTAGACGTTCAAGAATTCTTCTTAAGTTCACACGGTTCTAGAAAAGGTACAGCCGACACTGCACTAAAAACAGCTGACGCTGGTTACTTAACTCGTAGACTTGTTGATGTTGTACAAGATTTAATCATAAAAGAAGAAGACTGTGGTACTATTCAAGGACTTGAAGTAAGTGCATTCGTAGACGATAAGTCTGGTAGTGTACTAGAAAGCTTTGAAGAAAGAATAGTAGGTAGATTTACTAACCAAAAAGTAGTTAACCCTGAAACTAAAGAATTAATTATAGATAAAGGACAGTTAATTACTGAACAAATAGCTAAGAAGATAATTAAAGCTGGAATTGAAAAGATAGAAATAAGAAGTGTACTTACTTGTAAGACACACAATGGATTATGTCAAAAATGTTACGGTAGAAACCTTGCAACTGGAAACGTTGTTGAAGTTGGTGAAGCTGTTGGTATAATGGCCGCACAAAGTATTGGTGAACCTGGTACACAACTTACAATGCGTACATTCCATACTGGTGGTGTTGCCGGAGCTGATGATATAACTCAAGGTCTTCCTCGTGTAGAAGAACTATTTGAAGCTAGAATTCCAAAAGCAAAAGCTACTATTGCTGAAATAAGCGGTAAAGTAACTAAAATACAAGAAGATAAAGGTAAATTCAAAATTTATATTACAAACGACGTAGAAGTAAGAGAACACGTAACTCTATATAACGCTAAATTAAGAGTTGAAAAAGGTTCTATTGTAGAAGCAGGTCAGGCATTAACAGAAGGAAGTATAAGTCCAAAAGAATTACTTGCAGTAACTGACCCAACTACTGTTGAAGAATATATCTTAAGAGAAGTTCAAAAGGTATATAAATCACAAGGTGTTGATGTAAGTGACAAGCATATAGAAACTGTTGTAAGAAGAATGATTTCAAAAATGAGAATAGTTGATGCTGGAGATACTGACTTTGTAGAAGGTACTACTGTTTCAATTAGAGAATTTGGAGAAAGAAACAAACCTTACATCCTTGAAGGAAAGGTTCCTGCAACTGGTAAAGCTGTAATGCTTGGTATTACTAAAGCAAGCTTAGAAACTGATTCATTCTTAAGTGCAGCTTCATTCCAAGAAACTACAAGAATTCTAACAGACGCTGCTGTAAGAGGTAAGATAGATCATTTAAACGGACTAAAAGAAAACGTTATCCTAGGTAAACTAATACCTGCAGGTACTGGTGCTAGACAATATAAGGACATTGAAATAGAACTTCAAAAAGAATTCCTAAGTGATGACCCAACAGAAGTACTAGAAGAAACTTTTATGACTGAAACAAATGACGACTTACTAATAGATGACGGAGCAATGAATATAGATAGCGAAGAAGAAACAGAAGAAGAAAAATAACTTCTTCTTTTCTTTTTGA
>ULLQ01019058.1_pt1 | contig 10458 bp, 10 predicted proteins | sample 1951461 | NCBI WGS metagenome assembly ULLQ01 (sample SAMEA4835531, study PRJEB28245) | human gut metagenome | biome: gut microbiome; material: fecal sample | place: Denmark | collected 2008 | reverse complement strand
ACACTTTCCATGCTGATATACGAATTGGATATATAAGAAGGGTAAAAATGGAAGCATATTTGGATAATTCGGCAACGACAAGATGTTGTGAGGAAGCGGCACAGCTGGTGGTAAAATTACTGACGGAGGATTATGGAAATCCATCTTCCCTGCACAACAAAGGCGTGATCGCCGAAAATTATATGAACGATGCAAGAAAAAAAATTGCAAAGACATTAAAGGTACAGGAAAAAGAAATCTGTTTTACGTCAGGTGGTACTGAGTCCAATAATCTTGCAATTATCGGTGTGGCAGAGGCAAACAAGCGAAGTGGAAAACATGTGATAACGACGTCCATTGAACATCCGTCCGTGTCGGCAACGATGGCATATCTGGAGGAACACGGATATGAAGTCACATATCTTCCGGTAGATGCTTATGGTGTGATTTCTCTGGACGATCTGAAAGCGGCAATCCGGCCGGATACCATTCTGGTTTCCCTCATGCAGGTAAATAATGAAATCGGAGCGGTGGAGCCGATCGCGGAAGCGGGGGCACTGATCAAACAGTGTAATCCACAGACGCTTTTTCATGTGGATGCCATTCAGTCCTATGGAAAAATGAGAATTTATCCGGCAAAAATGCATGTAGACCTTCTCTCGGTCAGCGGACATAAGATTCATGGACCGAAAGGAAGCGGATTTTTATATATCAAAGACAAGACGAAAATTCATCCGCTGTTAAACGGAGGCGGACAGCAGAGGGGAATGCGTTCCGGCACGGAAAATGTTCCGGCAATCGCAGGACTTGGCGTAGCAGCGGAACGTATTTATACTGGTTTTGAGGAAAAAATCGACCGGATGTATACCTTGCGAGAGCATTTTATTGAGGAAGTGACAAAAATTCCGGGTGTACACGTCAACGGTCATACCGATCGCAGCAATGCACCGCATATTGTCAGTGTCAGCACGGAAGGTGTGCGCGCGGAAGTATTGCTTCATGCATTAGAGGATAAAGAGATCTATGTGTCAGCGGGAAGTGCATGTTCTTCCAACAAGCCTTCTGTCAGTCATACGCTAAAAAGTATTGGCTTAAAGCCAGAGCTTTTGGATGCAACCATCCGGTTCAGCTTTTGCGTGGAGACAACGGAAGAAGAGATTGATTATGCAGTAAAAGAGATGGCGGCATTGGTTCCGATGCTGCAGAAATATACAAGACATTAGAAAAAGGAGAGCAGTATGTATAAATCATTTTTGATTAAATATGCGGAAATTGCCATTAAGGGAAAGAACCGTTATCTGTTTGAGGATGCACTGGTACAGAATATCAGATATCATCTTAAGCGTGTAGAGGGAACCTTCCATGTACGCAAGGAAAACGGACGTATCTATGTGGATACGGAAGGAGAATACGATTATGATGAAACTGTAGAAACATTACAGAGGATTTTTGGAATCGTAGGAATCTGTCCGGTAGTATTGGTCGAAGATGAAGGATTTGATGCCCTGGCAAAAGTAGTATGTGACTATGTGGATCGCACATATCCGGACAAAAATTTTACATTTAAGGTGGATGCGCGCCGTGCCAGAAAGAATTATCCGATGACTTCGATGGAGATCAATGCAGCTGTTGGGGAAAAGATTCTTGAAGCATTTCCGGAAACCAGCGTTGACGTACATCATCCGGAGGTGATGATTCATATCGAGATCCGCCCGATGATCAATATTTATTCCACAGAGATCCCGGGACCGGGAGGCATGCCGCTTGGTACAGCAGGTCGTGCAATGCTTCTTTTATCCGGCGGAATCGATTCACCGGTTGCCGGATATATGGTATCTAAACGAGGGGTAACACTTGAAGCGACCTATTTTCATGCACCGCCATACACCAGTGAGCGTGCAAAACAGAAAGTGATTGACCTGGCAAAGAAAGTTGCAAGATATTCCGGACAGATCAAGCTTCATGTGGTGAACTTTACCGATATCCAGCTTTATATTTATGAGAAATGTCCGCATGAGGAACTGACTATCATCATGCGCCGCTATATGATGAAAATTGCAGAGCATTTTGCCGAAGAGGGAAAATGTCTGGGTATGATTACAGGAGAGAGTATCGGGCAGGTGGCAAGCCAGACCATGCAGTCCCTTGCTGTGACCAATGAAGTGTGTCATATGCCGGTATACCGTCCGCTCATTGCCATGGACAAGCAGGATATTGTATCAATCGCAGAAAAAATTGACACATACGAGACGTCCATTCTTCCGTATGAGGATTGTTGTACGATTTTCGTGGCAAAGCATCCGGTTACCAAGCCAAGCTTAAAACATATTAAAAAATCAGAGTGCCGGCTGGAAGAAAAAATAGACGAACTGATGCAGACAGCAATCGATACGACAGAGACGATTCTGGTAGATGCAGAATAATCTGTTTTTGGAAAATTATTTCCGTGAAACAAAAAATCCCCTGTCTGCAATACAGACAGGGGATTTTGTAAGTAATTACTGGGAAATAATGTATGGCTTTAAAGCTTCCAGAATCTCATTCAGATTATCCTCGGTATGGATGGCAAGATCAATCGGCTTGGAAAGATCCAGGCTGAAAATTCCCATGATGGATTTTGCGTCAATGACATATCTGCCGGAAATCAGATCAAAATCGTACTCAAACTGAGAGATGGTATTAACAAATGATTTTACTTTTCCAATAGAATTTAATGAAATCTGTACTGTTTTCATAATGAAAACCTCCTTGAAAATATTCATGAAAAACTCATGCTGTTTATATCTTTGATAGTAATATTTTTTATTGGAAAAGTCAAGAAATGTATGAAGATAATTGTATAAAGGAGTAAAAATGAAAAAAGCAGCATTACACAATCTGGGATGCAAAGTGAATGCATATGAGACAGAAGCTATGCAGCAGATGCTTGAAGAAGCGGGGTACGAAATCGTGCCGTTTTCGGAGAAAGCAGATGTCTATGTGATCAATACCTGTTCCGTAACAAATATGGCAGACCGCAAATCAAGACAGATGCTGCACCGGGCAAAAAAGCGGAATCCGGATGCGGCTGTTGTTGCTGCCGGATGCTATGTACAGACCAAAGAGGATGAGGCAAAATGTGATGAAGCAATTGATATTCTGATCGGAAATAATCAGAAAAAAGAACTGGTAGAGCGGCTGGATGCTTTCTTTGCGGGCAGAGGAGAAAAGGTGGAGGCTGTGGTGGATATTAACCACGAAAAACAAGCATTTGAGGAGCTGACACTGGATCATGCAGCAGAGCATACCCGCGCGTTTATAAAAGTACAGGATGGTTGTAACCAGTTCTGCAGTTACTGCATTATTCCGTATGCCAGAGGACGGGTGAGAAGCAGAAATGTTCAGAATGTTCTGGAGGAAGTAAAGCGTCTGGCAGCGTCCGGATATCAGGAAGTGGTACTGACCGGAATTCATTTAAGCTCCTACGGGATTGACTGCGAGGAAAGTCTGCTGCATCTGATCCAGATGGTGCATCAGGTGGAGGGAATCCGGCGTATCCGTTTAGGATCGCTGGAACCGAGAATCGTGACGGAAACATTTGCAGAAGAACTGGCAAAGATGGAGAAGATCTGTCCGCATTTTCATCTGTCACTGCAGAGCGGATGCGATGCAACGCTTGCCCGGATGAACCGGAAATATACGACGGAAGAATACGAAAATGCATGCAATATTTTACGGAAAAACTTTACGCATCCGGCAATCACAACGGATGTTATTGTTGGATTTCCTGGAGAGACAGAAGAAGAATTTGCACAGACAAAGGAATATTTAAAACGCATTCATTTTTATGAGATGCATATTTTTAAATATTCCCGACGGCAGGGAACCCGTGCGGCAGTGATGGAATATCAGGTGCCGGAGGAAATCAAGACGAAGCGCAGTGCCCAGCTGCTGGCACTTGCGGAAAGTATGTCGAGGGAATTCCGCGCATATTATGTGGGAAAAGAGGAAGAAGTACTCTTTGAGGAACCAATGGAAGTTGACGGAGAAACGTGGTATACTGGATATACCAAAGAGTATGTAAAGATCGCGGCAAAAACGGCAGAACCGCTTGATAATGTGATGAAAAGGGGAAGAGTGGAAGCGGCTCTGACCGATGAGATTTACCGTATGAAACTATAGCGCTTGTATTTTTCCTCAATTTCGTATACAATAGATGGGACAGGACTTGTTGGAATGAACAAGGGCAGGGACGGCGAATATGGAGAATTTAAATAATACACAATATTTTACAGTACAAAAGGAACCGGAATTACAGGTAAGAGATGTTTTAGAGATCGTATTCCGTGCATTGAGTGAGAAAGGATACAATCCGGTGAATCAGATTGTAGGATATATTATGTCCGGAGATCCGACATATATTACCAGTCATAACAATGCGAGAAGTCTGATCATGAAGGTAGAGCGGGACGAACTTGTAGAAGAAGTTTTACGTGCATACATCAAAAACAATTCCTGGGAATAATCCGGTACGGGAGAATTATGCGGATTTTAGGATTGGATTTCGGTTCAAAGACAGTGGGTGTTGCAGTGAGTGATGCTCTGTTAATTACAGCGCAGGGAGTGGAAATTATCCGAAGGAAAGCTCCAACGAAACTCAGGCAGACACTGGCGCGGATCGAACAGCTGGTAAGCGAGTACGAGGTGGAAAAAATTGTGCTCGGTTACCCGAAAAATATGAACAGTACAGAAGGGGAGCGCTGCGAGAAAACAAAAGAATTTAAGGAAATGCTTGAAAAACGCTGTGGTCTCCCTGTTATTTTATGGGATGAACGGCTGACAACAGTTGCAGCAGACCGTTCGATGATGGAAACAGGAATTCGAAGAGAAAACCGCAAGGAATATGTAGATGAAATTGCGGCTATTTTTATATTACAGGGATATCTGGATTATCTTTCAAATCATCCAGAAGAAAAATAAAAATACAAGGAAAAAATAAATGGAAAAAATTCAGTTTACAGATCCGGACACCAATGAGGTGGTGGAATTTGCTGTGGAAGAACAGACACAGCTGAATGGAATCAGATACTTACTTGTCTCTGATGGCAATGAAAACGGGGACAGTGAAGCATATATATTAAAAGAAATAAAGACACAGGATGAGGAAGTATTTTACGAGATGGTAGATGATGATACAGAGTTTGCTGCACTCGCGAAAATATTTGCTGAACTTGCGGATGAAGAAACACAGCTTTTATATTAGAGCGGAATATTATATTTGGAGGATTTATGAAAAAACAGGAAAAACAGAATAACAGTAAGCTTAAGATTATACCGTTGGGAGGTCTTGAGCAGATTGGTATGAATATTACTGCCTTTGAATACGAAGACAGTATTATTGTGGTGGATTGCGGTCTCGCATTCCCGGAAGATGACATGTACGGAGTGGATCTGGTGATTCCGGATGTCACTTATTTAAAGGAAAATATTGAGCGTGTCAAAGGATTTTTTATTACGCACGGACATGAGGATCATATTGGTGCCATCCCATATGTTTTAAAAGATGTCAATGTGCCGATTTATTCGACCAGACTGACCAATGCCCTGATCGAGCACAAACTCGAAGAGCATGATATGCTCAAAAAAGTAAAAAGAAAAGTTGTCAAATACGGACAGCACATCAATCTTGGATGTTTCCGTGTAGAGTTTATCCGCACGAATCACAGTATTCAGGATGCGGCGGCACTTGCGATTTATTCCCCGGCAGGAATTGTCCTGCATACAGGAGATTTTAAGGTTGATTATACACCGGTATTTGGAGATGCCATTGATCTGCAGCGTTTCGGCGAGATCGGTAAAAAAGGAGTGTTAGCACTGCTTTGTGACAGTACCAATGCGGAGCGCCCGGGATTTACAGATTCCGAAAAGTCAGTAGGAAAAACGCTGGATAACATTTTTTCCGAGCATAAAAATACAAGAATTATTATTGCAACATTTGCATCCAATGTGGATCGTGTGCAGCAGATCATCAATTCTGCAGACAAGTTTGGCAGAAAAGTTGCGATTGAGGGACGAAGCATGGTCAATATTGTATCCATCGCTTCGGAACTGGGATATATTTCCCTGCCGGATAACATTCTGATTGATGTGGATCAGCTGAAAAATTATCCGGATGAAAAGACGGTTATCATTACAACGGGAAGCCAGGGAGAGTCCATGGCCGCATTGTCCCGCATGGCATCCGGTATGCACCGTAAAGTTACCATTAAGCCAAATGATACCATTGTATTCAGTTCCCATCCGATTCCGGGAAATGAGAAATCGGTTACCGGTGTGATCAATGAACTGATGCGCAAGGGTGCAGATGTGATTTTCGAAGATGTACATGTCAGCGGACATGCGTGCAAGGAAGATATCAAGCTGATTTATTCTCTGGTAAATCCGCTGTACGCGATTCCGGTGCATGGAGAATACAAGCATCTGATTGCACAGGCGAAGATTGCGGAAGAGCTTGGATATGACAGTGATCATATCAAAATCCTTTCTTCCGGAGATGTGCTTGAGATCGATGAGAATGGTGCAGAAGTGACCGGACATGTGCCGGTTGGCAATGTAATGGTAGACGGACTTGGTGTCGGAGATGTCGGAAATATCGTTCTTCGGGATCGTCAGCGTCTGGCAGAAGACGGAATTATTATTGTCGTCATGACACTCGAAAACGGAACCGGACAGGTACTTGCAGGACCGGATATCGTATCGAGAGGTTTCGTCTATGTACGTAATTCCGAGAGTCTGATGGATGAAGCAAAAACCGTTCTCGATAAGACCATGGATTATTGTATGGATCACAACATTACAGATTGGGGCAAGATCAAAAATGAAGTAAAAGATGCTCTGGGTGATTTCGTCTGGAAAGAGACCAAGAGACGTCCGATGATCATGCCGATTATCATGGAAGTATAGAGGTATTATGAATAAAGCTTTGTTCACTTTCATTAAAATTGCGTTTGTTATTATGCTGATCCTGCTGATTTTATATGGAACCGTTCATTTATGCAGGACCTGTTATGATTATGGGTATCGTTTCTTTGCAGAAAAGCAGATGGTACCGGATACGCAGGATGTGGAAAGCACGGAGGCACAATAGAAATAAATATGATAGTAGATGAACGACTGGTAACATATATCAATTCCCTGGATACGGGAAATACCAGAATTTTGGATGCTGTCGAACGAGAAGCTCTGGATTCCTATGTTCCGATTATTCGGAAGGAGATGCAGAGCTTTTTGAAGCTTTTGCTGGCGATGACAAAACCAAAAAGAATTCTGGAAGTCGGTACTGCGGTAGGGTTTTCTTCCATTCTGATGGCAGAATATGATCCGGTACCGTGTGAGATTGTCACGATTGAAAATTATGAAAAGCGAATCCCGATTGCCCGGGAAAATTTTAAGAGAGCAGGGAAAGAAGAGCAGATTACACTGCTTGAAGGGGATGCAGCGGAAATCCTTCCGACACTCACCGAGCCGTTTGATCTGATCTTTATGGATGCCGCAAAAGGACAGTATATTCATTTTATGCCGGATATTCTGCGTCTGCTGAAAACCGGAGGGACACTTGTCTCGGATAATGTGCTGCAGGATGGGGACATTATTGAGTCCCATTATGCGGTGATCCGCAGAAACCGGACGATTTACAAACGGATGCGGGAATATTTGTATGAGTTAACGCACCGGAAAGATCTGGTAACAGCGGTGCTGCCGGTGGGAGATGGAATTACAGTCAGTACAAAAGTAGAGGTAGAAAACGATGAGAAAGAATGAGTTGCTTGTTCCGGCAAGCAGTCTGGAAGTATTAAAAATTGCAGTTATTTATGGAGCCGATGCGGTCTACATCGGGGGAGAGGCATTCGGACTCAGAGCCAAGGCAAAAAACTTTACCATGGAAGAGATGGCAGAGGGAATTGCATTTGCACATGCACGGGGAGTTAAAGTTTATGTGACGACAAATATTCTGGCACATAATTATGATCTTGACGGTGTGCGGGAATATCTTACGGAACTGCAGAACATGAAGCCGGACCGGCCGGATGCTCTGATCATTGCAGATCCGGCAATCTTTACGATCGCCGGAGAAGTATGCCCGGATATTGACCGCCATATCAGTACACAGGCAAACAACACCAATTACGGAACATTTCAGTTCTGGGAGAAACTCGGTGCTACCCGTGTGGTAACGGCAAGAGAACTTTCCCTGCGGGAGATCCGGCAGATCCGGGAACACATTTCCGATGATCTGGAGATAGAGACATTTGTACATGGCGCTATGTGTATTTCCTATTCTGGAAGATGTCTGCTGTCCAATTATTTTACAGGAAGGGATGCCAACCGCGGGGCATGTACACATCCGTGCCGGTGGAAATATTCTGTGGTTGAAGAGAAGCGTCCGGGTGAGTATTTTCCGGTATATGAGAATGAGCGCGGAACCTATATTTTCAATTCCAAAGATCTGTGTATGATTGAGCATATTCCGGATCTTCTGGAAGCAGGAATTGACAGTTTTAAGATTGAGGGACGTATGAAGACCGCACTTTATGTGGCAACGGTGGCGCGTACTTACCGTAAGGCGATTGACGATTATCTGGAATCTCCGGAGAAATATCAGGAAAATATGCCATGGTATCTCGAACAGATCAAAAGCTGCACATACCGCCAGTTTACCACGGGATTTTTTTACGGAAAACCTTCGGAGGAGACACAGATTTACGATAACAACACGTATGAAAAGGGATATACCTATCTGGGAATTGTCGGTCCGAAAAATGAAAAGGGAATGTACCGGGTGGAACAAAAGAATAAATTTTCTGTCGGAGAACAGATCGAAGTGATGAAACCGGACGGACGCAATGTGACCGTTACGGTGCGGGGACGGATGGATGAAAAGGGAGAGCCGATGGAATCCTGTCCGCATCCGCAGCAGATCTTTTATGTGGATCTGGGGATGGAACCGGATGAATATGATATTCTCCGGAGACGGGAAGAAGAAGCGATCGCCCTGGATTAAAAAAATCTTAAGAAACACCCTCTGTCTGAACAATTGCGAAAGCACAGAGGGTGTGCTAATATAAGACAAAAGGACGTTGTTCTTAAGTAGCGAGTGAACCAGATAAGGAGGAGAGATTATGCGTTTGCAAAGCAAAAAACTGATTGCTGTATTGTGTGCGCTGGCAATGATTATTTCTGTATTTCCAGTACAGGCAGATGCGGCAGCAAAACCGAAATTTGTAAAGAATTATACGGTTCTTTATGAAAACAGCACCGGTAAGGGTGTGTATACATATACCGTAACCAATCTTACCAAAGGGCAGAGGGTAAAATGGAGCCTTTCCGGCACCGGAAAAAGTTATGCAAAGCTGAAGAAAACAACGACATCCGTGAGCGGAAAGACATCTGCAAACAGTCTGACAATCCGCACCCAGGGAAAGGCAGCCGCAAAGAATAAAACCGTGATGGTAACTGCAAAAGTTTACAAAGGGAAGAAGTGCGTGAGCACGATCAAGACAAAGTCTGCCAAGATTAAAATACTGCCGAAAACAATTTCCATTGTAGATAACGGAGTCTTGAAATATCAGGTGGGACAGACCTATCAGTTCCGGTTCCGTATTACTCCGGCAAATGCCATCAGCACCAATGTCTGGACCGCTGTGGATGGAAACGGAAATGATGTTTCGTCCATGATTACAAAGACCGGTGCATTTACTCCGGCAAAAGAAGGTACTTATACCATCACCGTGCAGGCAAAAGCGGGAAATAAAGTGGTTTCCGACAGCAAGGTTATTACTGTCGCAACTTCCATGACCGGAATTGCACAGATGGCAGCAAACAAGGTAGCGGCTGTATATTCCGGAAATGCCAAAAATCTTGTGAAAACAGGAGATTTTTCTATCCGGACCCAGGCAGGTGCAAAGATGGAAATCAAGTCGGCTGTATTTTCCGATGACGGAACACAGGTATTTCTTACAACCTATAATCAGCTGAAAGACGGTGCAACCTATACGGTTACCGATGGACAGTCAACATATGACTTTACCGCATCCGTGGGAAGACCGGTCAGCCTTAGAGTTGTGACAACAGAAGTGACCGTCGGAAAAGAGACACCAATCGAATACGAGATTCTTGATGCGAATGGAATTGATGTCAAGACAGCATATCCGGGAGATATTACTTATACGGAACGGATTACAAATGGTTACCGTACAAAGGATAATAAGATTTATATGACCAGAGTTGGGGATACCGGAACGGTTACACTGACTTATAAATGTGCAAGCGATCCGAATCTGGTACTGACCGGAAGCGGAACCTTTGTATGTAAGGCAGCCAGTGTGTCAAACAACACAAACCTTACACTTACCTCTTCGGAAGCAGTGCCAAATTACAGTGCATCCAGTTACAAGGACAATCATAATGTAGCATCCGGCAGCAATTATTATGTACATTTCC
>ULLQ01007352.1_pt1 | contig 10526 bp, 8 predicted proteins | sample 1951461 | NCBI WGS metagenome assembly ULLQ01 (sample SAMEA4835531, study PRJEB28245) | human gut metagenome | biome: gut microbiome; material: fecal sample | place: Denmark | collected 2008 | reverse complement strand
ATTCCACATTTTCTTTAAATTTATCAAATTCTGATTTTTTTACTGTAATTCCTATTGCCATTGAGTGTCCACCAAATCTTTCTATGTGATCTGGACATTTACTCAATGCTTCATGTAAATCAAATCCCTGGATACTCCTTCCAGAACCTTTTCCTTCTTCTCCTTCAAAACATATTAGTATACTTGGTTTGTAGTACATTTCTGTTACTTTTGAAGATACAATTCCAATTACACCATGGTGCCAATTTTCATTTCCTAATATTATACAATTTTTATTTTTTTCTCCATTTTCAATCATTTGTAATGCTTCATTAAATATTTTGACTTCTTTTTGTTGTCTCTCTGAGTTATATTTGTTTAACCTTTTTGCTATTTCTTGTGCTTGTATAATATTTTCTGTTAAAAACAATTCGAGTGCTTCTTGCTCATATCCAAGTCTTCCACAGGCATTTACTCTTGGAGCTACTCCAAAGGATATTGTAGTTGAATCTATACTTTTACATCCTGTTGTATTTAATAAGGCTCTTAGTCCCACATTTTTTGTCACTTCTACTAATTTTAATCCTAGCTTTGATATTACTCTATTTTCATCTACTAGTGGTACTATATCTGATATTGTTCCTACACAAACTAAATCTAAGTATTTTAAAAATTCTTTTTCTTCTAGATTATATTTTATTGATATTGCTTGTATTACTTTGAAAACAACACCTACACCTGCTAATTGATTAAATGGATACTGATTATCTTTTCTTTTAGCATCTACTATAGCTAGCGCATTTGGTAATGTTTCTGCTGGCTCGTGATGATCTGTTATAACTGTTTCTATTCCTAGTCTATTTGCATAATCAATTTCTTCCAGTCCTGATATTCCACAATCAACAGTTATCATTAGTGAATATTTTTTTTCTACGATTTTATCTATAGCTGTTTTGTTTAGTCCATATCCTTCTTCTAACCTATTTGGAATATAGCTATCTACTATTAATCCTCTGTCTTCTAAAAATTTTTTTAATACAGTAATACTAGTTATTCCATCAACATCATAATCCCCATATATAATTACTTTTTCTTTGTTTTCTATTGCTTTTATAATTCTATTTACTGCAATTTCCATATCTGGCATTAAAAATGGATCATAAAAATCTTTTCTTGTTGGAGTTAAAAATACATCTATAATACTTGTTAATTTTTTATTTGAAATTACTGTTGCCACTAATTCACTTACATTATATTTATTTGATATTTCTTCTACTTCTTTCGTGTTTATTTCGTAATATTCCCATTTTTTATTCATCCTTTTCTCCTTATATAATACAAATTTTCTTTATTGTATATCATTTTTTGCAAATTTAAAAGAGGATATGAAAAAAAAGTTGAAATGAACTTGTTTTTCATTTCAACTTTTTTTAAATTTTACATTTTTGACTTTTTGAAAAATACTATTGACATTATTATTAATAAAACTATTGAAATAGGTAATATGACTTTTTCTCCTGTGTTCGCTAATATGTTAGTGGAAACAGTATTATCTTTTTTATCGTCTGATTCTTTTGATTTTTCTTCATTTTCCTCTTGTTCTTCTTTTTTCTCTTGCTCTTTATCTTGTTCTTTTTCTTCGCTATCTCCAGTAACATTAATTTTTGCTGTTTTCTTTATTGTTTCTTTTCCATCAGCTGTTTTTATTGTACAATATACTTCTGTATTACCTGGTGAAACAGCTGTAATTGTGGCAGTACTATTATGTTTTCCATTTTCTATCTTTACAATACTTTCATTCGATGATGACCACTCATATGTATAATAATTAGATTTATTATATCCTTCTGGATATGTTACATTATAAGTTCCATTTGGTATTACTGATACTGATATATTATTTTTTTTACTTTTTTCCAGATTTACTATAGAATCAATTAAAATAGCATATTCTCCTGTTGAGAACTTATCATCGCTATTAAAAACTGTATAAATTTTACTTACTGTATATTCTTTTTCTTTATATGTATAAGAAAATGTTATCTTTGTATTTCCCTCCGCAATACTATCAATTATCTTTTCATTATTTTTTTCTATAATCGTAGCCACATTTTCATTAGAAGATGTTATCTTTAAATCTTTACTATCTATTTCTATTGACTCATAAGGTTGCTTCTTAACAAATTTTAGAAATGATTTAGCAACATTTTCTTTTCCTATTTCTAGCATAGATAAATTTGGCCCAGACATTATTACAAAGTCTAACGAATATTCCTCACTATCTTCATTTCCACTATCTTCAACAGCAACTTTTACAGTTTTTATTATGCTTTGCTTTTCCAGTGATGTTATCGTACAGTAAATTTCTGCTTCTCCTGGTGCAACTGATTTAAGTATCACTTCATCTTTATTATTCTCACCTTGAATCTTTACTATAGATTCATCCGAAGATTTCCAATCATAGCTATAGTATGTACTTTTATCATAGCCATCTGGATAGATTACAAAATCCGTAGTAAAAGGAGTTACATGTGCTTTTACTTTTTTAGTTTCCTCATTTTTTTTTAAATTTACTATTGAATTATCTACTAGCACAAAATCTTTTCTCCCATTTACTAGAAAATATGGTGTATTTTCTGGTTCAATCCACCAAGTAAAAGTATTTGTAATTTCTTGTCCATCGTATGTATAGGTAAGTGTAATATCTGAAAAACCTTCTGCAATACCTTTCAATAGCACTCTACCATTTTCTATAGTTGCTATTGCCGATTCTTCATTAGATGACTTTATTTTCAAATTATTAGTATCGATATCAAGAATTTCATATTTTCCACTAGAATCTTTTTCTTTCATATATAATCTATAATAACGATAATAAAATGAATCATTTTCTTCTGGTTTATTTAAACATATGGTATCTCCAACATTCAATTGATACCAAAGAGTTCCAAGTATAGTGTAATCTAAATGTAAAGTATATTTGTTATCTTCTGCATAAACCTTGTTTACTCCAAATATAAAATAAATCATATATATAAAAAGAATACTAAAAACTATACTTTTATTTTTAATTTTTTCCATCATTAAGCCTCCTTGATATTAAAGATTCCTTCCATAGACTCTGCTATGATTTTATTAATATCAGCTATCATTACATTGAATTTTACTTCTAAATCAAAATATTCTTTAATATCTTTATTTTCAACTAAGATATTATACATTTCTTGAAGCTTTTTCATTTTTTCTGGATCTTCTTTTCCTTTTTCCATTGATAACACTTGCACATCATATCTTATTTGTTCAAAATTTTCTATTTTACTTTTTAAATCCGGATTTGCAAGTACAATTTCTCTTGCTTTTTTATAATCATTATATTCTTGTGATTCTTTTATTTCCTTCGCTAATTTGTTAGCGGTATCATAAATATTGTTCATCTAATTCACCTGCCTTTATGCATATGCATGTTTCTTTTTGAAACTTAGTAATTTTGTAATTTCTTTTTCTGAATTTTTTGCTTTTGCAGCTTTGTTTTGTTTTTCTTGTTCCATTTGTTTTAGTTGCTTTTCAGCTTCTGTTTGACATATTGCTCTTTCATATACATAATGCGTATCTTGAGCTATTTTATTCCAATTAAAGCTAGCCTTTACTTTTGCTTTAGCATTTTTAGAAATATTTGCACATAATTGTGGATCAAATAATAATGATAATACTGAATCCGCAATTGAGTTCGGATTTCCTGCATAACTTTTCATTCCGTTTACACCATGCTCAATTATTTCGTTTAATCCTCCTACATCTGAAACTACTGTTGGTGTTCCTGATAACATAGATTCTAATGCTACAATTCCAAATGGTTCATATGTACTTGGAAATACTGCTACATCTGCACACTTATACATTTTTTGCACAGATTTTGAATCTAAGTATCCTGTAAAATATACTTTATTATCTATTCCCATTCTATGAACCTGAGCTTTAAGTTCATCCATCATTCCGCCTCTTCCAGCAATTACTAATTTAGAGTCATGGTATCTATCTAATATTTTAGGCATTGCAGATATTAAATGTTGCACACCTTTTTCATATACTAATCTTCCTAAATATAAAATTATTTTTTCATTATCCATAGCATATTGTCTTCTGAAATCATAATCTCTTTCTATTCCATTAAAATTATTTAAATTTATTCCATTAGGTATTACATTTATTTTATCAAATGGTAGCCCAAATAATCTTTGTAATTCACATTTCATATAATTGCTATTTACTATTACATCTGTTGCTTCATATGTTAAAAGCCATTCTGTATCATTTATATATCTTTGTACATTATCATGTATCCCACTATTTCTACCAGATTCTGTTGCATGTATAGTTGCAACTAAAGGAATATTATACGATTGTTTTAATGTTTTAGCAGCATATGTTACAAGCCAATCATGTGCATGAATAACATCAAAATTACCTTCTTTATTTATTAGTTCTGATGCCTTTGCAATCATATTAAAATTTAGTTGCATTATCCAATCTATAAAATTATTGGGTGTAATCATATAATTATCTACTCTATATACTTTTACCCCTTTATCATTTTCAAATTCTGCTAAATTTGTGTCTTTATAGGTTACAACTGTAACTTCATGCCCATCTTTAATTAATCTGTGTGATAAATCATGAACTACACGAGATATTCCTCCTACTATTCTTGGTGGATACTCCCATGTTAACATTAAAATTTTCATATCACTTCAGGCTCCTTTCTAATCTTCTGTACTTTAATTTTTATAATATCCTTTTTTATTTTTGTATAATAATTCGTGGTTTTAATTTTAACTTCATATTTCCTTTTTACATTTTATACAACTTTGTTTTAAATGTAAATAAATTTTTACTTTTTTTTTCATTTTGTTACATTTTTCTATTGAATTTATAATTATTTTGATATAGTATATGATTAATTGAATTTAATCTAAGGAGGAACAAGCATTGGAAAAAACTAATGAGAAAAAAATTAATAAAAATAAGTCTTTATTTTCAAAATTTTCTTCTAAAGAAAAAAAACTTAATAAGATTGAAAAAGTACCTAATAAAAAATCATACAAAAAAATAAAAAAATTTAGCACATTGACGCCTGAAGAATTTGAAAAAGAATTAGATTCTATTGTAAAAAGCAATCAAAATACTCAAATAGTTGAATATTATGATTTACCATATAGGTACAACCAAACAGCTATAAAAATATTAGCACAAACACCACACGCAATATTTATATATTGGGATATATCAGATTTAGATAGAAAATCAATGTGTGAAAAATATGGAGATAACTTTTTTTATGAAACAAAACCAGTATTACTAGTACACAATGAAACTTTGAACTATTCTTTTGAGGTTGAAATTGATGATTTCACAAATAGTTGGTATTTACGAACTCCTACTAGTAATTGTATATTTAATATAGAGCTTGGGCGAAAAAAAATTCAAAATTCAAGTAATATTGCAATAGATAATAACGATAATATTTTGCACATTACATCATCTAATACAATAAAATCACCAAATGACCATATATTAAAAGATTCACTTAATAAAACTGTTTGTTTTAAAAATATAAAAACTAATGAATTAGAAGAAAGAGCTGTTTCAAATTTTAAAAATATCTATAATATTATGAAACTTTATGAGGATAACGAATTTGAGGCTAATCCATCTTCTGATTTTAGAATTTAATAATTAATGGAGAACTATAATGAAAAATAATATACAAGGTTATGTAAGTTTTGTATTACATGCACATCTTCCTTTTGTACATCATCCCGAGAGCGAAGATTATTTAGAAGAGCAATGGTTATTTGAAGCAATATCAGAAACATATATTCCCTTATTAATGAACTTTGAAAAATTAGTAGAGGAACATGTTGATTTTAGAATAACAATGTCACTTACTCCTCCACTATTAAATATGTTAGATAATAAATTACTTCAAGAACGTTATATAAAATATTTAAAAACACATATAGAGCTTGCATCAAAAGAAATAGAAAGAACAACTTATGATGATAGAGTTAACTCTTTAGCTCATTATTATTATAACAGATATTCACATGACTTATATTTTTTTGAAGAGAAATATAAATGTAATTTAATACAGGGTTTTAAACATTTTCAAGATATAGGGGTTTTAGAAATTATAACATGTGGAGCAACACATGGTTATTTTCCCATATTATATACAACTGAGCAAACTGTAAAAGCACAAATTGCAGTTGGTGTTCAAACCTACGAAAAATATTTTGGCAGAAATCCTAGAGGAATTTGGCTTCCAGAATGTGGATATGTTCCTGAAGCAGATAAATATTTAAAAGAATTTGGTATAGAATATATTATAACTGAATCTCATGGAATTTTATATTCTAATCCTGCCCCATTATATGGAACTTTTGCACCAATAGTTTCACCTGAAGGTGTTGTTGCATTTGGTCGTGATATGGAATCTTCTAGACAAGTGTGGAGCTCTATTAATGGATATCCTGGTGATTTTAATTATAGAGAATTTTATAGAGATATTGGATATGATGCAGATTATGAATATATAAAACCTTATATTGCATCAAATGGTGTGCGTGTTAATACAGGTATCAAATATCATCGTATCACCGGAAAAACTGAAAATAAAGATTATTATAATATTCAGTGGGCAAAAGATTCTGCAGAAAAACAGGCAGGTCATTTTTTAGATAGTCGTGTAAAACAAATTTCAGAATTATGTAAGTACACCGAAAATCCACCTATTGTTTTATGTCCATATGATGCTGAACTTTATGGCCATTGGTGGTATGAAGGTCCATATTGGCTATATATTTTATTTAAGAAAATTTATTATGATGATTGTAATTTTGAATTAATCACTCCTGGTGAATATATAGATAAATATCCAAAAATGCAAGTTGCTACACCTTGTAGATCAAGCTGGGGTGCTAATGGATATAGCGAAGTATGGCTAAATCCTACTAATGATTATGTTCATAGACATCTTCATATTGCTGGTGATAGAATGGTCGAACTTGCTCACCTATTTCCTAATTCTCAGAATGAATTGCAAAAAAGAGCTTTAAATCAATGTGCGAGAGAATTGTTGTTAGCTCAAAGTAGTGATTGGTTATTTATCATTACAAATGGTACTATGGTTGATTATGCCAAAAAGAGAATTAAAGACCATATCGGTCGATTCACAAAATTATATAACCAAATTAAAAATAATGAAATTGATGAAAATTTTGTTAAATATTTAGAGGAATATGATTGTATATTCCCAGAGATAAATTATAATATTTATTATTAAAAAAATGTACTTAACGATTATAGTTAAGTACATTTTTTAGTTAATTTCTTCATATCACAAATACTAATAATTTCAATATGATTTATATTTTCAAACTTATATATTGACTTAGAATTTCTTTATTACTTTATTTTTTTGCCCCGTCCCCAAATCTTAGTTTTCAGATTTTTTATCTCTTTGCATTAGTTTATAAACTGCTTCTCTTGGATTCTCTCCATTATACAATACATTGTAAACTTCTTCTACAATTGGCATTTCTACATTATATTTTTTCTTTAATTCATATGCAGATTCTATATTATCTACACTTTCGATTACCATTCCAACTTCTTTTTTTACTTCGTCTAAAGATAATCCTCTACCAATTAATCTACCAGCTTTTCTATTTCTACTATGTTCACTATTACATGTAACAATTAAATCTCCTAAACCTGTTAAGCCATAAAATGTTTCTCTTTTTGCTCCTACTTTTACTCCTAATCTTGCAATCTCTGTAAGACCTCTTGTAAGTAATGCTGCAAATGTATTATCTCCTAATTCTAGCTCTACTGCAATTCCTGCACAAAATGCAATTATATTTTTTAGTGCTGCTCCATATTCAACACCTATAACATCATCTGAAGTATATACTCTCATGTTTTTGCTCATAAATATGTCTTGAACATAATTTCTAATTTCTTCATCTTCAGAGGCACTTACTAATACTGTTGGAATCCCTATTGAAACTTCTTCTGCATGACTAGGACCAGATAATGCTCCAATTTTTACTCCTGGAATTTCTTCTTTTATTACATCTGTTAATATTGATAATGATGATTGTTCTAATCCTTTTGAACATACTATAATTGGTTGTTTTTCAACATCTACATATTGTTTATATTCTTTTACAATATTTCTAGTAAATTTTGATGGGGTTACATGTAATATTAAATCTGCTCCTTTTATTACTTCTTCATAATTTAATGAACAAATAACATTGTCTGGTATTGTTATATTTAGTAAAAACTTACATTTTTTTTCATTGTTTATTAAATCTGCTTCTGATTTATCAAAAGACCAAATTTTTACTTTATTTCCGATGCTTTCCAAATATAAAGCTAAAGCTACTCCCCAGCTTCCGCTTCCTATTATTGCTATATTTTTCATGTTATTTCATCCTTTCATTTTGTTGCTTTCATTTTAGTTGTTTTTAAAACTTAATTTATTTTCCTCACCTTTATATATTCTTTTTAAATTTGATCTATGATTAAATAATACTAATACAGCCATTGCAATTCCAAATATAATATAATTTCCATCTACTATATAATTCTCTGTGATAAAAATAGTTAATACTGGGAATAATAATGCAGCCATTATAGAGCCTAAAGAAACCATTCTGGTAAATACCATTACTAAAAGTGCAAATACCAGACAAATTAATCCTATTTGCCAATTAACTAATAGTAGAATTCCAAGTGATGTAGCAACACCTTTTCCGCCTTTAAATCCAAAGTATACTGGAAACGTATGCCCTATTATTGCAAAAAATCCTGCTAATTGTATTAATATTTCTGGTTTTACATCTTTAGCAATTTTTCCAATCCAATATGCTACTAAAACTGCAACTATTCCTTTTAATATATCACAAATCAAAGTAAGTGCTGCAAGGCCTTTTCCTACACTTCTTAACATATTTGTTGTTCCTGCATTTCCACTCCCTTTTTCTCTTACATCAAATCCTGCAAATTTTTTGCTAAAAATTATAGAAAAATTGACACTTCCTATTGCATATGCAATTACTGCAACTAAAATATATAATGCCATAAAAATCACTCCTTCTTTTGTTTAATCTTTATCCCTTTTTTCTCTTACAATCATTCTAATAGGTGTCCCTGTTAATACAAATTCTTTTCTTAATTGATTTATTAAATACCTTTCATATGAAAAATGAAATAATTTTTTATCATTTACAAATACAACAAATGTTGGTGGCTTTGTTGATGCTTGTGTCATATAAAAAATTTTTAATCTTTTTCCTTTATCTGTAGGTGGTTGCACTATTGCTATAGCTTCATTTAATACCTGATTTAATACAGCTGTTGAAACTCTCATAGCATTTTGATTTGCCACAGTATTAATTAACTCATACAATTTTTCAACTCTTTGTCCTGTTTTTGCAGATATAAAAATTATTGGTGCATATGATAAATATGATAATTTGTTGTAGATTTCTTTTTTGTATTTTTCTACTGTTCCATTATCTTTTTCATATTCATCCCATTTGTTTACTGCAATTATTACTCCTTTACCTGCTTCATGAGCTTCTCCTGCAATTTTTGCATCTTGCTCCGTTACTCCTTCATTTGCATCTATCATAAATATACATACATCTGATCTTTCTATTGCAAGCTGTGTTCTCATTACGCTATATCGCTCTAAATTTTCAGTCACCTTGCTTTTTCTTCTTATTCCTGCTGTATCTATAAATACATATTTTCCATATGAATTTTCAAATTCTGAATCTATTGCATCACGTGTTGTTCCTGCTATGTTACTTACTATTACTCTGTTTTCTCCTAAAATTTTATTTACTAGTGATGATTTTCCTACATTTGGTTTTCCTATTAAAGCTACTTTTATTACTGTGCTATCATCTTCTTCATTATTATTTTTGGGTAATTTATCATATATTGCATCTAGTACATCTCCTATACCTAACGCATTTAATGAAGATACTGGATGTGGCTCTCCTAATCCTAAATTATAGAATTCATATATATCATCAGATGTTTTTTCAAAGTTATCTGCTTTATTGCAAACTAAAACAATTTGCTTTTTAGATTTTCTAAGTATTAAAGCAATTTCATTATCTGCATTTGTTATTCCACTTTTTATATCTGTTACAAATACAATCACATCTGCCATACTTATTGCAATGTCTGCTTGATTTCTCATTTGTGTTACAATTAAATCTTCTGATTCTGGCTCAATTCCACCTGTATCTATTACTGTAAAATCCATACCTCGCCAATTTGCATCAGCATAGATTCTATCTCTTGTAACACCTGGTGTATCTTCTACTATTGAGATTCTTTTGCCAACTATATAATTAAAAAAAGTGGATTTTCCTACATTAGGTCTTCCAACTATTGCAACTACTGGTTTTGACATTTTTGCTTTCCTTTCATTTATTTTTCTAATATTTTATAACAGTTTGATAATT
>ULLQ01022225.1_pt1 | contig 10908 bp, 9 predicted proteins | sample 1951461 | NCBI WGS metagenome assembly ULLQ01 (sample SAMEA4835531, study PRJEB28245) | human gut metagenome | biome: gut microbiome; material: fecal sample | place: Denmark | collected 2008 | reverse complement strand
CTGCTGTAAAACTAATGCCGTCCGAGGTACTCGGCCATTTACTAAAGCTGGCACAAGCCGGAGCTACTATCATCTTTACCGAAAACTATCCGCAGGATGTACCCGGTTATGGAAAACTGGAAGCACGCCGGAAAGGCTTTGCGCAATTACAAAAGCAACTTCCGGAAATTGCTTCTTTCGATGAGACGGTGGCAACTCCTTATCAAAAAGGGATCATCATTACAGGAAACAACTATCAATCTGCCTTGGAAAAAAGCGGTGTTGTTCCCGAAGAGATGAAAACGCGGTATGGCTTACAATGTATCCGCCGCTCCCATGCCGATGGACATCATTATTTCATCTCCTCATTGCAAGAAAAAGGAGTAAACGACTGGATAACCTTAGCCGTTCCCGCAGAAAGTGTCATGCTGTTCAATCCGATGACGGGAGAAAAAGGGAAAGCACAAACCCGCAAGCAAGAAGGCAAAACCCAAGTACGCCTCCAACTGCATTCCGGCGAAAGCGTGATCCTGCAAACTTTCAACCATGCCCTGACAGACGTTGCCGAATGGAAATACGTTCAAGAACAACCTGTCAGCCTCAGCCTTGATCACGGCTGGAAACTTCATTTTGCAAAAAGCACTCCCCAGATAGAAGGTACATTTGATATCGACACTCCGTCTTCGTGGACTGAAATTGCTCACCCCAACGCTCCGATCACCATGGCGACGGGAGTATATACCAATATCATCACTGTTCCCCATATTCCCGCCGATGACTGGATACTGGATTTGGGTGATGTGCGGGAAAGTGCCCGTGTGCGCATCAACGGACAAGATGCCGGAACGGCATGGGCCGTACCTTATCAGTTGAAAGTAGGCAAATGGCTGAAACCGGGAGATAACAAGATAGAAATAGAAGTGACCAATCTGCCTGCCAACCGCATTGCGGATATGGATCGTCGGGGTGAGAAATGGCGTATCTTCAATGAAATCAATGTGGTGAATCTGCAATACAAACCGATACCTTATACTGATTGGCAGCCATTGCCATCGGGATTGAATGGTAGTGTAAGGTTGATACCGGTTACTTATAAATAAGATATCCGATAGTGGCAGCCTATTGGCGGAGTTAATCCAGACTGTATTTGAAAGACTGAATTAATTCCGCCAATGTTTTTTACCTCATACTCAGGTGAGTGCACCTGCAACCGATCAAGCCGCAGCGAGACAGCATTTTATAGCAAAGCGGCGTATTTACGGATAGTATCCAAACATTCCCTAAATGCCTGATCATTACCAGTCTGCCGCATATTATATTCCGGTTACAGCCGCATCAGCGAACCGGCAGGATATCCAGCATCGCTTCAAACATCATGACTGTAGGAGTAGTCAAGCCTCAATTGAATGTATATCACTCCCTACCCTATAGCATAAGCCTTTTCTTTCTCCAGGTTAAGCCTTTTTATACGGATATGTTCTATCTCCATAGCCTTTGGAGTTATCTCCATAAGCTTTGGAGTTATCTCCCAAGGCTATGGAGTTAACTCCAAAGGCTTGCGGAGATAAAACAGGCAGGAAGAAAAGCCTTAACCATACGTCAGGAAAGGGTTAGGGATACGGATAAGATCCTTTAAGGACGAATCGGATGCCAAAGTCTTTCGCAGATGCCTTTTTCGGATGAAAGTCCCGCTAACATTCTACAGCTCCAAAACTTTTCCGTCAGTGAATAGTCGAGATGCCATCCGTACCGGTTCCCGATAAGCATACCAACCGTCCGTATCGTTACATACAGCCTACAGCTTTCAAACAGATGTGTCTATTCCAAGGGGTAACGAAGCTAAGACAAAATGTGACAGGAATTCCCAAACTACCAGAGGAAAGGGAAGTGATAACAGATAAAAAGTGGTGGTAGCAGATGTTTTTTCATGCTGCTACCACCACCTTTGAAACGCCCTGTTCATGGATGTTTACGAAAGAGGATGGTAGTAGTGGTAGCAGTTTTGCAAAACTCTGTTGCAGGTGGGAGGAAAATTCAAACAGGAACTAAAATTATAAAGTTTTCATCTTCTTCCCTATGCCCACTGCTTTAGAAATTTTGCCTGTTCCTTTTTCCTTATACAAGTAGCCACGGAACATGCCTCCGCTATTAAACGGCATGGCAAAATTACCTTTCTTGTCCACTGCAATCAATCCACCATTTCCCTCCTTGGTATTCAGTTCCTGATGGATAATATAATCGGCAGCCTCCCCGACAGGCTGATGCAGCAACTTCACACGAGTAGAAAGATTATAAGCTACGACGTGACGGATAAAATACTCCCCATGCCCGGTGCACGACACAGCACAACCTTCATTATCCGCATAAGTACCTGCACCAATCACCGGAGAATCTCCCACACGGCCCCATTGCTTCTTGAACATACCACCGGTACTTGTTCCCGCTGTCAGGTTACCTTGCTTGTCCAGTACCACACAGCCCACAGTTCCATTCTTCTTGCTCTCCTTCTTCAAATCCTCTATCCACTTCAACGTCTTAGGAGTAGCAAAATACATATTATCCACAATTTCCAGTCCTTGTGACTTTGCAAACCGGTCAGCACCCTCACCTGCCAGCATCACGTGAGGTGTTTTAGTTTTTACCACATAAGCTGCATTAATCGGATTCTTCACCGTTTTCAACCCGGCGACAGCTCCTGCTGTCAAATCCTTACCTTCCATAATAGAAGCATCCAGCTCAAAAGTACCGGCACTGGTACAAGTAGCCCCTTTGCCTGCATTGAACAAGGGGTTATTCTCAAAGTAGTTGACAACTGCCATTACCGCTTCAGGCCCTTCGCCTCCGGCAGACAGTATAGCATTTCCAATGCTCAAAGCTGAATCTAAAGCCGCATAATACAAGGTTGATTTCTCCTTATCGTCTTCGAGGTTTTCCATAGCACCGGCACCTCCATGAACAACAATTACGTATTCTCTCTCCTGTGCCAGCATGCGGCACAATGGTAATAAGAGCAGAATTGTGATAAATAAGTGTTTCATAATAGTAGTTTAATATCAATAGTATGGTGCGAATGTAACAAAACAATTTGTAAAAAGGAAACTTTATGCAGAGATATAGACATAAAAAAAGGAGCAACGCCTTGCTCCAACCTTTGTTAACCTTAAATCTAATACTATGAAAAACACAATGCAAAGGTACGAACATTATTGAAATTTGCAAATTCGACAAAAAGAAAATTATGTTCTCTAACATGATTTAAGGAGATCCGCCACATTTGTTAATGAACATTTCCCTGTCAGATTATAAGTGACATTTTTACAGTTATATTTCTTAACGTATACTAAACCATAAGACAAAATACACATTAAAAGTTAAATAAAGCGGATTGATACTATGTTTTAAAACATAAATAGGAATTTTGGTGTTATCTTTGCAGTAGTAAAAGAGAAAACAAAAGGTTTTTAGGAATAACCAGTTCTCCAAACGGGAGAACATAAAAAAGATGTAATTATGAAAAGAACAAATGACACAATCGAGATGTTGCAGTATCAGTTAAGAAGATACAAAGCAATGAGAAAGGGAGCTGCTTGCCAATCTTTGCAATACAAGCTTCAGAAATTAATGAGCCAACAGGCTAATGCCTGATGAGCTCTACCATAAAGAACACAAGTTTATAATTTTATAATATAAGAAAAAGGATATGATTTTTATCATATCCTTTTTCTTATTATTATCTAGAATGAAAGTTATTCATATAGATAAAACATTCTATCCATCAACTGCCATTTTTCAGCCGAAGACGCTCCCGGCTCTGCCTGTTGAAAGACAGACATATACTCTTCCCATTCTGCCTGACGAGGCAACGTAGCCATTCTGGCCATGGCCGTATCCCAATCAAAATCGAGAGGAGTTTCCACTATCATAAACAAATTAGTTCCCAGGATATAAATTTCCATTTCCAAAATACCGACTTCACGAATAGCTGCCAATGTTTCCGGCCAAACCTTGCCTTCCGAATGACGCTTTCTATACTCGGCTATCAAGGCCGCATCGTTTTTCAGATTCAACATCTGGCAATAACGTTTTACCGGTCCCTGATATTTCCGAACTTTATATCCTTGCTTTTTGTTTTCCATTATTCTCTTACTTCCCAGCCTAATGCACTAGCTCCCAACACGGCGGCATCAGCATCCTTCAATTCAGAAATCAACAATTTAGTCTTACCTTCGTAAATCTTCAAGATATTATCATCTATAGCTTTACGGATCGGCTTCATGATATAATCACCTGATTTTGCCAATCCACCAAACAGGATAATCGCTTCCGGGCTGGAGAAAGCAATGAAATCCGCCAAAGCCTCACCCAAAATACGTCCTGTATATTCAAAGATATCTTGTGCTAATTTATCCCCTCTTACAGCCGCGTCAAAAACATCTTTAGATACAATATCTTCAGCCGGGATATCTCTTAACAAACTAGGTTCGGGACGGGCAACCAGAAATTCACGTGCCGTGCGTGCCACACCTGTAGCCGAACAATAAGTTTCCAAACAGCCCTTACGACCACAACCACACTGACGTCCGTCACGACGAACTATCACATGTCCCAATTCTCCGGCAAAACCATCGTGTCCGTAAACCAGTTGTCCATTTATTACGATACCACTACCAACACCGGTTCCAAGAGTAATCATAATAAAGTCTTTCATGCCACGAGCCGCACCATAAGTCATTTCACCGATAGCGGCAGCATTAGCATCATTTGTCAAGGCAGTAGGAACACCTATTGCTTCTTCAAACAAAGTAGCCAAGGGAATCACCCCTTTCCAAGGAAGATTCGGAGCAAATTCAATGGTTCCGTTATAGTAGTTTCCATTAGGAGCACCTACACCCATACCTTTAATTTTTTCTACGCCACCGAACGATTCAATCAACGGACACAATTTTGAACTGACAGCCTCTACATAATCCTCTATCTTAGAAAATGATTGTGTCTTAACTGAATCGGTAGCCAATACGTTACCACGCGAATCTACGATGCCAAAAACTGTATTAGTTCCGCCAATGTCCATACCTACTACGTAGGGTTTTTCCATGCCTGTTACCATGATATATTATTATTTAGGGTTAGTTATTTTGAGCAAATGTACACAATGAGAAAAAAGAGAGCAAATTTTTTTTCAATTATTTCATATAGCATTGCAACTTTTTGTATCTTCGGCACGTCTAACCAGACAAACACAAGTTAAATTCATCGGTAATGATACATTTAGAGAATATCAACAAAACCTATCATAACGGAGCTCCGCTACATGTTTTGAAAGGTATCAACCTCGACATAGAACGAGGTGAGTTTGTTTCCATTATGGGGGCTTCAGGTTCCGGAAAGTCCACTTTATTGAATATTTTAGGCATCTTGGACAATTACGATTCGGGAGAATATTATTTGAACGATGTATTAATCAAGAATCTGAGTGAAACCCGCTCTGCCGAATACAGAAACCGGATGATAGGATTCATCTTTCAGTCTTTCAACCTGATTTCTTTTAAAAATGCGGTAGAAAATGTAGCTCTTCCCCTCTTCTATCAAGGAGTGAGCCGAAAAAAAAGGAATCAAATGGCATTAGAATACCTTGACAAACTAGGTCTTAAAGAATGGGCGCATCATATGCCCAATGAATTGTCCGGCGGACAAAAACAACGTGTAGCCATAGCACGTGCCTTGATATCCAAACCGCAAATCATCCTTGCCGATGAACCTACCGGAGCCCTGGACAGCAAAACATCCGTGGAAGTGATGAATATTCTGAAAGAACTGCATAAAAACGAGGGGCTGACAATTGTTGTCGTCACTCATGAAAGTGGAGTAGCGAACCAAACGGACAAAATCATCCATATCAAGGACGGACTGATTGAACGGATTGAAGAAAACATAGACCATAATGCCTCTCCTTTCGGCAAGAACGGATTCATGAAATAACTGACACACATGATTGATCTTATTCAAGAAATATTCGGAACAATAAAGCGCAATAAATTACGCACGTTCCTCACCGGCTTTGCCGTAGCTTGGGGTATCTTCATGCTGATCGTACTGCTGGGGGCAGGCAACGGACTAATCCATGCTTTCGAAAGCTCATCTGCAGATATGGCTATGAATTCCATCAAAGTATTTCCCGGCTGGACTTCCAAAGCATACGACGGATTAAAAGAAGGACGCCGCATTGAACTGGACAATAAAGACTATCGGATAACCGAAACCGATTTTCCCCAAAATGTCATCAGTGTAGGAGCTACCGTACGTCAGAGTAATGTGACTTTAACATATGGACAAGACTATGTATCCACCACATTGGAAGGAGTATACCCTAATCATAAGGATGTAGAAAGAGTAAAACCTGCAGGGGGGCGATTTATCAATGACATCGATATCCGTCAACGGCGAAAAGTAATCATTCTTCATACAAAAACCGCAGAAATGCTCTTTAAAAAAGACGCAGACAAAGCTATCGGAAAATTTGTCAACGCCAATGGAGTAGTATATCAAGTGGTAGGCCTTTTTACCGACAAGGGAAGTTTCCAACCTAACGCCTTCATTCCATTCACCACCTTACAACTCATATATAATAAAGGTGACAAGCTGAACAATTTGATATTTATGACACAAGGACTCGATACAGAAGAAAAAAATGAAATCTTTGAAAAGGAGTACCGCAAAGCTATCGGCGTACACCACCGGTTTACAGCTGATGACAAAGGCGCTATCTGGATGTGGAACCGTTTCACCCAATTCCTGCAACAAGAAAAAGGTATGCGCATTCTGACTATAGCCATTTGGGTAATAGGCATATTCACTTTGCTGAGTGGCATCGTAGGTGTAAGTAATATCATGCTGATCACAGTAAAAGAACGGACCCGTGAATTTGGTATCCGCAAAGCGTTGGGTGCCAAACCTATATCTATCTTATGGCTAATCATAGCCGAAAGCGTAACAATTACCACCTTTTTCGGGTATATAGGAATGGTGGCAGGCATTGCTGCCACGGAATACATGAACACAGTGGCAGGAAACCAAACTGTAGACGCAGGCGTTTTCACCGAAACAGTTTTCCTCAATCCCACAGTAGATATCAGTATAGCCATACAAGCAACCATGACATTGGTGATAGCCGGTACACTGGCAGGTTTCTTTCCTGCCCGCAAGGCCGTCATGATCCGACCAATCGAAGCACTTAGAGCAGATTAAAATTATGAGAATAGATTTAGACAGGTGGGAAGAAATATTCATCACCATTACCAGAAACAAGACACGTAGCCTATTGACCGCTTTTGGTGTTTTTTGGGGCATATTCATGCTGGTTGCCCTTATGGGGGGTGGTCAGGGACTACAAGATATGATGTCGGCCAACTTTAAAGGATTCGCCACCAATTCCGTTTTTTTCGGAAGTAATAAAACCAGTGAAGCCTATAAAGGATTTAGAAAAGGACGTTATTGGGATATGGAATTTAACGATGTGGAACGTATCCGCCAAGCCGTACCGGAAGTAGAAGTTATCACTCCCAATATCAGCCGATGGGGCTCTACTGCTATTTTCGGAGACAAGAAAAGCTCCTGTGCCGTCAGAGGGTTACAACCTGATTATGAAAAGATAGAAGCTCAAAATATTACAATGGGGCGCTTTATCAATGACGTAGACATACTGGAAAGCCGGAAAGTATGCACCATAGGAAAACGAGTATACGACGAACTGTTTCCCCAAGGAGGAAACCCATGCGGACAATATTTGCGTGTGGATGGTATTTACTATCAGATTGTAGGTGTTAGCTTATCAACCAGTAACATGAATATCAATGCAGGAACAGAGGATAGTGTAACTCTTCCATTTACTACCATGCAAAAAGCATACAATTTTGGAAAGCGCATTGATTTAGTCTGTATTACCGTAAAACCGGGTGTGACCGTTACCAGTATAGCTGACAAAATAGAACAAGTAATCAAGAAAGCGCACTATATCCACCCGGACGACAAACAAGCGGTGATCATGGTCAATGCAGAAGCAATGTTCAGCATGATTGACAATCTGTTCACAGGAATCAAAATTTTGGCATGGATGGTAGGTTTGGGAACATTGCTGGCAGGAGCTATCGGAGTAAGCAATATTATGATGGTTACCGTGAAAGAACGTACAACCGAAATCGGCATCCGCCGAGCTATTGGCGCACGCCCTAAAGATATTCTAAACCAAATTCTTTCTGAAAGCATGGTATTGACAACTTTTGCAGGGTTGATGGGAATTAGTTTCGGAGTCTTGATCTTACAAGGGTTGGAAATAGGAACGGCAGCTTCGGGTACAGAGGCTCATTTCCAAATCAGCTTCTGGATGGCCGTCGGGGCCTGCATCTTATTGATGGTCCTAGGTATGCTGGCCGGATTGGCACCGGCTTATCGCGCTATGGCCATCAAACCCATTGAGGCTATAAGAGACGAATAAAGCCGTCCGACGTAACGGATAAAGTTTCCATGCAAGAACAAACAAGAATAAAAAAATAATAAAACAAACAGATATGAAAAAGTATGTAAAAATTGCACTATTAGTCATCGTTGCACTGATATTCATCGGAACATTTGTATTTCTCTATCAAAAATCACAACCCAAAGCCAGCGTGTATACTATATTAAACGCAGAAATCACCGATCTGAAAAAGACCACTGTAGCTACTGGAAAAATAGAACCGCGTGACGAGATTCTGATTAAGCCGCAGATTTCAGGTATCATTGACGAGGTATATAAGGAAGCCGGACAAAAAATAAAGAAAGGAGAAGTGATTGCCAAAGTAAAGGTGATCCCCGAACTGGGACAACTAAACTCGGCAGAAAGCCGTGTAAGACTGGCAGAAATCAATGCCAGACAAGGAGAAACGGACTTTGCCCGTATGAAAAAACTGTTCGAAAGCAAACTTATCAGCAGTGAAGAATACGAAAAGAGTGAAGTAGCCGTAAAACAGGCACGTGAAGAATTACAAACAGCCAAAGATAACCTGGAAATAGTCAAAGAAGGTATCACTAAAAACAAGGCTTCATTCAGTAGTACCCTTATCCGATCTACTATTGACGGATTGATTTTGGATGTGCCCGTAAAAGCCGGTAACTCCGTCATAATGAGCAACACATTCAATGACGGAACCACTATCGCCACCGTAGCCAACATGAATGATCTGATTTTCCGAGGCAATATTGATGAAACGGAAGTAGGACGCATACACGAAGGCATGCCGGTAAAAATAACTTTAGGAGCCTTACAAAACATGGAATTTGATGCACAACTAGAATATATCTCTCCTAAAGGTGTAGAAGAAAATGGTGCCAACCAATTTGAGATCAAAGCAGCCATCACAGTCCCCGACAGTATTACCATCCGTTCCGGATATAGCGCAAATGCGGAAATCGTTCTGGCACGTGCCAGCAAGGTACTGGCAGTACCCGAAAGTACTGTTGAGTTTAAAAACGACTCTACTTTTATATACGTATTGACAGATAGTGTACCTTCACAGAAATTCAGCCGTCGTGCCGTTATTACAGGTATGAGTGACGGTATCCAGATTGAAATAAAGAACGGTCTGAATGTCAATGAAAAAGTACGCGGAGCAGAAAAGAAATAACAGAATATCATTATGAAGAAACAAATCATTATAGCCTTGGCCACCCTGACTGCATTACCGGCCGTTTCCCAAGAAAAATGGGATTTACGTAAATGCATTGATTATGCTATAGAACACAACCTGAGTATCAAGCAACAGGAAGCTGCAAGAGATCAGAATGCAGTGGATTTGAATACTGCTAAATACAGCCGGCTGCCTAATCTGAACGGTAATGTGGGCCAGTCATTTAACTTCGGCCGTGCCTTGCAGGCAGACAATACGTACGGCGACCGTAATACCAAAAACACCAACTTCTCACTCAGTACCAGTATTCCTTTATTTACAGGATTGCGGATACCGAACAACATCGCTCTCAGCAAACTGAACCTGAAAGCAGCTACAGAAGACTTGAACAAGGCCAAAGAAGATATCAGCATTTCTGTCACCTCTGCCTATCTACAAATTCTTTTTAATGAAGAATTGGCAAAAGTAGCTCACAACCAAGTAGAGTTAAGCCGGGAACAGCTGGAATTGAAAGAAGCCTATTTCAAAAATGGGAAAGCATCTGAAGCCGAAGTCTATGAAGCCCGCGCACGCGTCGCACAAGACGAAATGTCAGCAGTACAGGCTGACAATAACTATCAGTTAGCCTTGTTAGAACTGAGCCAGCTGTTGGAACTTCCTACTCCTGACGGATTTGGAGTAGTATCTCCCCGTGTAGAGGATGATTTTACTCTGCTTTCACTTCCCGAAGATATCTATGCACAAGCTGTTCTGAACAAACCAAGTATTAAAGCAGCCCAATTTCGTCTGGAAGGTGCGGCCAAAAATATCCGTATTGCCCAAAGTTCCTGGTATCCGCAATTAAACTTCAGTGCAGGTATAGGAACAAACTACTATAATATTTCAGGAGTAGAAAATGCTTCATTCAGCAGTCAGTGGCATCAAAATTTTAATAAATACCTGCAATTCTCACTCAGCATTCCGTTGTTCAACCGTTTTGACACACGAAATAAAGTAAAGAACGCACGCATCCAGCGCACTGCTTTATCATGGAAGTTGGAAGAAAGCAAAAAGGCTCTTTTCAAAGAAATACAGCAAGCATACTATAATGCAGTAGCTGCCGAAAGCAAATACAAAAGCAGTAATACAGCTACGGATGCTTCTGAAGCTTCCTTCCGTCTGATGAGCGAAAAATATGCCAATGGTAAAGCCAACGCTACTGAATACAATGAGGCACGTACCAATTGGATGAAAGCCGTTTCGGATATGCTTCAAGCAAAATATGACT
>ULLQ01011952.1_pt1 | contig 11276 bp, 10 predicted proteins | sample 1951461 | NCBI WGS metagenome assembly ULLQ01 (sample SAMEA4835531, study PRJEB28245) | human gut metagenome | biome: gut microbiome; material: fecal sample | place: Denmark | collected 2008 | reverse complement strand
CTTGCTCCTCTGGTGTTGCTAAATTTCCTTGACAAAGTTCTGGATGTTCCATCCATATTGGTATTGGAGCTACCCTTTTATTATTTATATTATTTTTTCTTTTATATTCTTTTCTTTTATATTGGAATTTTTCTTCCATACTATTTTGAAAATTTTTTTCTTTAACCTTAGCATTTTCTTGGTTAACCATTTCAGGATTTAAATATATTCTTCTTTGATACTCTAAATATTCAATTATAATTACATTGTTCTTTTTTAATTTAGATAAAGAATTTGATATTGTTTTAGTACCTACATTTAATTCAGTTGCTAACATACTATTTTTAGCATAGCAATATCCCTTATTATTTGATAATGAGTTAATCATTCCTAAAACCAACTTATCTGTTGATGAATACCTGTTGTCTTTTAATACTATTCTTGGTACTGCAATAAAATACCTTATAAAAGGCAATAGAATCCTCCCACTATAAGATGATAGTTTTGGTTTTAACCATTTTGGGTATTAATTGTAGGTACTAACATAAGCCTCCCAATCTTACTGTACCTTAACTACTAGGTGTCCTTTAACTAACCTAGTAATTTTATTGTGTACATTCCTGTGTCATACTCTCTATATAGTAGATATTTACATAACTCTAATGCTTTAAGATTGTTTATGAGTCCTTTATTACTTATTGAGATATAAGACTGTAATTCTCCAACATTTAAATTAGTGATATTTCCTTCAAATCCTTTTGAATAAATGTACGAATATATTATCTTTCCTTCAGGTTTGATTCTTTTATCTTTCCAGATTTTGTTGGAATCATCTAAATGTAGTTTAGTCAATTGCTTATTCCTCCTTTCATTTTCAGTACTTATTAACGTTTTAAATTAAAATGTTAATTTTTGTTAACGCACTCAATATACATCATATTTATTACATTGTCAACACAATAATTAACATTTTATCTATTTTTGTTGACTTTTGTTAACAAAAATAGTATTATTAAGTTGTGAGGTGTACAAGTATGCAAGAAAAAAAGATAGGTGAATTAATTGCTGAAGCTAGAGAAAAAAAAGGTCTTTCTCAAAGGCAACTTGCTAAAATTGCTAAAATAAGCAATGCTGAATTATCTAAAATTGAATCTGGAGAAAGAGAAATTCCAAATCCTAAAACCTTGAGAAAGATAAGTAATATTATTGATGTTAATTACAATGATATGATGTATATGATAGGATTAGGCATTGAAGTTAGTCCTTTAAACCCATTTATAAAAGACTACTACGAAAAAATGAATTTAGATCAACTTGCAGAAGCAGAAGTTAATGTTTTAGGAAGTATTAGCAACTCAGAACAATTAGTTAAATCTTGTAAAGATAATTTAGAAAAAGAAAATATACTAGAATCAGAAAAAGAATTATTACAACATACTATTGAAGATACAAATTATCAAATTAGAACATCAAGAGAAATTGTTAAGTTAATTCAGAATTTGAAATTGAGGGAGAGGAATAAAAATGAAAAGAAATATTAATAAAAAATTATTAACAAAAATAGGAATAATATTATTAAATTTATTTATGTTAGTAAGTTTAATATTAGTTTTAGAATTTAAAATTAACTATGGTTATTCAATGTATTGGGTTATTACTCCATTCTTAATGGTATTAGTATTATCTGTAATTCAAAAATGGAGTGTTAGAGGTTTAAATGCTGATATAGAAGAATCAAAAACAATTCAAAGGTCATTTGACGATACGACAACTTTATCAACAGTATTCTTCGGCTTAATATATTTAATAATCCAAGGTATAGAGTTTTGGAAAGAAAATATAACAGATAATCAAGTTGTAATAATAGGATTTTTTATAATAATGATAGTTTATGAATTATTTACTTATTTATCAATTTATAATGCAAAGAAAGAAACGGCAAAACTATTAGAGAAAAAATATAATAATAGAAAATAAATTTATGTGGTACGTTTTGTTGAAACAACGTTTCAATGAAAGTAGCGATAATAAATTTATTTATCAATATTCAAAAGAAAAAAATAACCTTATTACCTTTTCATAATATTAGGTATTAAGGTTATTTTAATATAAAGAATATTAGACAAATTTTGTCAACCATACTGACAAATGAAGTCAAATATTCTTTCTTTTTATTTAAATTAATTTAAATAAAAAGGCAACAATATTACATTACGAAATTTTGTAATATGTTGCACTAGGGTTTCCAAAGGGAATTCCCTTGGCACACTTATCCAAGTTGGCAAGCCAACTTGGTAGTGTGTTACCATCTTGTTTAAAGATAGTTCTATAAGACATTATTTTAACCCTATTTGAGACATAGTTGATAGCTTTCCACCTTGGAACATTAAAATAACATTTGAACCATTGCCACCATTTCCATTACAACCATAAGATACAGTAACATATTGATCTCCAGCTCCTATATCAGTAGTTCCTGTATTTGTACATTGTCCACCGATAATATCCCATACTTGTTGTTCTGTCATTCCTGATGATAAATTATTGTATTCTTCTAAAGACACAACAACATCTTTACTATCTGGATATACATATTCGGCTTCTTTTACATCATTAGATAAATCTTCTAGTTCTTCAGTACAACCAGTTAACATCAATGGAACTAACATTAATGCTACTATAAAAATCATCTTTTTCATATTTTCTCCAATTCTACACTAATATATTTCCATTTGCATCTGCTTTTTTACATAAGCCAATAATGAATTCAATAAATGCTATAATACTTGGTATAAAAGTCCAACAAAATAAGATGTAAAGAATACCAGTTCCTATTTTTCCAGCGTAAAACTTATGAACTCCAATGCCACCTAGAAAGAAAGCTAATAAACAATAAACGATCTTATTAACAGCCTTTGTGTTATTTGCAACATACATAGGTTGAGCTCCAGTTTGATTATTACTAACATTAATGTTTATGCCAGCATTACTACTATTGCTGGCTCTTTTTTCTTCTTTTTTTGTAACAATCAAATCATTTTCAGTCTCATAAATTTCTACTTCATCTCCAACATTTGGCGTAAAATTAATGTCAGTTGCTCTAACTTCTTTAATTCCACCTTCATTAGTTCCTATAGAAATAATATCCCCATTAACTTTAATGATTTTAGCCATAAACGCAACTCCTTTCTATATCATTATATCACACTTTTTTAAAAAATACTATTTTTAATTATATTTGTATAACTAATATTACTAGTACACAAAATAATATTAGTTAAAATGTTATTAAGGAGGTTAAATATGAATAATATTAAAGAGCTAAGGAAACAAAGAGATATTTTGCAAACAAAACTGGCTTTAGATCTCAATTTAACTCAAGAAGCAATTAGTTCATACGAAACCGAAAGAGTAACTCCAAGTGCTGATGTACTTATAAAACTAGCAGACTACTTTAATACTAATATTGATTATTTGTTATGCCGTACTAAATATAATTTACCTATATCAGATATCAAGCCATCTAATATTAATGATGAACAATTTAGATTATTAACAAAGATCAATAAATTATCCAAAATTAATATTGCAAAAGTAGAAGGATATATTGATTCATTAAATGATAAATAAAAAAGTGAGATAGCGTCTATATTGCTAATCTCACTTTTTATTATAAGCTTAATTCAAAATCATCTTTATCTTTTTCTTCACTTACACAATCTAATTCAGAATGATTAATATTAACATACTCTTTTTCTACTCCTGCGTAATTAAACAATTCATCTTCTTTTGAAGTTCCGAGTGAAATATTAACTACATCTTTTCTAGTAAAGTTTTTGTTATCGTAATGTGCCATTATTTCACTTGTAGTTGTATCTTTTACTTTTTCATTACCAAATAGTAGTATCTTCCTAAAAAAAGTTTTAATTACCTTTAAAATAACTTTTATTTTATTTTTTAAGTTTCTATTTTCTTTTTCTAACGTTTCATTTTTATATTGTAAATACTTTACTTCATTTTCTAAATTATTTTTCTGTCTTTCTATACCTCTATAACTATAAGCATAATTATCAATTTCATTATAAATATAATTCAACCTAGGTTGCATATCCATAACTTTTTTAGACTCTTTGATGACATTATTCATACTATCAAAAGTATCTTTTTTTATTTTAATATATTCCTTATTCAATAAAACTTCCCTGCTTGTTTTCATTTTTTCATTAAATAATTCAAGCGATTTATTTAATCTCTCATTTTTAACATTTAATTCATTATTTAGTTTCTTAGTTATTTTTTTAAACTCTTTTAAATTTATATTTTCATTATCAGAATTTTTAATTCCTCTTTCTAAATCATACCCTCTATCAGTTAATCTCTTATGATACTTATCTTGTAGCTCGGATAAATGTTTTTTATCTTTAATATACTGTTTCTTTGATATAGTATATCTTTCAGTATTGCTCCTTTTATCCAGCTTTTTTACAAGTGGAATTACTACACAATGAATATGAGGAGTTTTCTCATCTAGGTGTACTGTTGCATGTAATATTTGATCTTTCGTATACCCTAAATCATTATAGACAAAATCCATACAAGTATCAGCCCAACTCTTTATATCCTCTTTTGTCATATTCTTGAAAAAAGAATTGGTTGCAGTAAATATTAATTCATCTGCAACCACATTTTTACTTTTATCTAACATTTCTCTAAAAGTTCTTTTTCTATCATCTCTTTCAGTTTTCATTCTCTCTTCAAATTCTTTTTTATACTCACTTGTTTTGTTATAAAAACCTCTAACATATTTTTCTGTTAGAGGTACTAATTCTATATTATTACAAGATAATTCTTTTTTTATATCTGGATTAGATTTATAAGATTGCTTTTCTCTCTTATTATGGGAGCCTATTCCAGCCAAATCATTTATAGTCATAATTGGTTGACTTCTAAATATTGCATAATTTAAATTCATTTATCATTCCTCTCTTTCTTAAAAATTTATCCATAATAAAAGATACCTAAAATTAAGTACCCTTATTATAATTCATTTAATTAATATTAATTATTCCAATGTTATTTCCTCTTCTGATGTATTATATATATCTAATCTTTCTTCTATGTTTATAGGGTCAACAAACCAACGATTTAGTCTACAACTTTTTATAAAAGTTTCTATCCTATTAACTTTATGCAATTCCCTTAAAGTAATAACTACACCAAATTTAACATCAGCACCATCATTGTTATCCAATCTTTCTTTTGTTTTCACACTTATTCCCCACATTTTATTTTTTTTATAGGAATCTTTATCTTTTCTCAATGCAGTAGGAGTTTGAACAATATACTTAACATTGTCCCATTTTCTATGATTTTTTCGTGCATTTCCCTCATAGGTATACCATCCATCATCATTTTGATGATTTTCATTAATTGTTTTAATTTTTCCATCATCACCTATTCTTCCAAAACCAATGTCAAGTTCCGTATTGGTATAATCTACTCCTTGATTTCTACTACAGTTTGGAAAATAACACATAACCGCCTTTGCAACAAACGGATATTTTCCGTTATGCATTGGAACAGGGATATTATAGTTATAGGTATCATATTTTTCCGAAATCCCATCAATTATAAATTTAATTTCATCTTCAGGAGTAAAAATTATATCATTAATTTTTTGAGGAACAATCCCATATCCTATAAGAGAAGAACTTTCCATATTAGTTCCATCATTCCACTTAGATGCAGCATCAATAAGTAAAGCCTTTGCACATTCTCTACTAATATTTAATACATCTATCAAATAAGACATTTTTCTGCTAATCCAAGGAGCCGCAAATGATGTTCCGGTAACCAAGTAAGAGCCTGTAGATCCACAAACTTTCATTTTTTTATCCTTGTCACCTCCAAAATAACTTAAATCTGGTTTATTAAAAAAGGATAGAACAAGTCCTCTACGTGAATATGATGCACTTCTTCCGTTAATATTCACGGCATTAACAACTAACGAATTGATTGAATCTGCAGGAGCACCTATTTTCATATTTTTCTTTGTACTCCCTTTTGGAATATTTGTTCCGGCTACAACAAAAATCACATTATTGTCATATTGTATCTTATCCAAAATAGAAGCTTCCGGTGAAATAAAATTAGGATTAATTTCCAACTGTGATCCAAGAGATAAATTCCACACTCTAATATCTTTGTTGTTAGAAATGATTTCATTAATTTTTCTTAAAATGGAAAATGAACTCATTTCCGTTGCTTTAGTAACACCAAAATGTCTAACTTTAAATCTTCCACATCCATCATCTAATTCTGGATTTATATTGGGTCCATCAACAATTATAGAATCAACCATAGTACCATGTTCATAATCTTCAAAATCAATAATTTCTTCTGGAATTAGAGTATGATTGTCTACCCATTTTGAAAAATAAACTCTTTCATCAAACAGTGTATCTATAACCCCAATTGTCGGTTCATTTTTAGGATTAGGTATAATCATTTGACCTTCAATGGAGACTTCTTGTTTATTTATAGGTTCAATTTTAGAAATATCACTTGTTATCATAGCTATTAAATATGGAGCTTTACTTTTTAACAATTCAATTTGGTCAGGAAATAATAAAACAGTCTCACCCATTATTCTAGTTGATAAAACATCAATTCCTATTTTTTGTAATACTTTTTCTATACTTTCATCAGTTTTATATAAATTCACAATCACATTATCCGACTCATTATCATCATTACTTGGAATATTAAATTTTTCCACATAGTAACAATCAACAACAGTTTGTGCAAAAACCGATTTAGATATCTCTTTGTTTTTCCATTTGGTATCTTTTTTATTTATTATTTCAAGTTGGCTTTGATTTATATTTCCATCAAATAAAATAGTAATGATTTTTGTAACAATACTTAACTTATTTATTGTATCATCAATAAAATCAATTGGTACATAATGTGTAATTATATGTTTAGGCTTTCCATCACTAAACTTTGCCCCAACCATAGTATCGTTTGGCTTTTTACCTCCTTTTGATAATAAAGATTTAATTCTCCTTGATTTTGCTATGATATCAATATAGTGAACAGAAATTAAAGCGCCAGACAAATATGTTTCACTGCTCCAAAATTGTTTTAATTCAATAAGTTCCCTTTTTAAATTGTCTATATGTTCAATAGTGACATAACCATTCTTAGGAAGATTAGCTGGTCCAGGTCTACCAGAAGCTTTACCTTGTTCAAAATCTCCTCTTAAATGTAATATATTATTCATTTTCGTTTCTCAACTCCCTTGATACCTGACTTTTTGATACTCCAGTCAAAATTTCTATTTCTCTCACAGTAAAACCACATTCTTGCAATTCTTTTAAATCTATCTTTTTTTTATCATTGAGCAATAAATAAAATTGTTTTAAATAATCATTTTCATCATTTATATCACTAAAAGCGATTGCAGTTTTTATTATATTTTTTAAATCACCAGGATATGGAATTTTTTCTGAACAATTTAATATTTTCTTAAAAAGTTTAGTGTTTTTATTAGAAATTTTAAATTTCTTTAAAAAATCATTCATAATAACTTCGGCCACTTCAATTAAATCTTCTTTACTATAACTATTAAAGTTAATAATCGAATCAAATCTACGAATTAAAGCTTTATCAAAAGACTTATATAGATTTGTGGTAGCAATAAATACTACATCACTGCTTAAATTATCCAACTCTTTTAAAATAGAAGAAGTTGCACGTCCCATTTCTCTAATATCATTACTATTTAATCTATCTAAAGCAATTGCATCTATTTCGTCAAACAAAATAATAGTTTTCTCTGGATGAGGTAAGCCTTTTATTTCATTAAATAAACTAGTTATATTTTTAGAGGTTTGACCTAGTTTACTATCTATCACTGCATCAAATTGAACAGAATACAATTCTCTATCTAAAATTCTAGCTAATTGTTTTACAGATTCTGTTTTTCCTGTCCCAGGTTCTCCTTCAAAAAGAAATTTATTAATCCCCATATTTCGTGAAACTGCATTAATTATCCCCATTAATTCTCTTTGAATTTTTTCTGGCAACGGTAATGGACTATTACTTGGTTCAACTTTTTTAAAAAAATCTAAATCGTTTTCATCAATTTGAGGGACAAATGTATTAACGTTAGATAAAAGCGACATTATATATTCAGAAAGTTGATAATCACCATTTTTATCAAATGATTTTGCAATTTCATATGATTCATTTCTAAATGCTGAATCATTTTTTTCACAATAGTATCTTATAAGATTTATAATATTTTTTTTCTTCATAATATCACCTAAAATAATTATAACATAGTTTGGGACAAAAATATATATTTTTGGGACAAACTATAAAATTTATTCAATTAGTGTAAAATAAAAAGATACTTTCATATGAAGTACCCTACTTTATAGATTTATATTTGTTATACCATGCACTGGGGAACAAATAACTTGGGTGACCCGGATCAATAACTATTCCTTTTAAAGCCATAAAATCACCTAATTTATTTTATGAAATAATATATTTTTTGCTAATAATTATTAATACTAGTCAATTTATTTACATATTAAAACACCTTAATTATCATTAAAGTGTTTTATTTTATACATATAATCTATATATTATGTGTAATTATTCTTTATCAAAGTATTTTAATATCAAATTATTTAATTCAACTGTTCTTATTGGCTTAGGTAAATATTCATCAAAACCTTCATTAAGATACATTTCTCTCATACCAGTTATAGCATTAGCGGTTAATGCTACTACTGGCGGTATTGTATAACCATCGAGTTTCTTAATTTTATGTAAAGTCTCTATTCCATCTAAATTATGCATCATATGATCCATAAATATCATATCATAATGCTTTTCAGCCTTAATATTATAAATACACTCTCTACCACTAGATAATGTCTCAATATTAAAATTATATGCTCCTAAAATTCTCTTTGTAACTTTTAAACTCAATTCATCATCATCAACAATTAATATAGTATATTTAGAACAATCTATTTTCTTAATTTTTTCTTTTGTTTGAACTAAATCAGCAACTTCTCCGATAGGATTACTATTAATTATCTTTTGTTTTATATCAACATAAAATGTACTACCTGCTCCATACTCACTATCAAAAGATATATTACCATTCATTAAATCAACATATTTTTTTGTTATAGCAAGTCCTAGTCCAGTTCCTTCTACTCTCTTTGTTTGATCTGATTCCAATCTATTAAATTTAACAAATAATTTATCATAATCTTCTTTTTTAATACCACAACCAGTATCAGACACTTTCATCATTAATAAACACCCTTCGGCAGAATTCTGACACTTTATAGTTAATTTAATCTTACCAACATCTGTATATTTAACAGCATTAGTTAATAAGTTTAATAATACTTGATATATTTTATTATAATCTCCTAGTAATCTACTTGGTATATTACTATCGATATCAAGTAAAAACTCAACTTGTTTTTCACCTAATCTTGTATGAATTACACTAACTAAATCTTTTAATACATTAACCATAGAATATTCTTTTAAATCAAGTGTATCATTACTTGATTCTAATGTTGATATATTTAATATATTATCGATTATATCTAATAAACTACTACCAGAAGAGGATATCTCACTTATATATTTTTTTGTAATTTCTTCATCATATTCTTTTTCTTTAAGTATCATTTCACTATAATTAATAATTGTATTCATTGGATGAACTATTTCATTAGACATATTTGATAAGAAATCAGACTTAGCTTTATTAGATCTTTCAATATCGTCTTTAACAACTTCTAATTCATGTACATTTTTTATATCAGGATTTTCAATATTAAAATATAAGAAAAACATTTGTATAGCCGCTCCAATAGCCTCAAAAGCAATTTCAGGAAACATTATTTGTAATGTTACTACAAGTGCTAGCCCAGTTGCTTGAGCATAAATAGCCGTTCTTTTTCTAAAATTAATAGCCTTACCATATACAAATGTGTGTACAATAATGCACAATATAGATATAGCACAATAAGAAAGTACATAATATGATGCCGGTCCAGGCAAATATGAAACCTTATCTAATTTTGAAAATGGAACAAACATATAAATAATAGCTACAACTATAGTAAATATTGTCATAATCTTAGTTCTTTTATTTAAAAACATATATTTTTTAAATGATTCGACTTCTATATCACTAATAAACGTAATACTGTAAAAGTACAACAAATAAAACCACACAAAACCAGTAAACCAGTGTATTCTTGAAGCCGCAACTTTTAATAAGTCATTATCTGTATAATAAATTATCGTACTCGATCCTACTTCGGTAAGTAATAGAATAAGTATTGTTATTATCATATATTTATACAATTTAGTTTCAATTGTCTTTTGATTATTTTGTGAGAAGTATACCATAAATAATAAAAGCATAAAAAATATACTTCCTAATGTCAAAATCAATCCTGATATCATTATTTCACATCCTTTCCACTAAGATAATTTAAAACAATATTATCCATGGACTCTTTGCTTATAGGTTTGTAAATAATATCACTGATATAATCTCTTTGTTTTTCCATTTTTTCTTCGCCCATCTCGATTATTTTGGTATTAACATTATATTTTTTAATTATTTCTTCAAGCTTTTCGTCAAATAAGCTACTGTCTATTAATATTAAATCATATTTTTTAAACCTTACTCTATTTTCTAAATCCTCAATAGAATAAGCACTAAATATATTAAATTTATACTCTTTAAGTAGTCTATTTATTATTTTATGATTAATTTTATTACTATCAAATATTAAAATATTTTTACTGGTTACTATTTCATTATCATTATTAATATTATCTTCTTTAGTTTCTTTTTGTTCATAATTATCTTTTTCATCTATAAATTCTTTTTTATTTTCATGCACTTCATCATTAGTTTTTTCTCTTGAAGCTTCCATATCTACGTTATCATATTCATTATCTGCTACTAACGTTTGAACAATTGATATATTACAGTTGCAAATATTCTTTTCGTTTTTAAATGTTATCTTTCCACCTAATAATTCTACATATCTTTTAGCAATAATTAATCTTAACTCATCATTGTCAATAGAGTTGCTTTTATTATCACCTAGTTTAACAAAATCATTAAATTGAATTTCAAAATCTTCATTTTTAATACCACAGTTATTATCATTAATATTAAATATTAACTCATAATCTAAATTTTCAATTTTTTTAGAATCTATTGTTAATGTGAT
>ULLQ01002289.1_pt1 | contig 11328 bp, 9 predicted proteins | sample 1951461 | NCBI WGS metagenome assembly ULLQ01 (sample SAMEA4835531, study PRJEB28245) | human gut metagenome | biome: gut microbiome; material: fecal sample | place: Denmark | collected 2008 | reverse complement strand
GGCGGATAAACCGCACGTCGGCTGCCGGATTTAGCTGTCTGAGGAATCGGGCGTCTTCATCTCCCACCAGATGATATTTTATCTTTGGTCCGGCAGGGAAACGCGAGGCCATTGCGGCATATCGGTGATACATCAGAGCATAGCGGAATATGGATTTTATACTTGTCGGTACACCTTTCATTGCCAGCATGCGATGATAGTACATTGCCTCGCAGTCGGGACCGCTGACTACGACCGGCACCCCGGGGAATAGTTTAGCCATCCGTGCAATATCTTCTCCATAAATCCAAAGAGCCGAATCCGAACCTTTCAGGTATGATCTGATTACGTTACGAACATTTTCAGGCAACGGCAGATAGCCGAGAACAGGCCTGGGAAGTAACAGTCGCACCGGAGCCGGACTCAGATACCGGAACCAGGAAGGTCTGCCGACTATGTGAATCTTTATGCCCAACGCTGTCTCAGACTTCCTGATCTGCTCAGGCGTGCAACCGTTGAGGTTAAACGACCACACCTCCAATGCCACATCATCGGGGCGGAAAGCCATCAGATGGTAGGGCAAAGCGCTCGCGCCGCGAAAATTAGTGGCAGTGGGTGTATGCAGCGAAATCAGGGCGATGCGTTTCATTTCGGAAGCCTGAATGCAGGTCTGTGGAACTTGTCCTGATCGTAGCGGTGGTCATATTCATAACGCTCCCATGAATAATCAGGATAACGGTGACCGTCGGTCAGGAATGTCTTGTACGGATACAGATTGTTGTATATTTGCCAGGCATTGTAAACTCTTACGTATAGGGCAAGCATCACTGCAATTATCAGCATCCCGAAGCCGTTTTTTACACGGCGATGGTTCTCGGCGGTGGTGCATATCAGCGTTACGGTGTAGATGATCCCCAAAGTGAAGAACCAGGCCACGCGACCGCCGTCGCTTGAGCGGATAAACAGCAGCAATAGCGCACAGAAGCACCATGCCATATTAAGAAATATGATATTGCGGCGGTTATCTTCGATTCTCTTATAGTTCGCAAGGATTATCCACACAAAAAATATCACTTCGAGCAGGTAAGCTACTCGTGCACCCGAGTCGGCGTTGTAATTACCCATGTTCACGTCGTACGATACATTGGAGAAAGCGTCGTAGAGCGCACCGGTTACGCCCGACAGGCCGATTGCGGCACATACCAGCAGAACAACCACCACCAACGTGGGCTTCAGTTTCTTCATGGGCATGAAAACCAAACCGGCAAAAACTATACCCGACTTGTGCAGGAAAGCCACTAACAGTACTATCAGACAGAATTTCCACAGCTTCTTTTCAATCAGATACGTCACGCCGAGCCACGCCACTGAAAACGCCAGTACCTGCCTCAGATAAGTGAAAGTAAAGTAAAACACCATGCCGAGAAACAGAATTATCCCCAGCGGATAATTCGGCAGATTCTTCGCAAACGCCTTATACATACAGAAATAAATCAGCAGCGTTACGATAAGAATATATATATACCGGTTTGCCGTAATGCACCCGATAGCATAATTGAGAGCTGTATAACCCGGCTCGAAATATGTCAGAGCATGTGCGTTCCGGGCATTAAACCCATTGCTCACCCCGCCGGCTATACTTTCAAACACATCACCATAGATATATCGGTCATATCCTCCTAACATATCTCCAAATCCCACGAATAGAGCCAACGCTCCCATATAGCACACCAAGAACGCCTTGCTACGGTTCTCAGCCTTTCCAGCCATATAGGCGCACACCGGTATGAAAAATATGATCAGATACAGCCACATAATATCGGAATGGTCTGATAAGTATGATTATTCTTTAAAGTAGATAAAGTTTTAATAAAAAACGGTTATTTATGATTCCAGAAATTATATGCCATTTCCATGACAATGATGGCCCAATTATGGGGTATACATTCAATTCCTGATATCTCTGATGAAGGATTCTGTTTATTCCTTCCGGACGCCATTTCTTTCGATGTTTGATCATTGTCGCAAACACCCCAATCATAATTCCTTGATAGCGGCGCAGAAAGGCTTTTTGCAATTCCTGATTATCCGAGTATTTCTCGGCCAATTGAAGGCAAGTTTTGGCTACATGTCCATCACCTGACATTCTTCTGATTATAATTGCCGGGACATCGGATGTTGTTACGCTGCCAGGGTGAGTGAAGTAGACATAATAAGCCTCCTGAAGAAACATAACTCGATCAAATGTAGGAATACTACGATAGGTAAATTCAACGTCCTGCCTGAAAATTTTTGGCATAAAACGTAATTTTTCCTGTTCAATCTTTTCTCTACGGTATATTGCAGCACATGATGAGCAGGGATAATACCCTCCGATTACTGCGGTTGCTCCAGATATAATTTCCCCAACTGGCAGCGTTGTCTGTCGGCAATCGAAATGTTGCGCTGCTGTAGGTTCTCCTTCGTAATGTCGCTGGAGCAAAAAGTACAGTGCGTCAAGGCGTTTATTATTAGCAATAGCGTAAAGAGTATCAATACTTCCGGGCAGAATATAGTCATCGGCATCAACAAACCACACGTATTCCCCTTTTGCTTTTGCCAGCGCTTTGTTTCTTGCTCCGCTCTGTCCTTGGTTAGGCTGCGTGTATGCAGAAACATTAGGATGCAGAACCGCTAATTCGACGGCAAGTTTGTATGTGTTGTCAGTTGACCCATCGTCAACAATTATAATCTCGAAATCATCTGATGACATCCTTTGATTAAGAACGGAATTTATGCACCTTTCGAGATAACTTTCAACGTTGTATGCAGGGATGATTACAGATAATTTCATGATGTTCAAATCTTCATTAGCTCTTTTTCATATTTCCCTTTGTTGTCCCGCGCAACTGAAAGGAGTAAATTATAGTTGTGAACAGCCTGAGCATATGTCAGATTGGATGCGAGGTTTTCCTCGTTTAAGTCATCCTCAATACTATATACATGAAAGCCCATACCTTTATAATATTGATAATTTATACTATCTTTGAAAAAGAACATTTTGATGCCTGATGCAATACACATTCTGTGATTGCCGACGGCCTGCTGTCGAACATGCCCGAAAATTGCGTGCGTAACAGAACCGTTGATGTTTTCATATTCTTTAAGAGATAAATATTTCTCAAGCCAAATAACTGAATCAGAATTTAGGCCGGATAAATTTTTTAGTTGCGTCTTTGATATGTTATAGCCTGTGCCGTAATTTACCGGGATAATATATTTACGATTGCCGATATTGATATGCTTAATCAGGGGAAAAATATCCAGATGATTGTTAGTTGGTGAAAAAGAGTTTCCAATCAAAATATTTCCCGCTCCCTTAATATAATGAAGTTTGTTAAAGGTACAATAACCAGGGCCAAAGTCAATTCTAAAAGGTTTCGCTTTGAAAAATTTATTTTGACATAAAAGCTTATATTCGACAGGTAGCACAGGAGTGTAATAATCGATTCGATGGATTGCTTTTCGTAGTTTTCTGTTAACGATTAATTTCAAAAAAGTATATTTTAGGTATTTATAAGGTGATAGTTTTGCTGAATCTGTAATAAGTTGCTTAGTGACGTGTTTGTAGAGCTCAATGGTGATCAACGGTTTAGATAAGGGACTTGGCCGATTATATATGTCGTATCCCCAACTCCACCAAATTACTTTTATACTTGGACTAAAATATTCAAAAACAGATAAATCCCTTAGAGAGTGGAGATAGACAATATCCGCATCGGTGGAGGAAATGTAGTTCCTATAGAGTGCAATATTATTGAAAACCTTAATTTTGTCAACCTGTTTTATGTATTTGAAAGTATAATCTTTAGACGCAAGAAAAATATACACATTAATTATCCCTTCTAAAGAATCAAAAAAGTCACTGACTTGATCAAAAAATTTATCATCAGGGAATATGTGTAATACTTTCTTCATTTTGTCTTCATGAAATTAATATAGCATTACAATTAAATTGTCATCAATTATGATGGAGTTTCTTTAATAGCCCTTTATTCCTTTCTCCGACTTTCTTGGCTGGAATTCCATAATTAATACTCCATGGCGTCATGTCGTTTTTTACCATACTCATGGCGCCTACTATTGCACCTTCTCCTATTGTGATTTCAGGAAAAACCACGCAATTGCATCCAAGTTGGGAAAATCTTTTTAGAGTAATTTTGCCACCAATGACATTGGTTAATTCTTCACGATGTATGGGTCCAATCAAAAACTCACCTGAAAAATCATCCATGGCGCTGAAAAGGGAGCAACGTGGCGAAATACCAGTATAATCTTCCAAAACAATACCTAGAGTTCCATATAATGCGTTATATGCTGAAATATGTATATTGCTGCCTATTTCCACATGTCCACTTAGTATGCAAAAATCATCAATTCGGACATTGTCGCCGATTGTTATGTTTTCAGCTCCGTATATTGAAGCCTTTCGGCTAACTAAGACATTGGTCCCATAACGTTTGAAACCTATTTCTGCTAATTCTGAAGGAGTATAGAATGATGTCATTTTTTTATACAGCTGATGACCCTTTGGATGTCCTCTTCCGAAAGTGCATGATGCATTGGAAGGCAGATTACTGAATTAGCCAAATAATGTGCGTTTGGCAGATTATCGCGATTAGCTGATGGGAGACCTTTATAAGTTGAGAATTCTGAAATCAAAGGATAAAAATACCGTCTACCAAGAACGTTCTTTTCTTTCATCTCGAAGTATAATGAATCTCGTGTTTGCCCGAATTTCTCTGAATCTATGAATATAGGGAAATACGAGTAGTTATGACGTACACTTGGAATGTCTTCAAAAAATGTTACGCCTGGAATGTCGCATAACTCTTCTCGATAACGTTGTGCAACTTTATTTCTGGCAGCAATAGCCGCATCGACCTTGCGCAAATTCAAAATGCCATATGCTGCACGGAGTTCATCCATTTTGGAGTTAATTCCCGGAGCGACAACTGTGGTCTCATCAGCGAATCCAAAATTTTTAAGAAAATCAATCCGTTTTTTTGTTGTTTCGTCGTGAACTACGAGTGCCCCACCTTCGATAGTGTTGTAAACTTTTGTAGCGTGGAATGAAAGTGTTGACATATCACCTGCATTGAGAATGGATTCTCCGTCAACTTCAACACCAAAAGCATGAGCGGCATCATATATAACCTTTAAACCGTATTTGTCGGCAATTTCCTGTATGGCTTTAATGTCGCATGGTTTGCCATAGCAATGTACAGGCATTATTGCTGTGGTTTTGGGGGTTATAGCCGCTTCAATCTTGGTGGGGTCTAACCCGCAAGTTGATAAATCAACATCGACAAATACAGGTTTGATGCCATTCCACCAAAGAGAATGAGTAGTAGCCACAAAACTATATGGAGTTGTAATTACTTCGCCAGTAATTCTCAGAGCCTGTAAAGCAGTTATCAAAGGAAGAGTGCCATTAGTAAATAGGCTGATGTATGGAACCTTAAGGTATCGAGCGAGTTCCTTTTCGAGTTGTTGGTGAAAATGACCGTTGTTTGTAATCCACTTGCTATTCCAAATTTCTTTTAACAACTCATTGAAATCATCGAGGGATGGCAGAAGTGGGGATGTAACTGTAATTTGCTTCATTGTACTGTTTGATTTTTATAATCTCCGGTTAATTCATTCTTTTGTTCATGAAATATTATATTCATAATAAAAGGTTCGATGAATCTTTTATAGAAATGATCAATAAAAGAACATATTAGGAAAATGATTATAGGAATAGCGGCGGCATGGGCGATTAATATAGGCATATCTGCGTCAATCATCGTGGGCACCTTGCATACGTCTTGCCAAAGCCACTGTCGCATGGTATCGCTCGATGCATGTATTAATAAAACGCCAAAACATCCGGATGCAAGCCCGTTAATGATTTTGCTGTGCCCTATTTTAATGTTCTTTGCTGTAATAAAGGATGATAAGCCGATCATAAAAGCCAAAAATCGATTAGAATCGGCTACCATATGCCATCTGAATGAGGAAAATAGTGTCTCGCCTGTTTTTACTGCCATGTGAATCATTAAGAGGCATGACAGTATAGCCGACAAAACAGAAGCGGTCAATACAATTGATGAAATCTTCCAATTTTCTGTCCATTGATTCGGATAGAGTCGAATATGAGCTGCAACCAAATATAAAGTGGCATACCAGAGTGGCTCGAACATCGTAGGTGCTAAAAAAAATGTTGAGCAGATACTACTGTAGAACAATAATCCGAGTACAAGATAAAGTAAGTTTTGACTACTGGTATTTTTGATAATTATATTGTATACTGGCACAAAGGCATAAAATGCCATAAAACTTGCAACGAAGTCTCGGTTTACGTAGCGAAAAAGACAAAAAGTCTTATTAAATAATATTTTTAGCGTTAATTGTTGATAATCAAAAGCTGTGAAAAACAACATTATTGCAACACCATAAAAAAATATCTGAATTAGCAGTTTGACATAGCGCCTGAGGGTTAATCGCATTTTGCACAAAAAATATCCTGATATCAGGATAAAGGCATTAATGCCGGTCTTTCCCCACATACCCCATATTTCAAGGAATAACTGTTGCGAGGTTATATTTTGATCATAAACGAAAGAGTCTGCAATACCTGAATTTACCACGTAGTGATGCGCAATTATTGACAACATCGCTAAGACCCTTAGCAATTCAAGATTTGATTCCCTCGATTTTGTGTTTTTAGGGGGGGGTAATATGCTCATTATTAGTCAGATACATGAATTATTGTTCTTCAGATTCCGAATGCTTTTTAATAACGCGATTTCCTTAAACTTAAAGAGATAGGCCCCACCGGCGTATAATGCGATACCAGCGCCAACAGCAACCGTCAAACTTAGCAAGCCATTACCCATTGCTTTTGCCAATGCATTGCTGCATGCAAACATTGCTAAAGAAAGTACCAGGGATGGCCATATGTCTCGCATCTGTTCGGCAAAGCCAAGACCAAGAATCTTGCCGGTGTAATGTGTATTTATGATGAGACAGATAATTGAAACTGCAATACCGCCATAGCACATGGCCTCCAGACCGATTGGCACAGTCAGGCATAGCGCTGCTACTCCTATAGTTTTTTTTATAATTTCCAGTTTGAAGAATAAATCGCTTCGGCCTCTTACTTGTAACAAATTTAAATTAATGGCATGAATAGGATACCACATGCCTGCAAATACGAGAATCTGTAATAAATCAGCGGATGCTATCCATATAGACGAGTATAAAATGTTAATTAACGGAAAAGCAACTGCGCCTATTAACAAACATATTGGGAAAATTACAAATCCGCTTACCTGAATCATTCTCCTATATTCGAATCTCAATGCTTCGTCATTCCCCTGAAGTCTACACAAAGCCGGAAATGTAACTGATTGAAGAACAGAAGTGGGGGTTGAAGAAGAGATGTTTTTCAAAGACTCGGCACGATTAAAGAAGGCTAAATCAGAAGGGGGGAAGATTTTTCCTATTGCAACAGACTGCATATTGACATAAATGGTATCAAGTAGTCCTGAAGCAAGGAGTTTGGATCCAAAATTAAAAAATTCGCGAAAGGATGTCCAAGAGAATTCATAACTTGGACGCCATGGAGATTTAATCCACAGGCAAATCGTAACGATTATTGTAGAAATAATCGATTGGAATACAAGAGCCCATACTTGAAAATCATGATATGCCATGAATATTCCGATAATGCCTGAAATAATCAAAGCAAATACATTGAATTTTGCTAACGACTTGAAGTCCATCCGTGCTGTAAATAATGTTCGATGTACTCCGGCTAAAGCTCCAATTATTAATGTGATCGAGGAAACTCGAAGTATTAGTTTAAGTTCTTGAAGATTGTAAAAAGCAGCTATGTAGGGGGCTAAAAGAAAAAGAATTAAGTATGCTATTATCGAAACTATGATGTTAAAGAAAAATACTGTACTACAATCTGTTTGAGTGCGATCGACTTTTCGGATTAAAGCATTTGAAAATCCAGAATTAATAAATGCTGTTGCAATAGCCGTAAAAATAGTTAGCATTGCAATAGCTGCAAACTGCTCGGGCAATATAAGTCGTGCCAATACAATGCTAATAATTAACTGAATGACCTGAGATCCTGCGGTCTCGATAATTCGCCAAAGCACACCATGGATTGTGTCTTTCCGTAAGGATTCACTCATCTGTTGATGTGTTTTGACGGAAAATGGTCGTTCTCGTAGTTATTCAAGACTTGTTATAGTCGACTATCTATGATGTGGCGCGGCAGTGAGCCTTTTACATCGTAAATTACAGAATTTGATGATGCTTTGAGTGCCTCTATATCAAGATTCGAAAATTGATTGTGGGCAACGGCATGTATGATGGCGTCGTATTTTTCAAGAACGTCTATATCAGTTTTGATGTCCATTCCGTATTCGTGTTTGACAGCTTCAGGATTTGCCCACGGATCATAAATAGTGATATTAGTGGTGTATTCAGAGAGGGTGTGATAAATATCTACAACCTTTGTATTTCGAATGTCAGGGCAGTTTTCTTTGAAAGTAATGCCGAGTATTAAAATTTTGGCATCCTTGACCTTCAAGCCATTAAGATTCATGGCTTTAATGGTTTGATTTGCTACATATGCACCCATGCCGTCATTGAGTCGACGCGCAGAAAACATTATTCGTGGAAGTACACCATATATTTGCGCCTTTTCGATGAGATAGTATGGATCAACTGAGATGCAATGGCCGCCGACGAGTCCCGGAGAAAGCTTTATGAAGTTCCACTTAGAGGATGCTGCTTCGATGACGTCGTGAGTATCAATACCCATAGCATTAAAAATTTTTGCTAACTCATTCATGAATGCAATATTCACATCACGCTGTGAGTTCTCTATAATTTTGGATGCTTCAGCGACTTTTATGGACGGGGCTTTATGTGTGCCATTCGTCAGAACTGAATTATATACCGTATCAATTATGTCAGCCGCTTCTGGCGTTGAACCTGACGTTACCTTTTTTATTTTTTCAACAGTATGCTGCTTGTCTCCCGGGTTAATCCGCTCTGGAGAGTATCCAGCATAAAAATCTCTATTGAACTTAAGATTGGAGACTCTTTCAACAATAGGGATGCACTCTTCTTCTGTTACGCCTGGATATACAGTAGATTCATAAACAACGATATCGTTTTTAGAAATTACTTTGCCAACAGTTTCAGATGCACTTTGAAGTGGTTTGAGATCAGGACGGTTATTGTTGTCAACGGGTGTGGGAACTGCCACAACATAAAAGTTGCAGTCGCGGATGTCTTCGATGTTGGCGGTGCATTTGAAGCCATTCTCCTCGATTGCATTCTGAAGCAGTTCGTCACTGACCTCAAGGGTTGCATCATGACCGGCCATAAGCGCCTCGCATCGAGCCGCGTTCATGTCAAATCCCACAGTCGGGTATTTGGTGGAGAACAAGCGTGCCAGAGGAAGGCCAACATAACCAAGTCCTATGACGCAAATGTTTATATCATGTTTCATAATAAAATTTATTTTTGGAAGGGGGTATGCCTACGGCGCCGTCAACACCGGTGGGCACTGACGTGGCGGAGGGAATAGGAAGTCGGTACGATAGTCATTAAAGACTCTGACTGTAATCTCTTGGTGATAGATAGTAAGTCGGCTGCAAAGTTACGGATTATTTTTGATTTAATGGCGCCTCCGGCTATGTTTTTTTCTATGTCTTATACGCCGGGGGCACGGGATGAGAGTACTTTACGATGAAAGGTGGGGACTCAACGGGTTAAATTTCATAATGTGTTATTTGTTGAGATTTTTTGATATTCCTGTGCCAATCGCTGGAGCACAGAGCGATGTAGTATCAATTGTTGAGAATCGTTCAAGCCTTCAAGCCTGAATATTTTGTTGAATTGGTAGAGACCTAATCTGGAGAGGAGTTTTGCGATTAATTCATCTGCGAATGAGGATGATATAACGGTAACCCCCGAGAAATCCAGAATGATCGGGCGAACTTCTTCTGTCAGAATGTTAAGCAGCTCGTTTTTAATCCTTTCGGCAGCCATGCGGGTGCCGGTGCCATCTCCTTGTTCTGCGATCTTATAATGGATCACTCCTTTTTCATTTTCAAGATTTTCTATTCTTAATGATGTAATATCGTAAGGCTTTCCTTTGAATTTGAGCGCTTTATCAATTGATAGTTTTTTGGAATAGTCAAGTTGGAAATCAATTGTCGTGGACGTTTGTTCCCGGGTGAGGACGGGTAGATTGCCGGCAGTTTTTATTTTGCCTTCAAACAAATTGAACAGTGCTCCTCCGGAAGTGATCACAAGACGTCCCTCCCCCTGGACGATAATGCTATGGAGGCCAAACAGACCGTTCCCCTGACCGATTTCTTTATCACGGGTCACTTCTTCCTGCATTGCCAGGGTGATTGCATCAACGGGTGTTCGCGGCGCGTAATTGGAACCTTTAAATGAGTTGAATATTCCTTGTCCCACATCAAATACGGTAAAGGCGATTTTGGTAGATGCTGGATGTATCTGACCAATCATGATCCCTTCGTCGACTAATGAATGTTGAATGACATTGTCCATGACTTCATTGAGAGACCATTCCAACGTGTTCAGGACACCCGGGTCAAAAGTGTCGCTCTTCTGAAGTTCATTTATACACTTGTCAACGAGAAGGCCGACATCGGGTCCTCTGAACTTCCAGATTTTGTTCAGGACATGGTGCTCGTCTTTATGGGATTCAAATACAATGGGGCTGATCAGCCCCATTGCCCGTAGATGATCCTGTATGTCGGGCACGACAAAGGTTATTCCTCTGCCGGTATAATAATCTATGATGCCTGATATGGGTGCAACTACGTTGGGGAAGAATGTCGCGACCTGCGAAAAATCAAGTTCAATTTTGTTTTCGCCCTGTTTTAAAACAGACTTGATCTGGCGTATGAAATCGAGAACTGTGTTGGGATGGTTTAAATTCAAGAACGATATTTTATTCCTTTCGCATTTTATGTTCCGGGAAGTCCTCTGAAAGTCGTATGAATATTTCGTCATATTAAACATCGTTTTGGGGATTGTTATCTCGGAAGGATAGTTGACCAGTCGGGAAGCTCCTGCTCGTCGCCGGACTCCGCCATCGACGTGAGCCGATAATTGTGCATCTGCTCTTCCGTCATGGTATAATCTTTTCTTATTCAACGCCAAAGTTAAGAAAAAAGTCTGACCCAACCGCACTTTTTGACAATAAGATATTACACATTATTGTATTGCAATTGAAATATGATGCGATAATTTTTTAGGAAG
>ULLQ01008994.1_pt1 | contig 11610 bp, 14 predicted proteins | sample 1951461 | NCBI WGS metagenome assembly ULLQ01 (sample SAMEA4835531, study PRJEB28245) | human gut metagenome | biome: gut microbiome; material: fecal sample | place: Denmark | collected 2008 | reverse complement strand
ATCTTCCCACTATAACACACGGTCCTTTTTCAGCAAGTTTTCTAATAACATCTGATTGATGTTTAAATACTCGATCATCTAATTACTAAAATTAGTACACATTATATTTAGCGAAGCATTATCATAGCCTTTTTCGCTGAATTCTTTTATTGCAGATAGTAGAATTTTGGTATATGTATTTTTTGTTTTTTCTGATTGTTTCATATAGTTCTCCTTAATCAAATATTGCTTTGTTCAGTATAACAAAAATAGACCATACGGTTAACATTGTCTTAAAAATAAAAATATATAATCATCAAACTATTTTCGGATTTATAAAAATCTATATTTCAGTATTACATATTGACATTGATAATTTTGATATATAAAATAACTATAATAAAATCAAATGAAAAGGAACGTGATATATATGAAAAAAGTTAATATAAACATAGAAGGAAATCCCAGCTTTCTGAACTCATTTTTAGATTATACAGCTACCATTTTAAATAAATCACCAAATACAGTTAAAGAATATAACTATGATTTAAATACATTTTTAAAATATATCTTATATCATTTTAAAATGACTGATGAAAAAGATATTAAAGAAATTAATATAAAAGATATGACCATTGATACTATAAAAAAAATAACTCTAGATGATATCCATTCTTTTTTATTTTTTTTAGCAAATAACTACCAAAGCAAGGCTGCTACTCGTGCTAGAAAAATTTCTAGTATTCGTGTATTTTTCAATTATATGTGTAATAAAAAAGGATTAATAGAAAAAAATCCTGCTCAAAATTTAGAAACTCCAAAACTTGATAAACGTATTCCAAAATACTTAACTTTAGACGATAGTAAAAAACTATTAGAAGCCGTAAAAGATGTTGATGATAGAAATAATGAGCGAGATTATGCTATTATCACCTTATTTTTAAACTGCGGTATGCGTTTATCAGAATTAGTAGGAATAAATATTAAAGATATAAATTTTAATGATCAAAAATTAAATGTTATAGGTAAAGGAAATAAAGAGCGTACTATTTATTTAAATACTGCATGTATGGATGCTATAAATAAATACCTTGCTATACGTCCTCATGATAAAGTGCAATATGATTCGAAAGATGCCTTGTTTTTGAGTGAAAGAAGAGAACGCATTAGTAATAGAACAGTTCAATATATTGTAAAAAAAGAACTAAAAAAAGCAGGTTTAGATACAAATAAATATTCTGTACATAAATTAAGACATACTGCTGCTACACTTATGTATAAATATGGAAATGTTGACATCAGAGCTTTACAAGAACTTTTGGGTCATGAAAGTATTTCTACAACTGAAATTTATACTCACGTAGATAATACACAAATTAGAAATGCCGTTGAAAGTAATCCTTTGGCTAATATAAAATAACGTATAAATATTTGATTAAAAAAAAGAAAGAGGAGTGTGATTCACTCCTCATCTGTTGATTGTACTAAGTTTTTTTCTTCTGCTCCTTTTTTTTGCCCTGTTTCAAGGGTTTCTATACACAGATTCTGCTACAAGCCAACCGTTTCCACGGCTACTTGTGACGTATACCCATCTGTAGCCATCGCAGAAGCGGAAAATATCTTCATTGACGAAGACTTCTTCATTTTTGTACAATTTGCCGATTATATTATCATTGGCAATACATGGATCCATACGTAAATTGACTTCATCGTATGAAACCCAGTATTTAACACCATCTGGCATAGGTGCTTCTTTTGTATCAGTTGGAAGTTCAATTTCTGACTGATGAGATACCTTATTGCTGTTAGATGGATCATTCTTTTTTGTTGCAATTCCCATAACAACAATTGAAATAACAACTACTGAAATGAGAACCACTAAAATAAGGATTCTACCTCTTCGCGAGATCCGTGAGATTTTTCTCAAGCTTATCTTATTCATGTTCATGTTTGTTTCCTTTCTTTAGTCGCGTACAATCAACACACACGCTTGCTTATTATTATGTTAACATTTTTTAGATAAAATGTCAATAATTAGATTTTTATTTGTAAGCTTTTGACATTATAAAGAAAAAAGTATGAAAAATCATACTTTTCTTTCTTTAGAACTATTTATCAAAAACCGCTCCAAATCCTGTTGCTATTGGTCTTGTAGCATGTGAACCGGTACTATCTATTGGATCATTAACTAATTTTCCATTTTCAACCATTGCAGTAGATGTTCCTCCATCTAAAGCAGAGGCATTATATGCTCCATAATTTTGCATTATTTTTAATAAATCTTCCATTGTCGCACCAGGCATTGTTGCTCTTCTTCCATCTATAGTAAGCATTAACACAATGCCATCTTTTCTTTGACCTATTGCAGTTCTTGGTGCTGTTCCCCATCCACCATTTCCTACTACTTTTGAAGCTTCTCCATTAATTATAAGAAATGGTCCACATGTTACTGCATCTCTTACTTTTAAATTCTGAGCTTGTTTTAATGTCATTTTTCCTAATACTAATTTATTATCTTCATTAAAGCCTATAAGTCCTCCAACTCCAGTGTATGAAGTATTTGTTATTACTTTTCCATTTGAAATTGTAATTCCTTGAGGAGAGCCTCCTGCACCTCCATATGCTAACTCCTGTGAATTAAGCTCTTCTGATGATGTAGAAAGTCCTGTGAAAACACCTCCATTTATGGCAATAGTTGCTCCGGCATCATTTGCCATATCTGTTAAATATTGACCTTCTTTTTTTAATTTATTTGTTACCAAAGTTTGAACTGATGATGGATCATATATAACTGCTAAATATCCAGTATATTTACTAGTTTTAATTTCTATAATTTTATAATCTGGATGACTTTGATCTTTTTCTAATACTGCTTTTTCATATTCATTTGCATATGTAATTTTTCCTGTTGCTGCTGTTGTTGTAACAAGTGTAGGATCAGTAATAGCATCAACTTCTACCATTTTATTTCTATTTAATACTTCATTTATAGCTTCAGAACTATAAAACCATGTAGCTAAATATTGATGATTCATTGTTGTCATTGCTGTTGTAATATACCAATCTCTAAATCCGTTATATGGACCATACATAAGAAAAAGCACTATAATAAATCCTATCATTATTGAGTAAAATGAAAAATCTAAAAATTTTGCAAGAAAAGTTTTTTTCTTTTCAATTATAGTTTCACCTTTTAAAATTTGGTTTTTACTGTGCCTAGCATTTTCCTTTTCTAATAAATTCATTTCATAACCTCTTTCAAAATTAACTCTTTAATATTAAAATTAATATTTTATCATACATTATTTAATTCTCTTTATCTAGGATTACTCCAAATCCTGTAGCAATTGGCCTTGTTTTGTGTGCACCTGTACTATCTATTGGATCATTAATTAATTCATAATTTTCTACCATTACACTTGATGTTCCACCATCTAAAGCTGCAGCATTATACGCTCCATATCTTTCCATAATTTCTATTAAATCATCCATATCCGCACCAGGCATACCAACTCTTCTTCCATCTACAACAAGCATTAATACAATACCATCTTTTCTTTGGCCTATTGCAGTTCTTGGGGCTGTTCCCCAACCACCATTTCCTAAAACTTCAGATGATTGTCCGTTTATTATAAGAAATGGTCCACATGTTACTGCATCTCTTACTTTCATACTTTTAGCTTTTTCTGCAGACATTTTTCCTAAAACTAGTTTATCGTTTTCATCAAATCCGATTAAACCTCCAGGCCCAGAATATGGATGATTTGTAATTAATTTACCTTCTGCAAATGTTAATCCAAGAGGTGTACCTCCTGAACTATTATGATTTAAATCTTCGAATCCTCCGCCGTTTATAGCTAAAACTGCTTTTTTGTTTTTAGCCATTGTGGTTACATATTGACCTGATCTATCTAATTTTTCAGTTACTAATGTATGAATTTTTGAAGCATCATATACAACTGCTAAATATCCAGCATAATTTTTTTCTTTTATTTCAATCAGTTTGTATTCTGGATGTTTAGAATCTTTTTCAAGTACAGCTCTTTCATATTCATTTGCATAATTTTTATTATTTTGAGGTTCTTCACTAATGATTATTTGACTTGTATCTGTAATTCCATCAACTTCCACTACTTTGTTATTACTTAATACTTCATTAATTGTTTCAGCGCTAAAGAACCATGTTGCTAGATATTGGTGAGTCATTGTTGTCATTGCTGTTGTAATATACCAATTTCTAAAACTAGATATCGGGCCATATAATAAAAAGAACCCTGCTAATATTCCAAGTAAAATACCATATAATATGATATCCCCTAATATAGATATTTTTTTTCTTCTTTTTGAACGTTTTTTTTCTCTTTTTTCTTTTATAGTAGTTTCTTCTACTCTTTTTTCTAATGTTTGCATAATTAACTCCTTTATTTTGATAATCCATTAAATAATATATTTTCTAGCTCTTGATATAAGTCATTTATATTTATGTTATTGTTTTTCTTTATTCTGTATATTAAGCTGATACATGTAGTACTAAAAATTTCTGATGCAATAGTTTCTGGGTCCGCATCAATTATTTCACCTTTTTTTATGCCATCTTGTACAATTTCTTCAATTATTTTTAGGTATTGCACAGTATATTGCTTACATTCAATATTTCTAGGTTCATTTCCCCAAAGTTGGCTAAATATAATCGTCATAAAATCTTCGTATTTATATAATACTTTTAGCTGTATTAAAACAATAGATTTTAATTTATCAATAGAATTATTTTTTTGAGCTGTTTTTATTGAAATACTGTTTTGCAATAATTTCATGCCTTCATCTATTAAAAAGTGAAAAATTTCTTCTTTGCTAGAAAAGTGATAATATAATGTTCCTTTTGCTACTCCAACTACAGATGTTATTTCTTCTATACTTGTAGCATCATATCCTTTTTCGGCAAAAAGCTTCATAGATGTTTCAAAGATTTTTCTTTTTGTTTTATTCATAAAAAGCTCCTAAATTATGTATTTTGCAGTATATTATATAATTTTTTATAAAATATTGCAAGTGCCTACTTTATTCTATCAGAATTGACATTAGGAATCAATAGGTAAAAAAAGAAAGTGATAAGTTTTTTTATCACTTGAGTTAGTAAATTATCTTGATATAAATTCCAGTTGTTTTTTTAATACTATTGAAAAGATATGAGGAATAGAATTTCCTCATATCTTTTCATTTTAATTAAATTCCCATTATAGAATATCCAGAATCTGCATAAACAATTTGACCTGTTATTGCACTTGACATATTACTAAATAAGAATGATACTGCATCTCCTACTTCACGTGCTGTTACATTTCTTCTTAGAGGTGCTTTTTCTCCCATTACGTCTTGTATTGAACTAAAGTCTTTTATTCCTTTTGCTGATAATGTTTTTATTGGACCTGCTGATACTGCATTTATACGTATACCATCTGGTCCAATATTATCTGCTAAGTATCTTATGCTACACTCTAAAGCAGCTTTTGCAACACCCATAACATTATATCCTGGTAATACTTTTGTTGAGCCATGATATGTTAGTGCAACTACACTTGAGCCTTCTCCTATTAATCCAGTTTCTTTAGCTGCTCTTGTTATTGAAACTATTGTATAAGCACTTACATCATTAGCATGAGCAAAACCATCTTTACTTGTATTTATAAAATCATTTCTTAAATCTTCTGTATTAGCATGTGCTATACTATGTAATATTCCATCTATTTGTCCATATTCTTCATGCAATTCTGTAAATAATTTTGTTATTGCTTCATCATTTGAAGCATCTAATTCATATGCTTTTGAACCTTCAAATTCAGCAATTAATTCTTCTATTTTTGATCTATTTTCTTCACCCATGAATGTGAAAATTAATTTTGCACCCTGTTCATATGCAGATTGAGCTGCACCATATGCAATACTCCATTTGTTTCTAATTCCCATGATTAGAACTTTTTTGTCTTTTAATATCATTTTATTTTCCTCCTAATAATATAATTTATATTTGAACGATTTTTAAATCGCATAAATAACTTTTGGCTATGCTATTAATTTAATATATTGTAATTAAAAATACGCCAGATATGGAATATATATATTAAAATTTTAATATATATATTCACATATCCTACTCTATAAAAGCAAATAAGTGCTTAACTTAACGATATTGTCGTCCCCATCTATTTAGCTTAAATTACCTATTTTTCTGAATTTTTCATATCTTTTATTTAGTAATTCACTTTTATTCATATTTTTCAGAATTTTTAGGTTTTGTGCTAAATACTTTTTAATAGAATTTGCGACTTTATCTATATCATTTTGAGCTCCACCTTCTGGTTCAGAAATAATTTCATCAATGATGTTCATTTCTTTTAAATCAGAAGCGGTTATTTTCATTTTTTCAGCAGCCTCTGATGATTTACTTGAATCTTTGTATAGAATACTTGCAAATCCTTCTGGTGATAATATAGAATATACTGCATTTTCAAGCATGACTATTCTATCCCCTACTCCTAGTGCTAAGGCTCCTCCACTTGAGCCTTCTCCTATTACTATACATATTACAGGAACTTGTAGTCTAGACATTTCTAATAGATTTTTTGCTATTGCTTCACCTTGGCCTCTTTCTTCAGCTCCCAATCCAGGATATGCTCCTGGGGTATCTATAAATGTTAAAATTGGTCTATCGAATTTTTCGGCTTGTTTCATTAGTCTTAGTGCTTTTCTGTAGCCTTCTGGATTTGTCATTCCAAAATTTCTTTCTATATTTTCAGCTGTTGTTTTACCTTTTTGTTGACCTATAATTGTTACAGGTGTATCTTCTAACATACCTATTCCACCAATTATAGATTTGTCATCTGCAAAATTTCTGTCTCCATGTAGTTCCATAAAGTCGGAAAAAATTAAGTTAATATAATCTAATGATTTTGGTCTGTCTGCTTTTCTTGCAAGTCCAACTTTTTCCCATGGTGTTAGATTAGTTTTACTCATTATTTTTTCCTCCTTTATGTAATTTTAATATTTGATATAAAGTTTCTTTCATATCTTTGCGATCTACTATTTTATCAATAAATCCATGCTCTAATAAAAATTCTGATCTCTGGAATCCTTCTGGCAATTTTTGTCTTATAGTTTGCTCTATAACCCTTGGACCTGCAAATCCTATTAAGGCATCTGGCTCTGCTAAAATAATGTCACCTAGCATTGCAAAGCTTGCTGTTACTCCTCCTGTCGTTGGATCTGTTAAAACACTTATATAAAGCAAACCTGCATCATCTAATTTTGCTAAGGCTGCTGATGTTTTTGCCATTTGCATTAGTGATATTATTCCCTCTTGCATTCTGGCTCCTCCTGAAACACAGAACATAATAAATGGTAGTTTTTTTGAAATTGCATCTTCTATTGCTCTAGTAATTTTTTCTCCTACTACACATCCCATACTTCCCATTAAAAAGTTTCCATCCATAATGGCAATTACAACATCTTCTCCGTTTATTTTTCCAAAACCTGTTTTTACAGCTTCATCTATTTTTGTTTTTTCTTGTAAAAGCTCAATCTTTTTTAGATATCCATCAAAATTTAGTGGGTCTGTTGTTTGTAAATCTTTATTTGTTTCTACAAATGTTCCTTCATCTATTATTTGCTCTAACCTTCTTCTAGCAGATAATCTGAAGTGTTTGCCACAATTAGGGCATACACTATAATTTTTATGAACATCTTCTTTATATAAAATTTCTTTACAAGAATCGCATTTTACCCATTTTCCAATAAGCATCTCTGATGCTTTTTCGTTTTTTTCATTGCTATTGGAATCTGTTTCGTTTAATTTTTTTATTTTATCTATTACCATAATATACTTCCTTCTATAAATTATTTTACTTGAGTTTTATGTTTACTTATGATATAATATTATTATCTTAAATTTGGAGGCTATAATATGAAAAAGTTTTATTATTTTGTTCGGTACACACTGAATGGAATTCCCGGCATGTGTGAATGTGCTCTTAATCACCGTATTACTGATTGGTCTCATATTTTAGAACTAGTTGAAATCATCCAGATACAATGCAAATCACACGGTCCTTGCATTATTGATTTTTATCAACTTCTTCGTGAAAAAATTGATAAAAATTAAATATTTATCTTTTTCTGCTCTCACAATTTATTTGTGAGAGCATTTTTCATGCTTTAATCAACTACAAATTAAACTCCTTCTTAATAAAAGAAGTATCATAATCATTATTTTTAAACTTTTCATTCTCCAAAATCTTATACAAGAAATCAGTATTAGTATCAATACCTTCTACAATAAATTCACCTAAAGCACTTTTCATTTTTGCAATAGCTTCTTCCCTATCTTTTCCGTGAACGATTAATTTTCCAATCATAGAATCATATGTTTGAGGAACTTTATATCCTGCATATATAGCTGTATCTACTCTTATTCCATTTCCTCCTGGAATAAGTAATCCTGTTATTAATCCAGGGCAAGGCATAAAGTTTTTGTCTGGATTTTCGGCGTTTATTCTACATTCCATTGCATGACCTGTGAATGATATGTCTTTTTGTGCTACAGATAGTGGCTCTCCTGCAGCTATTCTAAGTTGTTCTTTTACAATATCAACTCCTGAAACTGCTTCTGTAATTGGATGCTCTACTTGAACTCTAGTATTCATTTCCATAAAATAAAAATCTAAGTTTTTGTCGACTAAATATTCTATAGTACCAGCGCTTGAATATCCAATTTCTTTTACTGCTTTTACTGTTGCATCGTACATTTTTTTTCTTGTTTTATCATTTAAAATCATTGATGGTGTTTCTTCTAATACTTTTTGATTTCTTCTTTGAACAGAGCAATCTCTTTCTCCTAAATGGATTACATTTCCATGTTCATCAGCTAAAACTTGAATTTCAACATGTCTAGGATTTTCTACAAATTTTTCTATGTAAATACTATCATCATTAAATGATATTTTAGCTTCTTGTTTAACAATATCATATGCTTTAATTAATTCTTCTTCAGAATAAGCAATACGAATTCCTTTTCCGCCACCGCCAGCAGATGCTTTTATAATAACAGGATATTTAATTTTTTTACTAATTTTTTTAGCATCTTCTAGGCTATTAACTAGTCCATCTGAACCAGGAACAACAGGAACTCCTGCTTTTTTCATTGTTTCTTTTGCTTTAGATTTGTTACCCATAAGCTCTATAATTTCACTAGATGGACCTATAAATTTTATATCAATTTCATTACACATTTTTGCAAATGAGCTACTTTCTGATAAAAATCCATATCCTGGATGAATACTATCTGCTCCAGTTTGACAAGCAGCTTCTATTAAATTTTTTACATTTAAATAACTAAGTCCTGATCTTGCAGGTCCTATACATACTGATTCATCTGCCATTTTTCTATGTAAAGAATCTTTATCGGCTTCAGAATATACAGCAACTGTTCTTATTCCCATTTCTCGACATGCTCTTATTATTCTTACTGCGATCTCACCACGATTAGCTATTAATACTTTTTTTAACATCTAATTTTCTCCTTTCGTTGTTTTTAAACTAAAGCAAAAGTAAGTTCTCCCTTTGCAGCAACTTGACCATCAACAGTAGCAATAGCCTCACCAACTCCAATAGGACCTTTCCTTTTTATAATTTTAACTTCTAATTTTAAAACATCTCCTGGAACAACTTGTCTTTTAAAACGTAGTTTATCTATTCCACCAAATAAAGCATTTTTTCCTTTATTTTCTTCAAGAGATAATATAGCAACACCTCCAGCTTGTGCTAAAGCTTCTGTTATAAGAACTCCTGGCATTATAGGTTGACCTGGAAAATGTCCCTGAAAATACCATTCATTTATACATACATTTTTGTATGCTGTGCAACTTTCTCCTGGAGTAAGCTCTTCTACTCTATCTATCATTAAGAAAGGTGCTCTTTGTGGAATTATTTCCATTATTTGATTAACATCTAACATTTTTATTCTTCCTTTCTGTTTATTTATATTCTATCTTAATTTCGCGATTGACAAACGAATAAAAAATGTATATAATAAAAATATAGGAAATGAAATACACAGAAATGTGTGTTACCATTATATGTTGATATACACCACATAGCTCTGCCAAGCATAATGTGGTGTATTTTTAAATTTCCTTATTGGCTAATATTATGTATATAATACTTAATAAGGCTAAGTTTAATGATATAGAAATTATAAATCCTATAATTAAGAATATTAAAAAATATATCATAAACATCACCTCCAATCTACGATTTTGAATCGTGATTAAAGGTAACACGCACATCTGCTTATTTTCCCATTCCCTATAAAAAATATTTTATAACATTTTTCATAAGAAAACAAGCAAAACTACTCGACATATTTAGACATTTGTAAAAATATGTTTTCTTTGTATTTTTATTTTTAGTAATTTATTTGATTTTTATTAATGTTTGACCATATTCAACCATTTCTTCATCCTTACAACAAATTTCAACTACTTCTCCATCAAATTCGCTTTCAACTTCATTCATAAGTTTCATAGCTTCAACTATTGCAACTACATCACCTTTTTTTACTTTATCTCCTACTTTAACAAAAGCATCAGCTTTTGGAGATGGTTTACTATAAAAAGTTCCAACCATTGGTGATTTTATTAATTTATAATTTTCTTCTTCTTTAGTAGAAGCGGATAAATTATCTTTTTTTAAATCAGGAACATTTTGAACAGGCATAGCTTGAGGCATTACTGGCATTTGTCCCATATACCCCATTGTTGGCATCATAGGTGGCTTGGGTTCACCATGTTTTTTTATTTTAATTTTTGTTCCATCAGAAAATTCAATCTCTAATTCTTCTAATTTTGAATCTTCCATATCTTTTATAACTTCCTTTAATTCATTATAATCCATCTTATTACACCCTTTCTAAATAATAATTATTATAAAATAACACTCCACGCTAATTGCTAATTATAGTAGAGTAGGATATCAAAGTATATATATTAAAATTCTGTGACGCGCAGCTTGGGAGCCATAGAACCTCACAGCCAGTCCACATTTTAAAGCACATACTTATTCTCATCTAAATACTTTCGCCTGCCGACCAGTAAGGAACAGAATTTTAATATATATACTTTGATATCCGGCTTCAAAAATAAGGAAACCTTAAATCCTAATCCTCAAATTTTTTAATAATAACAGTACTATTATGTCCTCCAAATCCAAGTGAATTTGACATAGCATATTTTATTTCTTTATTTCTTCCAACATTAGGAACTACATCTAAATCACATTCCTCATCAGGAACTTTGTAATTTATTGTAGGAGGTACAAAACTATCTTCTATAGCTTTTATACAAGTAATTGCTTCTACTGCTCCTGCTGCTCCTAATAAATGTCCTGTATTTCCTTTAATAGAGCTTACCATTACTGTTTTTGCAGATTCACCTAATGCTGTTTTTATGGCTGCTGTTTCAAATGAATCATTTAAATGTGTTGATGTACCATGTGCATTAATATAATCTATATCTTCTGGTTTTATGCCAGCATCATTAATAGCAGATACCATAGCACGAGCTCCACCTTCTCCTCCTGGTG
>ULLQ01027579.1_pt1 | contig 11622 bp, 13 predicted proteins | sample 1951461 | NCBI WGS metagenome assembly ULLQ01 (sample SAMEA4835531, study PRJEB28245) | human gut metagenome | biome: gut microbiome; material: fecal sample | place: Denmark | collected 2008 | reverse complement strand
TAACTTCTTTACCATCAATATTAACTACTGTATCTTCTTCATTTATTTTATAATCCATATTACCTAAATCAATTTTAAAAACTATTTCATACTGAGGCATTACTTGCATTCCTCCAGCTTTCATAGCATTATCTTTCTCAGTATCATAAAATACTAAAACATTTTTATTGGTTAACAAAATATTAACAAGTATATTTCTATTAGCAAATTTAATATTAACGTTTTCTGTTTCATTTAACACATGTTCTTCATTTTCTTTAAAAGGATAATTATACATCTTTATCACCTAAAACAATTATATTATAAAATATTAAAAATATCTAGTCTTTTTCTTCACTCATAACATATTGTTCATTAGTAACACCGGGTTCACTACCTTTAACATAATAGTATAAAGTAGCTTTATTTTGATTATTAGTAACTTTACCAGTTACAGCATCTAAAGGAATTGCCACAACATTTTTCGGAGTATCATACCAATTATCTCCGATATTTTCTAGGGAAGCTTCAATTGTACTAGCCCATATTTTCTTAGCACTATTTCTAACATTACCATCCACATTTTTATTATCATCATAACCCATCCACATCATCATCATTCTATCAGGATTATAACCAACAATCCAATAATCAGTATTAGTAGACCCAGTTTTTAATGCATATTTATGTGTTAAATTTGCAGCAATATTTAAAGCTGTCGGCGTTGTATAATCAACATAAGCTTCATTAGTAGTGGACCTCATCATTTCATTTAATATATAAGTATAGTTTGGATTAATAACTAAACTATTTTCAGTTTCATGTTGATATAACAAATTACCATCTAAATCTTCAATTCTTTCTATAAAATATAAGTTCTTCTTATATCCACCGGATGCAAATGTTGTATAACCAGTTGCATAATCTAAAATATTTATTTCACTAGTACCTAAAGGAAGAGATGCAACTTCATCTAAATTTGCTTCAATACCAGTTCTTTTAGCAACATCAATCATTTTATCTACACCTAAAAACAAATTAGTTTTAACAGCATAAATATTATCAGATAAAGCTAATGCTGCTGCCATAGTTATTTCTTTATTAGCATAGATGTTTCCAGCATTCTGTGGAGCATAAGTTTTCCCATTTGATAAATTAAATGTTGTTTCTTCACTTCTAAAACTACTTGACATGGTCATATTATTTTCTAAAGCAGCATAGTACAAAAACGGTTTCATAGTTGACCCAACCTGTCTTTTACTTTTTAAAGCTCTATTATACTGACTTTTAGCATAATTCATACCACCAGTTAAAGCTTTAACAGCACCACTCTTGGGGTCAACAATAACACTTGCTACTTGTAAATCATCATCAACTTTATTATTTAAAATATTTTCTTCCATATTAGTTTGTTCTTCTAAATCGAGTGTAGTATATATTTTTAAACCACCAGCATTTACTAATGAAGCTGGAACTTCTTTTATATTAGAAAGTTCATTTAAAACAGCCTCTTGATAATACATAATCATTTGTAGATTATTACTTTTAGTTTGACCAAAAATCTCTAATTTTTCTTTAAACAAATTATTATATGTATCTTCATCAATATACTTATTATTAAGCATAGATTTAGCAACAACCCAAGCGCGTTTAACAGATGCATCATAATTACTAACAGGATTATATCCTGCTGGATTTTTAGGAATACCTGCCAAAATAATAGCTTCTTCTAAAGTTAAATCTTTAGGTTTTTTATTAAAATAATAACTAGCAGCATTAACAATCCCCATGTTCCCTTGACCATAATTAATTGTATTTAAATAACCTTCTAATATTTCATCCTTATTATAATGTACTTCTAATTCTAATGTTAAAAAAGCTTCTTCAATCTTTCTTTCCCAAGTTTTATCAAAATCCAAATACAAATTCTTAATATATTGTTGAGATATAGTTGAAGCACCTTGAACAATCGCTTTCTTCTTAATGTTTGTTAACATCGCTTTCGCTATTCTTGGATAGTCAAACCCATGGTGATTATAAAAATTTTTATCTTCAACAGCCACAACTGCATCAATCAAATACTGGCTTATATCCTCTAAATTAGCCCATTCATTACTTCTAGACCCTTGATAAATAAGTCCATTTTGATTATCATAAAGATATAAACTACCACTAGTTTTCAAATCCAATTTCGGGCTCAAATAAGCATAAACATAAAGACTTATTATGATAACCACAAAAGAAATAAATAAGAATATAAATGATTTAACAAAAAATTTCATGGCTCTCAAAAGGCATCACCTAAAAGTAGTATGAGTTAAGTTTCAAAAAAATATGCAATTTTACTATACAATTAATACAAAGTTTGTTATAATATGTGAGAAAAAAAGAGGTGATGTGTGCATGAAAATCGACTGGAGGTTATTCGATGGTGAAGAAATTGTTATCGAAGAACTAAATAAAGATGTAGAATTTATAGACAATACCATTTATTACATCGATGAATATGGCACTCATGTTGTAGATTTACAAAATAAAATCTATGAACGAAGAAGTACTGAAGATATATTCAGAGTTGATTTTAATAACAACATATTAACCGTAAAATTTGCAAGTAATGATTTAAAATATAATATAAATACAAATTATTTTGAAGAAGATAATATAATAAGGTTAACATATAGCTTAGCGGATGAAAAAAAGGTAATAGAAATTACCAGAAAAGAGGAAAAATGAAGGAATTATTAAAAGAATTAATTAAAAAAGCTTTAGAAGAATTAAATGTTGAAGCAGAAATTGAAATAAGTAAACCAGCATTACCTGAAAATGGAGATTATTCAAGTAATATTGCGATGAAGCTTGCTAAAGTTTTAAAGAAAAATCCTTTAGAAATAGCAAATAATATTGCTAGTAAAATAAGTGATGAAAATGTAATAAAAATAGAAGTAAAAGCTCCAGGATTTATAAACTTCTTTGTAAGTAAAGATTATTTATTTGCTAATCTAAATAAAGTTTTAGAAGAAAAAGAAAGATATGGTAGTTCAAATATTGGTAATGGTAAAAAAATAAATATAGAGTTTGTAAGTGCCAATCCAACAGGAATACTACACTTAGGAAATGCTCGTGGCGGTGCTTATGGTGACTCACTAGCTCGTATCATGAGATTTAGTGGTTTTGATGTAACAACAGAATATTACATTAATGACTTAGGAAATCAAATAACTAACTTAGGTTTATCAATTCTAGCTCGTTATCAAGAAGCTTGTGGACTTCCAGCAAACATGCCTAAAAATGGATATTATGGAAAAGAAATAATTGAAATTGCGAGCAAACTTTATGAAGAACACAAAGATACATTATTAAATAAAGATTTAGATTATTTTAAAAAGTTAGGTACAAATGAAATGGTTGGGCACATATTTGATGATTTAAAAGAATATAGAATTGAATATGATGTTAAAACCAGTGAAAAAGCTTTATCGGAAAAATATGATTTAATGGGTGTTGTGAATATTTTAAATAAAAATGGCTACACTTATGAATTAGATGGAGCAACATGGTTTAAATGTAGTGCTTTGTTTGATGATAAAGATCATGTATTAATTAAAGAAGATGGTATACCAACATACTTTTTACCAGATATCGCATACCACATGGATAAATTTAATCGTGGCTTTGATAAAATGATTGACATATTCGGAGCAGACCATCATGGATATGTAGCACGTTTAAAAAGCAGTGTAAAAGCTCTAGGAAATGATCCAGAAAAATTAGAAGTAAAATTATTACAACTTGTGCGTCTTGTAGAAAATGGTGAAGTTGTAAAAATGAGTAAAAGAACAGGTAAATCAGTAACATTAAAAGAACTAATCGATGAAGTCGGAGTAAATGCAGCAAGATATTATTTTTCTAAATATAGCTTAGATACTCAAATGGATTTTGACTTAAGTTTAGCTAAAAGTAAATCAAATGAAAATCCAGTATTTTATGTATGTTATGCCTATGCAAGAATTTGTTCAATCTTAAAAGGACATGAAAATATTGAAAAATTTGAAAAATATATTGCAATTAATGACAATACATCATATAATGTTTTAGAAAAAGTTTATGAGTTCCCAGAAGTAGTAAAAAATGCGGCATTAAAAGAATTACCACATTTAATTACTAACTATGTATATGAACTTGCTAGTTTATTCCATTTATACTATGCAAAAAATCGTGTACTTACTGAAAACGAACAAGAAACTTTGGAAAATTTAAATTTAATAAAAGGTGTTAAACAAACATTATTTAACGCCCTAGATTTAATCGGGGTTATCCCACCAGAACAAATGTAAGGAGAAAAGATTTATGAAATTAAAGCAAATACCAAAAGAAGAATTAGAATTAATGGGTTATGATGACATTGCTTTACTAATATTACAAGAAAGTGGCAAAAAAATGAAACTTCGTGATATTTTTGCTAAAGTAATCAATGTTTTAGAATTACCTGAAGAAAGAATTGATGAAGAATTAATGGATTTCTTTGAACTAATGTCTATCAACAAAAAATTTGTTATGTTAGACAAAGGTTATTGGGATTTACAATCAAGACATAAATTAGATATTGTTTTTGATATGGATGATGAAGAAGACGAAGAAGATGAAAATGACATGGAAGATGAAGACATTGAAGAAGAAGATGATATCTTCTATGACAAAGATGATGATACTGATGATGTTCCAGATGATGATTTAGCAGATTTAGTTGTAGTTGATGACCTTGATGAAAGTAATTTATAGCTCTACTTTAAATATTTATTATAACTAAAAAAGAAAGGAAAGATAAAATGTTTAATAGATTAGATGCTATAGAAGAAAAATATAATGAATTAACAAAGGATTTATCAAATCCTGAAATACTAAATGATTTTAATAAAGTAAAAGAATTATCAAAAGAACAAAGTGATTTAGAAGAAACTGTAAAGACTTATCAAAAATATAAACAAGCTAAAAACAATTTAGAAGAAGCAAAAGTTATGGAAAATGACCCAGAACTAAGAGAAATAGCTTTAGAAGAAATAGATAATTTAACTAATGTAATAGATAAGTTATATCATGAGTTAGAAGTTTTATTAGTACCAAAAGATGAAAACGATGGTAAGAATGTTATTATGGAAATAAGAGGAGCAGCTGGAGGAGATGAAGCAAATATTTTCGCCGGAGACTTATTTAGAATGTATTCATACTATGCAGAAGCAAATGGTTGGAAGATTGAAGTTATTCATGCTCTAGAAGGTACTAGTGGAGGATATTCTCAAATAGAATTCATGGTAAAAGGTGCTAATGTTTATAGTAAATTAAAATATGAAAGTGGTTCACACCGAGTTCAAAGAGTACCTGTAACAGAAACACAAGGAAGGGTACATACATCAACATCAACAGTTCTTGTAATGCCAGAAGTTGATAATGTCAATATCGATATTAAAGAAAGTGATTTAAAAATAGATGTATATCATTCTAGTGGAGCTGGTGGACAATCAGTTAACACCGCCAACTCAGCAGTTCGTATAACTCATGTTCCAACTGGAGTAGTTGTTACATGTCAAACTGAAAGAAGTCAACTTCGCAACAAAGAAAGAGCAATGCAACTTTTAAAAATTAAAATTAATGATGAATTAATGCATAAACAAGAAAGTGCAATCGGAGCTGAAAGAAAATCAAAAATTGGAACCGGTGACCGTTCAGAAAAGATAAGAACATATAATTATCCACAAAATCGTGTCACGGACCATAGAATAAATTTCTCAACAATGACTTTAGATAGAGTTATGGATGGAGAACTAGAACCAGTTATTGAAGCTTTAATAACTGAAGATTTAAAATTAAAACTAGCTGGTATGTCTTTAGAGTAGACCAGCTTTTTCAATTTAAGGAGGTAACATGAAACCAGATTATATCAGTGAACCTGACTGGATAATTTTAACTAAGAAATATCCCAATGCTGAAGAATTATTAGATAAACTAACAAATTATCCACCTCAATATTTAATTGGTAATGTAGATTTTTATGGTTCAATTATAAATGTTGATGAAAGAGTATTAATACCTAGATATGAAACTGAATTACTAGTGGATAAAACAATTAAATATGCCAAAAGAATTTTTACTAACAAAATAAATATCATTGACCTCGGAACAGGTAGTGGATGTATAGCAATTTCTTTAAAGAAAAATTTGGACTGTAACTTAACAGCTTTAGATATTTCAAAGGATGCTTTATCTCTTGCTAAAACTAATGCTCAACTTAATAACACAGAAATAACATTTATAAATAAGAGTATGACAGATAATTTAACTAACAACTATGACATAATTATATCAAATCCTCCTTACATTCCATATGACGGTTTTATAGAAGAAAAGGTAAAAAACAATGAACCAAACATTGCTTTATTTGCTAAAGATAATGGACTATATTTTTATAAAGAAATATTAAATAAGCATTTAGATAATTTAAATTCACCAGGAATAATAGCTTTTGAAATCGGTGATAACCAAAAAGAATTACTAGAACCTTTAGTAAAAGAATTAAAATTAAAATACAGTTTTGAAAATGATTTACAAGGTTTACCAAGATATTTATTTATTTTTAAGTAATTATTTTCATAAAAATGGTAAATTTTTCTTGACAATTTTATTGTTATAAACTAAAATAGAATTCAACAAATTGTTTACATTTTGTAAACAATATGTTATAATTTATGTAATAATTAAAGTAGAGATGCTTATAATTATTAATGACGGGAGCTGGTAGTCCCAGCCTAGCTTCGGCGACCCAATGGGTAAAACACAAAGTAGAAGGAGCTTTGCCTAATACAATTAGGCTTCTACCAAGTTGAATGCATCTTTAGATGTGTTCTCTTTTTTTTGCTATAATTTAAAAGATAACTGCTTGTTTAAAATTGACTTGTTGCCAAACACATGTTATAATATATTTTATTCAAATAGTTTGTAAAAATAAAAAATATAAAGGAAACTTTTTGGCAAAAGAAATAATGTTAATAACATGACAAAACTTAAAATATATATGGAAAAAGGTGATAATTTATGGTTGAAAAATTAATAGATAGTTTTGAAGAATTGAAAAAATATATTTTTGTAATAACAAGAAAAAATAAACCAGATATAGTTGTTAGATTTAAAAATGATAATTTTTATCATTTAGTAGGCTTACACAAAATTAAAAATTTTGATAATTATTTTCCAAGTAAAATAATAGCTAAAGATAAAAAATACAAGTATATAAAGAAAAATCCAGAAAATTTAATAATATATTAAAAAATCAAATAAAAGAAAAGGATTTGTTAAAATTGAGGATAGAAACTTTTCCAAATATTATAGATTTAATGAAAGGCAATGATACTAATTTATATAATCTTAAAACTAAAACAGTTGGTTCTTTGTATAATGGGGATTATGGCTTAAAGAAAATGTATGACCATAATGTTTGTTGCTTATTAGGATTACAAGTAACCGATAAAAGTAAAAATAACATCAATTGTTTCCCTAATAGTTGGATGGCGAATAAGAATAACAATAATCTAGTTAAATGCAAAAGACCCATTTATATGGAAAATATAGTGGCAGTTCCAATTGAGTATTATAATAAAATGTTTAATACAATTATTGTTTAGGAAGTATTTATTTTTTTGAATAAATATCTAATATTCTTCCCATCATCTTTTTAAGGTGATAACATATGAAAAAAATAATAGTATGTCTATTTATAGTAACAGTATTAGTTTTAGTAAATAAAGAAGAAACCAAAGTATTAATTCCAGAAGATGCCATTAGATTTAGAATAATAGCAAATAGTAATTCTATCGAAGACCAAAAAGAAAAGATAGAAATAAGAAATGAATTAGAACCAATCATCGGAGATATTTTAACGAATTCAACCACAAAAGAAGAAACCAAAACTGAAATAAATAACAATCTATATAAAATAAATCATGTAATAGATAAATTTAATACAACATATGATGTAAATTACGGTTTAAATTTCTTTCCAGAAAAGAATTATAAAGGAGTAACATACAAAGAAGGAAATTATGAATCATTAGTTATAACTTTAGGTGATGGTCTCGGTGACAATTGGTGGTGTGTTTTATTTCCACCATTATGTTTACTTGAAGCGAATGAAACCAATTATGATGATATAACTTACACTTCATACATCCAAGAATTAATAAATAAATATTAACTCTCGAATAAATAGGTACCACATTAATTTAAAAATGTGGTATTATGTATTTTGAAAGAGGAATACGTATGAATGCTGGAAAAAACATAGCAAAATTTAGAAAGGAAAAAGAATTAAATCAAGAAGAATTAGCACAAAAAATAAATCAGTGCTAAAGCAATAAGTATTTATGAAAATAACTGAAACTTACCAAATATTGAAACATTAATTTTATTATTTTAAATTAAATGAAAAAAGTATGTATAATCAATTATTATATTATCAATTATAATTATTACTGGATTTGCTATTTTATTTTTGCTATAATAGCTTGTATATAAAATTGTATTTCACATATAATTAATTGGTGATAATATGCAAGAATTAGTATCCATTATTTTAATAGGAGTATCCTTATCAATGGATACTTTTTCTTTATCTTTAAGCATGGGAGCAATAATAAAAAATAATAAATTTTTAACATTGTTTCCTTTTGTAGTAGGTATATTCCACTTTTTTATGCCCATTATTGGTAATAAAATAGGTATTACCATAATGAATTATTTTAATATAGCAAGTAACATAGTTTTAGGTTTAATTCTTATTATTCTAGGAGTAAACTTAGCAATACAATATTTTAAAAAAGAAGAAATAAATATAAATATTAATTTAATTAGTTTAATCTTCTTAGCATTTAGTGTAAGCATTGACTCTTTTACTATAGGTTTAGGTATAAGTGAAATTACTAATAAATTTATGTTAGCAAGTTTTATTTTTTCAGTATGTAGTTTTTCATTTACAGCAATTGGTTTATTAATAGGTAAGTATTCTAATAAATTTATTGGTAAATATGCAAGTTTAATTGGTATAATTCTTCTTATATTACTAGGTTTATATCATATACTGTAAAATAAATATCAATTAATTTACAACTTAACCAATAAATGTTATAATCGTTATAGAAACGAGTGTGATTATTTTGGAAATATTATTTTATATAGTACCAATTTTAATTGGTTTATCTTTTATTTTTACTATAGCATTAATGGTAAGTCCAAAGTTAAGAGGAAAATGGATGAGTAGACAAATAAAAGCTACGAAACACATGATAAAATATAGTAAAGAAGATTTAAAAGATATTATTTCCACATCAAAAGATGTAGAAATAAATGCTGAAAAAGAAGTATTAGATAATAGTGAAGATATAATGAAAGAAAATGTAATAAGAAAAGCGAATATAAATAAAGAAGGAATAGAAATAGCTACATCTGCAATAAAAAATGGATTATCAAATAATAAAATATATTGTAAATATTGTGGTAAATTAATTGATGGTGACTCAAAATATTGCAAAGTATGTGGAAAAGAACAATAATATTTCTTTTTTCTATGCCATAAATATTATAAAGAGGTGATTTATTTTGAAAAGAATAATAATTGAAGGAAACAAACCTTTAAGTGGTAAAATCAAAATTGGGGGAGCAAAAAATAGTGTTGTTGCATTAATACCTGCAGCAATTATGGCAAATGGCAATGTTCATATTTCCAATGTTCCGAATATATCTGATAGAGATGCCCTTATTGAAATATTAAAATTATTAAATGTATCTGTTATTAATAATAAAGATAATATTGATATTGATGCATCAAATATGAAAAATGTTGTAATACCAGAAAATCTAAGTAGTAGATTAAGAGCATCATATTATTTTATGGGTTCACTACTTGCTAGATACAAACATGTTGAAATGTATTTTCCAGGTGGATGTAATATCGGTTCAAGACCAATTGATTTACATTTAAAAGGTTTTGAGGCTCTTGGAGCAACAATTACAAAAGAAGACTCAAAGTACATCCTTGATGCTAAAGAACTTCATGGAGCCAATATTTTTTTAGACTTTGCATCGGTTGGAGCAACAATAAATATCATGATTGCAGCAACATTAGCCAAAGGTACAACAATTATTAATAATGCAGCTCGTGAAGCAGAAATAGTAAACATAGCAGAACTTCTAAACAACATGGGAGCAAAAATAACTGGAGCAGGAACAGAAGAAATAAAAATCGAAGGAGTAAAAGAACTTCATGGAGCAGAAATTAAAGTAATACCAGATAGAATAGAAGCTGGAACATACATCATAATGGGAGCTCTTCTCGGAGACAACCTAGAAATTGATGGAATGATACCAGAACATAATATAGTTTTATTAAATAAACTACAAGAAATGGGAGTTAATTTTAAATTAAATAACCATAAAATGATATTAAATAAAAGTGCAAATTTAAAACCAACAAATGTAAGAACGGTGGTTTATCCAGGTTTTCCAACCGATTTAGGTCAACCAATGTCAGTGTTATTAACACAAGCAAATGGTATATCGTTATTTGAAGAAACAATCTGGGAAAATAGAATGGGGCATGTTAAGTATCTAAACTTAATGGGAGCAAATATTGAAGCTGAAAGACAACATGCTAAAATAACTGGACCAACAAAATTACATGGAAAAACTATAACAGCAACAGACCTTAGAGCTGGAGCAGCCCTTGTTACCGCAGGACTTCTAGCAGATGGCACAACAATTATCAATGATGCCGAACATATTTTAAGAGGTTATGAACGAATTATCAACAAATTATCTCGTGTTGGTGCTAATATTAAAATTGAAGAAATATAATGTAAAGAGAAATCTTTACATTTTTTAATGGGGGAGTTTATGAAAAGAAGATATAAATTATTATTAATAATTATAATCGGAGCAACATTAACAATAATTATTAATAGTTTAAGGGTAACATCAAAAACAAATTTAACATCTATCGGAGATGGTTTTAGTATTGGTATGACACCATATAATGTAGCAGGAACAAGTTTTAATGATTATTTAAAAGAAAAATTAGAAAATAAAAAAGACTTAGGAACATACAATTATGAATTTTCTTATGTTCATCAAACAATACATGAATTAAATGAACATTTAAAAGAAAATACTTTAGGAAAAACAACAAGAATACCAATAAAACAAACTATAGCTAAAACAGATATTTTAACAATAGCAATTGGTATTGATGAATTTGTAAGTCTTTCTTTAGTGGATAATATTTCTGAAGAAATGATTACTAAATACTTAAAAGAAATAGATTTATTTCTTTTAAGTATTAGAGAATTCTATGAAAAAGATATAATATTAATTGGAGTATATCCCACAAATACATTTTCTAAAAAAGATGCTATTGAAATAAATTCTAAATTAAAAACTATCTGTGGTAAATATAATACTTCTTTTATAGATGTATTAGCTTTATCATTAAATGAAAAATATTACTTACAAAAAGATAGCTATTACATGAACTATCTGGCTCATCAAGAAATAGCTAAAATGATATATGTCATAATAAAAAAATAATTAATATTTATGATT
>ULLQ01023682.1_pt1 | contig 11729 bp, 17 predicted proteins | sample 1951461 | NCBI WGS metagenome assembly ULLQ01 (sample SAMEA4835531, study PRJEB28245) | human gut metagenome | biome: gut microbiome; material: fecal sample | place: Denmark | collected 2008 | reverse complement strand
TAAATTTATACATATAAGCTATTCATATCTTTCTAAATTATTTTTTTATAAAAAACAGCTGGCAATTTTTACCAGCTGTTTTAATTCTATAAATTAACAATCATAACTATTATTCTAGTTATTCATATTGCAATTATTCATTCCATTCATATAAAACTTCTTTTCTGCAAGTTTATCTTGTACGCCTCTTAATGCTTCTCCAAATCTTTGGAAATGCACAACCTCTCTCTCTCTTAAGAAACGAAGTGGGTCTATTACATCTGGATCATCTGCACATAAATCTATTAATTTTTCATATGTTGCTCTTGCTTTTTGCTCTGAGTAAGGTTCAATAGTGCAACTAGTTTTAGTAAAAATGATAGGTGTACTATCTACACCTTCAATATTATATTAACTTCTTCATTTTTACCAATTTCTATTTTTTCTACTAATTTTTTTAATGTTTTATTATCAAACTTTTTTGTTTCAGAAAACTCTATAATTAGCTTTTCAACATCATTTTTAGAGTTATAACTTTTTTTACCTTCTTCTAACCTATCTAATTTTTCTTTCAATTCTTTGACTTGTTGTTTGTATAAATTATATTCTCTCATAAAATCATCTTCTGAAATAACTTCTTCCACCTTTTTAGAATACAATATTTTAAAATCAGATTCTCTTCTAGTTATTTCATTTTTTATTTTTTTGCATTCTCCTTCTTCTGGATCCATTATTTCTTTATATGTTCTAACATCATTTGCATATTTTAGTAACTGTAATTTTTTTAGTCGGTTAGAAAGTTTGTTTAAAACTATTTCTTCTAAGTGTTTTTCTTTTATTCTAATATTCTCATTGCATATATCTTGATGCCTATAATGTTCTGCACATATAAAATATCCCAATTTGTTTTTTGTTCCTGTTATTTTGCCATACTTATCAATTCTCATAGGCTTACTATTCTTATATAGCATTTTTCTACCACAATTTTTGCAATACACTAAATCTCTTAATAAGAATATATATTCTTTTTGCTCAGCCTTTGTTGGTCCTTTTTTCATTTCTTGTACTTTATCAAAAATATCAGGAGCAATTATTGGTTGATGTGTATTAGAAATATATTGATAGTTTCCTTTCTTGCTAACAACCCTCTTTTTCATTTTAAAATCATTATAGTATTTATTAACAACAAGTCTACCACAATATATTGGATTATCTAATATTCTTGCAATCATGGACTTAGTCCAATATTTAGCCTGATATTTTAAATTCAAATATTGGGATGGTGTTTTTATTTTTCTTTTATTAAATCTATTTGCAATTTCTACTGGTCCTATTCCATTAATATATAAATCAAATATTTCTATAATATTAGAAGAAACACTTTCGTCAATCACTATTTTTCTTTTATCTAAGCTATCTTTTTTATAACCATAAGCTACACTTGCTTCAATAAATTTTCCCTGTTTTTTTAGACTTGTTTTAACTGCTTTGATTTTTTTTGATATATCTTCCAAATAACTTTGATTTACAATTCCTCTTAAAGCCACTGCATCATCAATTTCATATCTTTCTCCCGTATCTACATATTCTGTAACCGAAATGAATCTAACATCATTATCTGGGAAAAATATATCTGTAAAATATGAGGTTAAATTTTTATCTCTGGTCAGTCTGCTCATATCTTTTACTATAAGCATATTTATCTTGCCTAAGGTTATATCTCTAATCATTTTATCAAGTTCTGGTCTAGAATTTAGTATTCCTGAATATCCATTATCAATATATTCATTTACTATTTTGTAATTGTGATCTTTTGCATACTTGGTGGTTATCTCTCTTTGCATATCTATACTATTGTTTTTTTCAATATCTTCTTTCGATAATCTCAAATATATAGCTGCTTTATATTCTCTCATTATGCCATCTCCATAATAGCATATTTATAATTAATATAAATATTATCATCATTATCTACTTGAACATTATCAATAATATCTGCAATTTGTTCTTTAGACCACTTTTTCACATCCGATACTTTTTTCACCACTCTTTTATACTCAGATTCTGAAATAACAGTTTGATTATTTATTTTATTATTTATTTTTTTTATTTCTTCGTTAAGTCTTGCTCTTTTTTCTAATTCTTGCTTATACATAGAATTAAAATCATATTCTTGGAGTATTCCACCTTTGTAATCAGAATATAAAGACGTTATCATTTTATTAACTTTTGCCAATTTCTTTTGCTTCAATTCCAATTCACTTTTTATTGCTTTTATATCCCTATTTTTATATAATCTTTCAAGTAATTCTGTAATATCTTCACAATTTATTAGATTGCTTACTTTTTTATTTAAGTTTGATACAACAATTTGAGTTACAGACTGTAATTCAATTCCTTTGTATTTGCGAATGCAATATCCCTTTTTATGCAAACTACTTGAACAATATAACCTCATAAATGAAATCGTTTTTCCATCTTTTCTATATTTCACCTTTAATTGCATTGGTTCTCCACATTCTTTACAATAGATAATTCCATTTAATATCCAATTATGTGTATGTGATTTAGCTCTTTGGTTTAATTTCATCCTTTTTTGCACACTATCAAATAATTCCTTTGAAATTATTGCTTTATGGGTATTTTCATACTTCTTCCATTCACTTCTAGGAATTTGTTTTACTTTTTTTGATTTATAACTCAAATTAATTCCTTTTCCATATACAGTATTTCCTAAATACATTTCATTTTTTAGCATTTTTGAAATTGTTGAACGTTCCCAACCATATTCCCCTTTTTTATTTTTTTGAAATCCATTATAACTTGGGCAATATATCTTTTCTTTTTGTAGCTTTTCAGCAATTTCTCCCATTGAATTACCACTATTATACATTTGAAATATTTTCTTTACTATTGGTGCTTCTTCTGGATTTATTATTAAATGATTTTTGTTTTTTTCATCCTTCATGTACCCGTAGGGGGCTTTTGCTGCAACATATAATCCTTGTTCTTTTCTTGCCCATACTCCACTTTTTACTTTACGAGATATATCTTTGCTATACCAGTCGTTGATAAGTGTTTTAAACTGAATCATATCATTATTGGAATTTTTTAAATATGTATCAACATTATCTAATATTGCAATATATCTTATTTCTCTTTCTAAAAAATACAATTCAATATAATAATTAGCCTCAAAATTATTTCTACTTAATCTTGATAAATCTTTGGTAATTACGCAATTAACTTTTTTCTTTTCTATATCATCTAACATTCTTTGAAAATTGGGTCTATCTGTATTTAAACCTGTATATCCATCATCAATATAAAAGTCTACTAACTCGAATTTATCTCCAAAATTTCTTATTTTTTCTTCTATGATATTTTTTTGACTTATTATACTATCACTGACTTCTTTATCTCCATCTTCAACAGATAATCTTAAATAGCCAGCTACTTTAAACTTATTGTTTTTCACAATTAATACGCCTCCAATCGTACAAATTGTTTATATTGAAAAACAATGCTACTAGCGATATTATACCGCTCAAAAGTAGCATTGTCCATTTATTTTAATCATTTTCTTGTAGTTCTCTTATTGCATAATTGCAAAGTAATTTCTTTAAACTTTCTTTACTTAAACAATTTTCTGAAACTCTTGTTATTACAGTATATTTTTTATTATCTACTTCATATATCTCCTTTTTTTCCATTTTTGTATTTTCCATCATCATAGCCTCCATACTAAAGAATATGTAGAATATTTCAAAAAATTCTATAATTATTTTTAATCATCTTTTTTGATTAATAATCATTATCTTGTTATTTTTAAAAATCTAACAACTAACTATTTGTACTCTTTCTTTCTAACAAAACATTAGCAATTTTTATAACATCTTCCTTTTTATATACTTTTTCTAATGGTTCCATAAACAAATGACAAAAATCTTTAATATTTATATTGTTTTTATTTCCTGAGTTTAAGTAATGTTCCAATCCGATTACTGCATAAGCAATAACTTGTTTAAAATTATATTTTTCTTCCATGTATTATACCTCCACTTTAATGTATTTAGGTACATCAAAACTACGACCTAATTCATTTTCTTTAAATTCAAATCTTCTCTTTTTAACATTATAAGAATAAGCACTTTTATTCCAATTCCTATACGCCATATTTGATAATCGTTTAGGTTTTGATAATTCTCGGCTTGCTTGATTGTGCATATTTCTCAAAATTAGATCATCTGCACTCTTTTCAAATTGAGCCATTTTTCTTTTTGCTCGTATATAATCTTTTGTCCTTTCCCTGTGCTTTCTTTGATTAATGTTTTTTCTTTCTTCTTTTATTCTTAAATATCTATTGTCTTTTTTCAAAACCTGTGTTATTGCACTTTTAGTCATATTCTTTTTTTTTGCTATATCAACAGGTCTCATTTTTTCATCAAAGTACATTTTTATAATTTCAGCTCTTTTACTTTTCATAAGAATCTCACCTTCTTTGCTTAACTTTTTGCTAACACTTTAGGAAATTGGCAAATTTAATGAGCTTTTTCGTTTCATCTCATCTTTTTCTTTTTTTAATTTTAGAATTTTCTTTTTAAAACTAATAACACGATTTCTTACAATGAATTGTCTCTTTTTTTGTTTTAAATATAGTTTCAATTCTTTTACCATTTTTCTACCTCCTTCATTTATTAAGACCGAAACGAAAAATGGTAAAAGTGACAAATTTATTATTTTTCTCTATTTTTAGTTAATACCATATAAATTTTTATAATTATTTCTTGTTTTAAATCTTCATCTATTGGACCATTAGTATATAATCTACTATACTTATTTATTAAGTTTTCATATTTTTCAATTATTTCTAGAACTTCTTCATCAGTTAAATTATAATTGTTAAACATTATATATCTCTCCTTTTCTCAAATTCTTTTCTTATTTTCTCTAATGCTCTTAATCTTTTTCGTGTAATGCCTGATTTAGTTAAAAATAATATTTCTGAAATCTCACTATCTGTCTTGTTTTCAATATAATACAAAGAAAGCACCAACTTTTCATTATAAGTTAGTGCTTTCACAATTTTAGATAATTTTTCATCGCAAAAAATCTTTTCAAACTTTTCAGCTTGAATTTCATTATCTATCTTTCTTTCTAAATTTTCTTCCATTCTTGTATCAGAACAGACTACTTGTTCTTCAATATTTAATTCTTGAAGAATTTTTTTGTTTTTTCTAAAATAATCAATTCTTGTATCTTTTGCAATAATTTTTAATGTTTTCTTTTCTTGGCTGTTTAATATATACAATCTACTCCCTCATCTAGGAACTTATTATTTATATTAATAAGTTCAAAAGGAGCATCATTTTTTACTACTCTTGATATTCTCTAATTATTTTTCACATTTAATCACCACCCTATATTAAAATTTTAAAAGTATCTTTAATTTTTTTCAACATTGTATATTAATTGCTTTTGTTTTCTCCTTTTAAAACTTTAATATAAAGTTCCCATAATAATATTACAATAATTCTTTACTTTTTTGTCTAAAAGGGTGTGATGAGGTGCAAAAGGGTGTGTTTTTGTATTGCGATTTCCTTTTTTTTACATAATATTATTGTGTTTACATAAATTTTATGATATACTATTCTTGAATTTTTTATATTTACATTTGTTGGAGGTTGTATTAATGGTTAAAATCCTTCTTGCAGATACTGATACCAAGCGTAATTCAGCAAGCTGCCAATTTCTTTCAAATGAAAAGGATTTTGAAATCGAAAGTACAAATGATGGAATCTCTACAATAAAAAAATATTTAGAAATTGAGCCAAATATTTTTGTCATAGATTCAAATTTCACAGATATAAAAACTCTTGATATAATTGATAGACTTTCTGTTTCTCCATTAGAAAGAAGAAAAAAGAATACAATATTAACTATTAGTAAAACAAAGGAAACTTTTTTATTAGAAAATGTATTAAAAGTTTATCAAGTCCTTTATAGACCATTCGACAATAACAAATGAAGTGCACCCAAAAAGTTAGACCAAAAATCTAATTTTAGGAGGTGCATTTTTGATGTCTAAAAAAAGACATAATTTAGAATCAAAATTAATGATAGTAAAATATGTATTAGATGAAAAACATTCATTTTGGGAAGCTTCTGATTTCTTCGGTGTTGCGTATCAAACTATTAGAACATGGGTTAAGCATTATGAACATGAAGGAATTTCAGGATTAACAATAAAAAATAAAGGATATAGTGGAGAATTTAGAGTATATGTGGTAGAATATATGAGAAAACATAAACTTTCTCTTGCTCAAACGGCAATTCAATTTTCTCTTCCAGACCATACAAGAGTTAGAATATGGAATAAAATATATGATGAGAAGGGTCCTCAATATTTAATGGAGGAACATCGTGGAAGGAAAAAGATGAAAAATACAGAAAAATCAAATAAACAAAAGAAAAATAATTCAAAAATGAATAACTCCGCAGAAAAAGAACTTTTAAAGAAAATTGAATATTTAGAAACTGAAAATGCTTACTTAAAAAAATTGAATGCCTTAATTCAAGACAAGGAAAAATCAAAGAAAGAGATAAAGTAAGAGCCATCAGAGAATTAAGGCAAGAATATAAATTGATGGCACTATTAAAAGTTTCAGGAGTAGCTAAAAGCACATATTTTTATCACATAGCAAATATGGATAAACCAGATAAAAATGAAGAAATAAAAGAGCAAATAAAATCAATATTTTATGAAAATAAAGGAAGATATGGTTATCGTAGGATTACATTAGAATTACAAAATAGAGGTTTTAATGTAAATCATAAAAAGGTACAAAGAATAATGAAAGAACTTAATTTGCAAAGTAATCAAAGACCTAAGAGAAGATATAGTTCATATAAAGGCACAATAGGAAAAATTGCAGATAATCTTTTAAAACGTAATTTCAAGGCAGATAGGCCTAATCAAAAATGGGTTACTGATGTTACAGAATTTAAAGTAAATAACGAAAAGCTTTATCTTTCACCTATTGTGGATTTATATAATGGTGAGGTAATAAGTTACAATTTAGCTAGACATCCAACATTTCAGCAAGTTGTAGATATGTTAAATAAAGCTTTTAAAAAAGTATCTGATTATTCTAATTTAATAATACATTCAGACCAAGGATGGCAATATCAAATGAAACAATATCAAAATATGCTTAAAGAAAAAGGCATAAGGCAAAGTATGTCAAGAAAAGGAAATTGCTTAGATAACGCTTGTGCAGAGAATTTTTTTGGTATTTTAAAATCAGAACTTTATTATATAAAAGAAAAAGAATATAATAATATAGATGAATTAGAAAAAGATATAATTGAATATATAGAATATTATAATAATAGGAGAATTAAATGCAAACTAAAAGGAATGTCTCCTGTTCAGTACAGAATTCATTCCTTACAAGTTGCTTAATAAAAACTTAATCAAAAAGTGTCCAACTTTTTGGGTTCAGTTCAAAATTACTCAATATAATTAATCAGATGAAATTAGAATTTAGTATTCCAAATCTGACAGAAGAAGAATTAAATATGTATCTACTACCTTTGGATTTTAATATAAACTCAAATGGATGCCATTATTTGAAATCTGCCATACTTCATTCTTACTATTATTCTAATAAATTCAATTCATTAGATGATATATTCTCAAATGTTGCCTTAGAATACGGTATTAGTACACGTGAAGTAAGAGATGGCATACGAAGTGCCTTAATTCCATTTAATAGATATAAGAATTACAATTCGACTAAACCTATTATGAAATTTTTCGATCTATCCAAAGATCCAATAACACCAAAGTATTTTATATCAACGTTTGTTACATATTTACGATTAAAAAAAGCGAGAAATAAGTAAATTGTTTATAACAATATGAAAACTTATTTCTCGTTTCATTTTTAATTTTTGTATTTGAATTCTTTATAATCTTTTATAATATCTTGTACTCTATTCTCGTAAGGTTCTTGTATAAGAGCATTTAACTTGTTTCCTATGATATTTATTGTCTTTTCTAATTCTGACTCTGAAATATCATTTTTATCATTAAAAATATTAAATATAGGTATTTCTATATTTGTATTTTTCTTTGTCTTTATTGCAACTTCTAATCCATTAATATCGTGCATATCATATTGGGCAAATACCATCTCTGGTTTTAAATTTACGATTTTATTATATGCATCATTTCCATCAGTTGCTACTCCAATCACATCTACATAATCAAGTCTTTTTAGCAACTCTATAAGATTATTTCTTATTTTTTCATCATCATGTGCAATCAATGTCCTTATTCTTTCGGTTGAATGTATTTTATCAAAATCAATTATATTTTGTTCTAATATGTTTCCAAAATAATGATCTTTACCATTTCTTGTCTGAATCACATCTGCATTAGGAAGAATTACTATGCTTCTTTCAAACTCACTTTGCTTTTTATATTCTATTTTCTTTATATTTTTAAACTCTTTAAAACTTCTTATATTTTCTTCTAATTTACTTTCTTCAACTTCAAATTGTTCTGCATTTTGTTCTGCTCTTTCTCTAATATTCATAAATTTTAAAAATTTCCATTTTTGAATATTATAGTTGTTTAAAAATTCTCCTAGTTCATCTAATTTATTCACATTAAGTTTACTAACGACTGTATTTATTCCAATCTTAATATTTTTATTCTTTGTTTTTTCTAACAAATTTTTAATTATTTCTAAATGATCATTTTCCTTACCTAATGCTACATTTATATCATTTTCAATAGAATCTATAGACAAATTTATCTCGTCCAAAGTATTTAAAATATCGTCTACATATTCATTATCATTCTTTGATAAAAATATTCCGTTTGTTACTAATTTATTATAAAGTCCTCTTTGTCTGGATTCTTTCATTAGTTCATTTACTCTAGGATATAATACTGCTTCACCACCAGTCCATGTAATGTGGTTTATTCCACTTTTTATTAAATGGTCTAATACCTCTCTGTTTTCTTCAAATGATAGATTCGGTATATTATTAAATCCAAAACAATATTTGCATCCTTGATTACATTTAGTTGTAATTTTCCAACAAACTTTTTTCCTCATCTAAAATCCTCCTAAAAATAATACATAATATCTCTTTTAGCACATTAATATTATATATTCTTTTTAAAAGGAAAACTATTCCTAAATTTTCAACATTCTTTAACATTTAGTTAACAGAAAATGGAAAACACCCTATTGCTAGGGTATTTATATTTTTATTTTTTTAAATATTCTTTTATAAATTTCTTGTCTATCTTTGAGAGTTCTCCAGTCAAGTAAACTAAATTTAACTTGATACTTGGCAACTCTATTGGTAGTTCAACTTCATATAATTCTTTTTTTACAAGTTCATTTTTAACAGCTTCCTTTATGACATACGCTATTCCCATATTCCTTTTTACTGCTTCAACTCTTATTTCAGTTGCATCACACATCATATCCGAATGTAAAGAAACTTTGTTTTTTTCTAATATTTCTTTTAATTTCTTTGTTGCTTTTGTATTTTCTAAATTTAAAATACAATTCAAATCTTCTAACTCTTTTATATCAAATATTTTTAATGGTGTTTTTGAAACAAATATATTATTTATTGTTAATAATTCTTTAACTTCAACTTTAGCATTATTCATTTCTGTGTCTACTATTGCAAAATCTATTTTATGGTTTTGTAATAGTTCTAACATTTTATTTATATCAACTTCACATATTATTTCTACATTAAGTTTTGGAAAATCTTTTTTTACTCTCTCTATTTTTTCCATTAAGAAATAATTAGTAAAGTGAGATGGACAACCAATTTTTATACATCCACTTTCCATATCATTCTTATTCTTTGCCATTTTCTCGGCAAAATCGAAACTAGATATTGATTTATTTACTATTTCATAAAGTTCTTGTCCATCCGAGGTTAATGTTACTCCCTTACTCTCTCGATTAAAAAGTTTCAAATTTAATTGTTCTTCTAAGCTAGATATTTGTTTACTAACATTTGGAACTGATAGACTTAGTTTTTCTGCTGCTTCAGAATAGCTTTTTGATTGAGCAACTTTACAAAATATTCTATATAAATTCAGATTTATATTTGACATATAATCACACCCTCCTACAAAGATTTTTTTAACTCTATTTCAGCTTTTTTCACATAATAATCTTCTGTATTTATAGGAATTTTTAATTCGTTTATTTTTTTTATTAATTTATCTGTAGTATCAAAATCCAAATTATCTTCTATTGTTTCAATCTCGATTAAATTCTCACCATTTTCAATATCTTTTATAGCTAACTTTAAATGATCTTTTTCATAAACAATATCCTTTTCTTTAATAGTCATCAATTCTTTATATTCTAGTGCTTTTATAAATTCTTTTCCTTGTTCTATATCTTTAATTTTGCATTCTATTTTTTCTTGTTTAGTTATAGTTCCATCATTATCAATTTGTTTGTTTTTTAATGTTAATTTTAATTCTGTATAACTCTTTTTAAAATCTTGTGGTATAAATTGAGTAACTTTTCTAATTAATACACACTTTTTTAATATTTCTCTAGCATTTTCTTTTGATATATGAACATCTTTTTTTGTATAATATATATCTTCTAAATTATATTTATCAACAATTGAAAATCCTTTATTTTTCAATATGTTACACATTTCTTGTAATGTACAAGTAATTCGTACAGTTATCTCATTACTCATTATAATATACCCTTTCAAAACAATTCCACTTTATTATACCATATTATGTTAATTTTTTCAACAACTCAGCTTTTTTATTTGGATTGCATAATAAAAAGCATTCAATATGTAATTTATTTGAAAATTATATATTCAATGCTTTTTTATCTTTTTAATTATGTTTTTTTACTATTTCTTCTATTCTATGTATTTGTTCTTCATTCACTCTTTTAAGTTTATTCCTTAATTTTGTTACCGAAAACATTATAGCACTACCTGTACAGCCATACATATTTGCAATTTTAACAAAAGAGGATGGTTTTGGTCCTATTTCACTAAGTTCATAATATAATATAAATCTTTCTTTTTGACCTTCTGTCGCATTTTCAATAGAATCAACTATACTTACTATCTCTTTTTTTTCATCTTTTTCTAATTTAGATTCTTTTGCCAATCTTAATAATTCATCTACTATAAAACTTCTTTCTTTAAATTTCATAAATATCCCTCTTTCTTATTAATTTGTTATACAAACTTCTTCATATATTTTCTTGCTTTTTACTTCTTTTCTTAATATATCAGCATCTTCTGGTAATAGTCTATCATTCACTTTTGCTAAATTTATCAAAGCAATAATGCTATTACTGCTGTTTTCTCCTTCTTTTTCTACTATCTCATGTAAGACGTAATCTGGAATTTTAAAATTATATTTTCTTTGTATTTCTTTACCTCTTTTTTCAATTTTTCTCTCCATTTTTAACATTCTATCTATTTCTTCTCTTTCTAATAAATCCTTCATATTCATTATCATTCCTCCTTTTTTATATCTAAACGCCTCTTGATAACTGGTACGCAACACTTCTTTCAAAAAAATATTATATTATTATACATGAAAGAGGTGTAAAATGAAAACGAAAAACATAAATGGTTATTTCAACATTGTTGGTTCCAATATTCGTAAATATAGAGAACTCAAAGGAATTTCACAACGTGAACTTGCAAATAAA
>ULLQ01012048.1_pt1 | contig 11814 bp, 9 predicted proteins | sample 1951461 | NCBI WGS metagenome assembly ULLQ01 (sample SAMEA4835531, study PRJEB28245) | human gut metagenome | biome: gut microbiome; material: fecal sample | place: Denmark | collected 2008 | reverse complement strand
CAGGAAGCGGCAAGACTGCCGTTCTGACTCAGCGTGTCGTAAGGCTGATATGCGACAAAAACGAAAATATAGATCCCTCGAAAATTGTCGTGGTAACATTCACCGAAAAAGCCGCAAACGAACTCAAGGCAAGACTTGACGCACTTATGAGGCAGAGAATAAGCGAGGCTGTAAGCTCTGCCGATGTGAGATTTCTGCGTAACCAGAGAATGAAACTCAGAAAAGCCCGTATCTCTACCATAAGCTCGTTCTGCTTTTCACTGCTCAGGGAAAATATAGACCTTGTTACAGACATTTCGGCAGGCTTTTCGCTGATAGACGAAACCAGAAGCAAGGCACTGAAAGAAGATATACTGTCGGATGTGCTTGAGGACTTTTACGCAAACGGCGACAAAGCCGACAGGGACGTGATTGTCGAAAACTATGTAGCAAAGGACGACCGCCGTCTGCGTGATATTATACTTACTGTTCACGAAAAGGCAATCAACCATACCGAGCCGGAAAAGTGGCTTGACCGCTCGGATGACCCTCAGATAATGCAGGACATAAAGAAAAAGCTGATCGGCCTTGCAGGAATGTATGCGGAGCGTTTTGAGAGCGAAGCGGACAGCCTTGACAGCGCAATAGCGGAATATGACGGCGGAACAAAGGATAACAACAGTGCGATAACGAAGCACGGCGATTATGCACAGAGTATAAAGGACAGCTACGGCAAGGCGGTGACGGCTCTTGTCAATAACGGTTTCTGCATAGACAATACCGTAAAGGGCTATATCGCATTGTTCCCGAAGGAGCGTGCGCCACAGGACAGAAGTGCGGAAAAGCAGGTAAAAGCGCACAGGGAAGCCGTAAAGAGTATATTTGAGAAATATTTTATAAAGACCTGCGACAAGATAACCTCATTTGGAAGCGACATGGCGAAAAGCCTGCCTGCCGTAACTGCGCTTAAAAATCTTGTGCTGTGCTTTGACAAGGCATACAGCGCCGAAAAGCAGAGGCGTAACTGCGCCGACTTTTCCGATGCGGAAAGAGGAGTATATCGTATGCTCTGCGAAAACGGCGAAAAGGTCCGTGAAAGAGCGGACTTCAGCCTTATCATTGTTGACGAGTTTCAGGACAGCAACAGGTTGCAGTACGAAATATTCAAAATGCTGACCGAAAACAAGCAGGGACTGTATTTTGTCGGAGATATAAAGCAGTCGATATACGGCTTCAGAGGGGCACAGCCTTCTGTATTCTCGGCTATCTGCAAATCGGACGATTTCGACAAGCTGCCGCTGAACGAAAATTTCCGCAGTAACAGGTGCGTTATCGACGGAATAAACACGCTGTTTGACAGAATGATGACAGAGGAGAACGGCGGTGTTGATTATGCGGAAAACGGCAGACTTATCTGCGGACTTGAAAAGGACAGCGACAGCCCGATTTCCGATGAGGACAAGACGGAGGTCTGCATTGTTTCGCAGAAAGACAGAAAGAACGCAGTCGTTACCGAGGCGGCATATATTGCGGCAAGAATAAATCAGATGATAGCACAGGGCTATAAGGTCGGCAGTGACAAGCGACCCTGTACCGAGGACGATTTTGCAATCATCATGCGTTCGCCTAAAAACCGCATTGCCGACTATGTCAATGTTCTCACCGCCAACGGACTGAACGTAACGTATAATCAGAGGGCGGTTCTGCTTGACCGACCTGAAATAAGACTTATGCTGTCGCTCCTCAAGGTCATAAACGATCCGTATAACGACACTGAACTTGCAAAGGTGCTTATGTCACCGCTTTATTGCTTTACAGCCGATGATATGGCACGGCTCAGGACAGGAACATTCGGCTTTGACATAAGCAAAATCAGGGCGGAGTGTGCCGATGAACTTGAAAAATATTGTCTTGGTACAAAGGAAATTGTCGGAATGAAGAGAAAACCTCTTTACAGCTGTGTTATGCAGGCAGTGAGAGGCTACGATACATCGGAATACGAAAAACTCCACGAACTTACAAAGTATATAAAGCCCGATGCTAAATGTGCCGGATTTGTAAACGACCTTGACAGCTTCAGAAATGCCGCAACCGCTTCTTCACCTCAGGAACTTATCCGCAATATATATGACCGTATTTCAGCCGATGAACTGCTCAGTGTCGGTGACGATCCGGCAACACGTCAGGCAAACCTTGAGCTGCTCGTTTCATACGCCCGTGAATATTCGGACTATAAGGACGGCGGAACGCTCGGCGACCTTATATTCAATCTCGAAAATATGAGCAGTCTTACTGCGGCACAGACGGCAGGCGGGCACGGAGTAAAGATAATGTCAACGCATATGTCAAAGGGACTTCAGTTCCCCGTTGTATTTGTCGCAAACTGTGCATCGTCATTCAACACTGACGATTATATGGGCGATGTTGTGATAAGCGAGGAATATGCGGTAGCGTCAAAAAGTGTTGATATTTCCACCATGAGCAAAATCCAGTCGCCTGCATATCATGCGGCGGCGCAGGAGGTAAAAAAACAGCTTGAGAGCGAGGAAATGCGACTGCTGTACGTTGCGGCGACCAGAGCCGAAAACAAGCTGATATTCACCGCCAATATTTCAAAGGCGTGTGATGAATATATGTCTTTGCTTGACGTAAACAGGACAGGGAAAAAGGTCGGAAAGTGCAGCGGAAGCAGTTATCTTTCGTGGCTTATCGAGGCACTGTCAGCCGAGTGCGATAAGGTAAACGATATGCAAAGCGGTATAATCGACTACGGCGATGTAAGATATATCTTTTATCCGCTTGCATATGAAGGCGATAAACCGAGCCTGACAATTCCTGCACTTAATACGGGGGCGGAAAATGCCGATGAATATACAGATGATAAAAATAACGACAGCACCGACATTGCCGTTGACGAACAGTTCAGAAGCGAACTTGAGAAAAAGCTCAATGCGGCATACACCTATGAGCCGCTGACGAAAATTTCCGCAAAATTTACAGCTACCGAACTTGCGGCTAATCTCAGAGAAAAAAACGGCGAGGAAAACTACGGCCTGTTTATAGGAAAGCCTTCATTCCTCACCGAAAACAATACTGGCAAACTCAGCGGAAAGCGCCGTGGCGACGCATATCATAAGCTGATGGAGCATATACCTTTTGAGAAAATACTAAGCGAATACGAAATCAGTGACTATATCAAAAACAGTACCGCAGGTTTTCTTGACAAGGCGGAGCAAAACAGCATAGACGCAGGCGATATAGCGGGATTCTACGGAAATGACGTTGCGAAGCGTATTGTGCAGGCAAGTAAGAACGGAAAGCTGTACAGGGAGTATCCTATTTTCCACAGGCTTGACACGCAGTGCTACGATCCTGCGATATTCGGGGCGGACAGCCGTGAAATGCTTGAGGGCGCAGAGCCTTATGTACAGGGTATAGCCGATATGTTCTTTATCGAAGATGACGGTATTGTGCTGGTCGACTACAAGACTGACAAAACGGACGATGAGCAGAAATACAAGGACGATTATAAGCTACAGCTTGATATATATAAAGAGGCACTGGAGAAGGAATTTTCCTTGCCGGTAAAGCAGATGATAATATACTCGTTTACGCTCGGACGTTTCATTGATCTTGAAAAACCGGAGGAAAACAAATAATGCAGTTCAACAAAACGCCTGCTACCATAAAACAGCAGATCGAGATACTGAGGCAGAGAGGCTGTATAATAGATGATGAGGAGTATGCAAGGAAGTGCCTTACAAATATCAACTATTACCGGCTTGCCTATTACTTTGCGCCGTTTCTGGAGCGTAAGGGCAAGTACAGGGACGGTACGACCTTTGAGCAGATAATGAAGGTCTATGATTTTGACAGGGTACTGCGCCGTATGCTGATGACCTATCTTGAGGAAATCGAGATCTCAATGAGGGCGATAATCTCAAATTATCACGCTATGAAGTACGGGGCACTGGGCTATCTCAATGCGTCCGGATTTGATCCGCATCATAACCATCAGGCGTTTTTGTCGAAGATAGAGCGGCTTATCGAGGCGAACGAGAACGAGGAATTCGTAAAGCACCACAAGAAAAAGTACGGCGGTATAATGCCGGTGTGGGCGGCTGTAGAGCTGTTCAGCTTCGGAACGCTGACATATTTTCTGATAGATATGAAATCGGCGGATAAGAAGGATATGGTTTCACAGCATTTTGATCTTAACTACAGAACGGTAGAGGACAGGATGCTGTGCCTGTCGGATCTCAGGAACGTGTGCGCTCATTATACGAGATTATATGAGAATCCGTTCCCGAATGCGCCGAAAAGCTCGGATGGGCTTGGCTTTGAGCCTGACAATACGCTTAAATCCTATATGGCGGTGGCAAGGTCGCTCTATCCCGATAAATACAAGTGGGAGAATGAGTTTATACCTGCTGTTGCCAATCTTATTGACGAGTACGGGATGATAGATTATATGAACGGATACGGGTTTAAAAAGAAAACAACGTAATGATAAAAAGAAGCGGAGCCGACCGGCTCCGCTTTTGCGTTATATTAACATCATATATCCAGCGTCTTAAGATATGCTCTGAAATCCTCGCCTATCTCGGGGTGCTTCAGTGCAACCTCAACACACGCCTTCATTATGCCGAGCTTGTTGCCCATATCATAACGTGTGCCGGTGAAGTCAACGCCTACCATACCCTCGCTCTTTGCAAGCTGTTTCATAGCGTCTGTAAGCTGATATTCGCCGCCTGCGCCTGTCGGGAGGGTTTCGAGAATATCGAATATCTTAGCAGGAAGAACGCATCTGCCGAGTATGGCAAAGTTTGAGATTACTTCCTCAGGCTTGGGCTTTTCAATCATATCCGAAATGCTGTAGAGGTTGTCTTCAAGCGGTTTTACGTCAAGCGTGCAGTATTTCAGCACAAGCTCAAACGGAACTTCCTTCATGCTTACGACAGCCTTGCCGTACTTCTCGTACGCTCTGCAGCACTGTGCCGTGCAGGGATCGTCACCGATTATAACATCATCGCCGTAGATAACTACGAAGGGATCGTTTCCGACAAACTGCCTTGCATACATAACAGCGCCGCCTGTGCCGTTCTGCGTCTGCTGACGGACGTAGGTGATGCTCTTGCCCATTTCGGCAATGTCGCATACTACCTTGTAGAATTCCGTCTTTCCGCCTGCAAGGAGCTGAGCCTCGAGATCGGGCTTGCGGTCAAAGTGATCCTCGACCTCCTGCTTGCCTCTCGACAGAACTATCAGTATCTCGGTTATGCCTGAGTTAATGACTTCCTCAACGATATACTGTATAGCGGGCTTGTCGACAATATTCAGCATTTCCTTCGGAATAGCCTTACTTGCGGGGAGAACTCGTGTTCCGAAGCCTGCGGCGAGTATTACTGCCTTTTTAACTTTTTCCATTATTGGTACCTGTCCTTGTTCTGATGTATTCCCTACCGTTTTTCTTCATATCCACATATAATATAATTTGCAGACGCAATGGAAATTACGCCTGCAATTATTATTTTAAGCGTCAACGCTTATATTCTGTTTTGCAAAATTACTTGATAAGTGCTTCGTAAGCCTTGAGCAGCTTTGTAAAGCAACCGATAGCGTAGAAGTCGCCGCTTATAGCCTTTGCAACGAAATCGTACTTGCCGTTTACAACAGCAACAACGTCAGCAATAGGCATATCTATATGTACATCGTTGTCGATGTAGCCCCAGGGCTCTACTGTTACCTTACCGTCATCGATAAGAATATAAATGTAGAATTCCTTCTCGCCGTAAGCCTTGATCTCTATAGCGATCTTTTCGTTTACCTTTGAAACGTCCTTCTTTGCGAACTTTTCTCTTACCATATCTGCAAGAGCAAACTTGTCGGGTTCTGCGGGAGCAGCCTTCTTAGCTTCTTTCTTAGCGGGCTTAGCGGGAGCTTCCTTCTTAGCAGCGGGAGCGGGCTTCTTAGCAGCGGGAGCGGCCTTCTTAGCGGCGGGCTTCTTTGCAGGTGCCTTTTCAGCAACCTTTTCAGCAGCCTTTTCAACTGCCTTTTCAGCAACCTTCTCAACTGCCTTTACAGCCTTTACGGCATCTGCCTTTACCTCAGCGGCAGCCTTTACAGCTTCAGTCTTTACAGCTTCAGCTACGGGTGTCTTAGTTCCTGTCGTATTTGTCTTCTTAGTAGCCATTTCACTTAGATCCTTTCTGTATTTGCTGCCTGTCGGCAACAAGTGTGCGGGGATTGTTCCCCTCTATTGCATATAATACCATATACATTTGGAAAAAACAAGGGCTTTTATTGTCTTTTCGCTTTTCTTCACAAAAAACAGTGCAAAATCATACAATATGATAGCAAAAATGTAACGGATAACAGCGTAATATGCGTTTTAAGGTGATTTATCGGTGTTTTCTAAAGATTATACACGATATTCATAAAGCATACATACGTCATACGGCGCAGATATAAATTCCTGAGAAAGCGTGGTAAACGAATATGAAACTTATTATACTCGGCGGAGATGTCCGCTTACGTTACACAGCCGACAGGCTGAGCAGAAAGCACGAGGTGTATACCTACGGGCAAAGCGATCGTGATATGCTTCCCGACGGGAAGTGCGACGTTGCCGTGCTTGGTATCCCTGCAAGCCGTGACGGCATAAACATAAACGCTCCGCTATGCGATGAGCCGATACCGCTTTCACTGCTGACGGCATTACTAAAGCCGCACGGCATAGTTATCGGCGGTATGATAACTCCTGCGGTGAAAAATTTCTGTGCAAAAAACGAGTTTTTCTGCGAGGATCATTATGCCGATGAGGCGGTGATGCTGAGAAATGCGGCGCCGTCGGCTGAGGGTGCGCTCGCTGTCGGGATAAACGCAACACCTGTACAGATGCTCGGTCAGAAGGTGCTTATACTGGGATTTGGCAGAATCGCCTCACAGCTTGCGCTGTATCTTACGGCGATGGGCTGTGAGGTTACAGTAGCGGCAAGAAGCCGTGAAAAACGTGCAAAAGCCAGAATGTCGGGTTGTCACGCTGTCGGCTTTGACGCACTGTGTAACACATTGCCCGAGGTAACGCTGATATATAATACAGTGCCGTGCGCCGTGATAGGCGAAAGCGAGCTTTCGGCATTTGACAGCGAGGCTGTTTACATCGAGCTTGCGTCAGAGTGGGGCATTGATAAGACGGCAATGAAAAACTATGACGGCAAGGCAAGGATAATAAGGGCAGGCGGTCTGCCGTCACGGACAGCGCCTGTGACCGCAGGAGAGATAATAGCCGACTGCGTGGAGGAAATACTTGAAACTTATATTGACAAGATAAGCAACTGCGATAAAGAAAGGGGCGGTAACCGTGAGCCGTGAGCTTGACAGTTTACTTTGCGGAGTAAAAGTCGGATTCTGTATGACGGGTTCGTTCTGCACATTCTCTAAGGCATTTTCGGCGATGGAGGCATTGCGTGACGCAGGCTGTGATATTCTTCCGATAATGTCGCTTAGTGCAGGAACTGTCGATACCCGTTTCGGCACTGCGCAGGAGCATATAAAAAGGGCGGAGAATATCTGCGGAAAGCGTGTCATAATGTCCGTTGCGGATGCAGAGCCGATAGGGCCTAAAAAGCTGACGGATATAATGATTGTCGCTCCGTGTACAGGAAACACGATGGCAAAGCTCGCAAGAAGTATAACCGATACTCCTGTCACTATGGCGGTAAAAAGCCACCTCAGAGGAGCAAGACCTGTGCTTATCGCCTGTGCGACAAATGATGCGCTTGCAGGGTCGCTTAAGAATATCGGATTTCTTATGAACTGCAGGAACTATTACTTCGTTCCGCTCGGACAGGACGATCCGCTGAAGAAGCCTTGCTCACTGGTGGCGGATTTTTCGCTGATACCGCAGGCGGCAGGTGCGGCACTGGAGAATAAACAGCTTCAGCCTGTGCTTATATAGCGGTTGACACGTTTCTTTTCTTGTCGTATAATTGTTTTAATAAAAGCGGAGGTTTACAAATGAGAAGAAAAGACCGTGAAATAACCGACAAGAATGAGATAAGGGATATTATCGGCCGTTCAAAAGTAATACGCATTGCTTTTACGGGAGAGGAGTATCCTTATGTACTGCCGTTCAACTTCGGATATGAAGAAAAGGACGGCAGAATGTACTTTTATATACACACTGCCACCGAAGGCAAAAAGAACCGACTTTTAGACGAGAACAACAAAGTCGCTTTTGAACTTGACAACTGCCGTGATTATGTCGAAGGCAGTATAACAAGTCTTTATGAAAGCGTTGCAGGCTGTGGTGTAATGACGGAAATAACCGATATGTCCGAAAAGCTGTCCGCACTCGGCTTGATACTTAAGCAGTACGGAGAGAAAACCTATAAGCCCGACAGCTCATGCGCATCAAGGACTAGGGTATACCGCCTTGAAGTAAAAGAGGTCAGCGGAAAGGCAAACAGGGGCAAATGAGCAACATAACCTTTGATATGCCTATAGACCGCACTGTAACGGTGATAACGGACGGCAGGAATATAACGAATATCGTTTTCGATATGAATATACCCGACCGCCCCGACCCGATATGCGAAAAGGCTAAGGAACAGTTTCTTGCGTATTTTGACGGAGGGCTGAAGAAATTCTCCTTGCCGTATGACATAAGTGGCATAGGCACGCCGTTTTTCAGGAGCATACTCACCGCCGTGCAGAAAATACCCTACGGTGAGCGTGTAACATATATGCAGGCGGCTGAAATGGCAGGGAGCAAGGCTGTCCGTGCGTGCGGTTCGGCACTGAAAAGAAATCCGCTCCCGATACTGATACCGTGTCACAGGATAGTCCCTGCAAGCGGCGGCATAGGCTGTTATATGGGTACGCAGGGTATAGATATTAAGAGGTTTTTACTTGAAACAGAGGAGAAGTATAAATGATCGAGCGTGAAAAACTGCTTGTCGAGCTTGAAAGCCTTTCGGAAGAAAAGTTCCGTATATTCAACGAAAAAATAGTGCATACGAGCAAATACAGAGTGATAGGTGTGCGTATGCCCGACCTTAAGGCAATAGCAAAAAAGCACAGGGCGGATTACAAAGAAATTTTTGAAATGCCGTATGACAGCTTTGAGGAAATAATCATAAAGGGTGCGGCTGTCGGTTTCGCTGACGCTCCGCTGTGCGAAAAAGAGCCGTATATTATACGCTATGCCGAGATGATAGACAATTGGGCCGAGTGCGATTGCTTCTGCTCCTGCATCAAGGTGAAAAAGAGTGAAGCGGACGATCTGCTCCGTCTTGCTGAAGGGCTGATGTACAGGAAAGAAGAATTCGTTTCCCGTGTCGGAACAGTTCTTATGTTCTCAAAATTTTCCGATGAGCCGACCGTAAGAAAAGCTCTCGCAATATATGACAGGCTTCCGAGCGGAGAATATTATCGGGATATGGCGGTAGCGTGGGGTATATCGGTGTACTGTGTAAAGTATCCTCAGCTTATTGCAGAATATCTTGAACACAGCCCGATAAGCGTTGCTGTCAAGCTGGCGGCGGCGCAGAAGATAAGGGACAGCAGAAGGATAAGCGATGAAGTAAAGCGCAGAGTGACCGATACGGTAAACCTTCAGAGATAAATAACTCCCCGTGCAGTTATGCGAAAGCGTAAAAATGCAACGGGGAGTTTTGCTGTACGGATATAACACGGCATAGCGCAGGGCTGTATCTTCCTGTGAATTTTTGTTGTAAAGCTGCCGGTTTTATGCTATTATTAATATGGGTTAAAATATGGGAGGATGTGTTTTTATGAGGCTTGCGGTAGTTGACAATGATGCGTCTGAAGCAGAAAAGCTGACAGACGGCATACGCAAAAGTGCAGAGGATATAGACATATACCGCTATAAAAGCGGCGATGAGTTTATCGGTGTATGGGAAAAGGACAAGTTCGACATAGTGATACTTGATATACCGGTCGGAGATAAAAACGGTATGGATATTGCAAGGGCCGTAAGGCAAAGCGACAAGGATGTGCGTATCGTGCTTGCTTCGCACAGCAGTGAATTCGCCTGTGAAAGCTATGAGGTGGACGCAAGCTATTATCTTCGCAAGCCCTACTGCGAGGAGCAGATAAATATTATGCTCGAAAGGCTGGAGCTTGACCGTTACCGCAGCAGGCTTATCACATTGCCGCAGGGTGAGGAGATTAAGCTCAGCAATATTCTTTATGCAAAAAACTGCGGTCAGACGGTCAGGTTTCATCTTAAGGGTAATGCTGTCAGGGAGGCTCAGATAGGGTTTGATAAAGTGAACGGGCTTCTTGGCGGAAAGTTCGGGTTCTGCTGTCTTTCGGATAATATAACGGTCAATTTTGCAGGGGTCGCTTCCTGTAAGGATGATATTATAGCGTTTACGGACAAAACAACGCTTGCCGTGCCTAAACGCAGAGCAAAGGAAATCTCTGCGGCATATACGGCGTACTGCTTTGAAAAGCTGAGGAAGGACGGTAGCGGTTTATGATCCCTTTATACAGAATTATCGAGATATGCGTTTATTCGCTGCTGAATTTCCTGCCGTTTATGGCACTTGCACTTTATCCTTTCCGTTCAAGGCTTCGCTTTTCTGTGAAAATCACGGTCTGCATTATTGTTGTTATATCGTTTATCCAGATGGGGCTTGGGCTGTGGGCGGCCTTCTTTTCGGGAGGAAAGGCGGCGCTTGCGAGTGTGGTAAGCACTGCGGTGTATGTGGTTTTCTATTTTATTGCGGTTAAAGTAAATTTCGGCAAGGCACTGTTCACCTTGCTTATGATCTCAAACACGGCGAATTTTGTAGTGGCGGCATCAAAGTGCATAGAAGGAAAGATTTTTCCTGAGCTTGCAGTACAGTCGTACCGCTGGTCGTTCTCGCTTATAATGCTGGTTGTGCTGGCGGTGGTGTGGATACCGCTTTTCATCTACACAAAAAAGGTGTATACTCCCGCAGTCGAAAAAGAGCCTACCGGTATCGAGTGGCGGTATCTGTGGCTGATACCTGCGACCTTCTATCTGATATGGTACTATATGCTCTATAACAACAACGGCAAATCCAGCCTTGAAACTGCACTTGACGCAGGCAACGCTGTGTTCCTGCTGTTTATAAACGTGGGAGCCGGAATAGTGTATTATGTTATAGCGATGCTTATAAACGAGCAGGAGAAGAATATAAGGCTCAGCGACAACAACCACCGCCTTGCGATGCAGAACCTGCAATACGAAAATCTGCAGGAGAAGATAGCGGACGCAAGACGAGCAAAGCATGATGTGCGTCACCATATCTTGCTTATGCAGGAATACGTCAGAAATAAGCAATACGGGGAGCTTGAAAAATATCTTAACAGCTATCAGCAGAGCCTGCCCGATGATACGCTTATCAGCTTCTGCGAAAACAAGACGGTGAATGCCGTAATGCTGTATTTTGCGCAGGTGGCGAAAAACGAGGATATTTATTATGATGTAAAGGCGGTCATCCCCGAAAATATCTCTGTTGACGAAACGGATCTGTCGGTGCTGTTCGGAAATCTTATCGAAAATGCAACGGATGCCTGCAGGGAGGAAAGCGGCGATAACAGAAGAATAGTAATAAGGGCAATGACGGACGAATATACTCTTTGCCTCGGTATAGACAATACTTTTACGGGTACGCTTAAAAAAGACCTGAGCGGAGTGCTGTTTTCATCGAAGCACAAGGGCTTCGGCGTAGGTGTGGAATCGGTAAAGAGCATTGTGGAAAAGTACGGCGGTACATATTGCGCAGAGGTAAAGGACGAGATGTTCATGTCATCGGTACTGCTTAATCTGAGGACATA
>ULLQ01004520.1_pt1 | contig 11959 bp, 9 predicted proteins | sample 1951461 | NCBI WGS metagenome assembly ULLQ01 (sample SAMEA4835531, study PRJEB28245) | human gut metagenome | biome: gut microbiome; material: fecal sample | place: Denmark | collected 2008 | reverse complement strand
AGAGTCCGGTCAGAAATGACCGGATTTTTTTATTGCAAAATATTCCAAATCATGATAGTATTTTTAAAAACACAAAGGAATACTAAAAAATGACTATACAGCAGAAAATCGGAAATTTTATTTCTGAAATATCATCTATTTTATTTGTAATAGAAATTATAGGAGTGGGCTTCTATATATTGTGGATTCCCTCAATGGCTCTACAAAGAATAATAGAAGTATATACCAGTTGTGGATTTGGAGCATTATTGAAAAATTGCTATGAAATTCTTATAGAAGAAATATTGCTCTTCCTACGGCTGCCAATTTTACCTTTGGCGTAATACAAACGGTGGTTGTTACTTTTATGGTTTCCTGTTTCGCAGAAAATGAAATAGCCAGAGCAATACATGGCATTTTGCTTACATTTATCACCTGTTTGCTTGTATCACCTTTTGAAAAAATATTCAATATCATTTATCATTCTAAGACATTAACAAATGAATTAGGAAAACTTCCGGTTACCATTCAATTTATTGTTGGTATATTCTTTATCATTATTTTTCTATCTGTATTTTTTATCGGGATGAGTTCATTCGTTGCAGATATTGAAAAATTTCTAAAATGTATTTTTGCTCCTTTATTTATCGCTGCTGCAGTAATTAGCATATTGACCGTATGCGAACAGTACCTTGCCGACAAAATGATAAACGGACATATAAATTTTTTTGAAAAAGGTTTTCATTATTTCTGGCAATGGATAAATTTATTGGATGACAGATATGTGATTACAGCATTTCTTCTTATTTTTATGGGAATGTATTATTCAAAAGAGAAGAGTGCATAATATATGATATGAAAAAATTTCTGTCATATTAAGTATATAATCCTCTTGATTTTTGAAGAAAGTATGATATAATCAAGATAATTAAATCCATGGGAAACCATGATATAAACCCACCCACCGATTTTATTGGTGGGTAATTTTATGCTTAGGAGGATTGATTTATGAAAAAAGGTATGATTTTTATTGACGGAAGCAACGTATTCTATGATTGGCCTTTACATAATAGCGGTAAAATGGATGTAGAAAAATATATAAATCTCGTTCAATCTAAATTCCCCAATATTGACTTTAAGAGAACATATTATTTTACAAGTAAAACAGAAAATAATGCAAGCTTTCTACAACTCATTAATAAAATTCCTTATTGTCAAGTAATTCCGGGGCGATTACAGGAAAAAACTATAAAGATTGAAGAAAAGTATAATATAAAATGCGATGTATGTCAAAAGGCAATTACGGGAACAATTACAACTCAAACGGATAAAGGGACGGATGTTAATATCGCAGTAGAAATGTTAAGACATGCATATGCAAAATCGTATGATGTCGCTGTACTAATATCCAGAGATGCTGATTTCGCAGGAGTAGTAAAAATAATTAAAAATCTTGGATGCAATGTTGAATTAGTTTTATTTGAGAATATGAAAATGAATGCACAAGAATTATCAGCAACTGTAGATAACGTGATTGTTTTAACTGAAGAAGACTGCAAATTATGTATCAGACCTTCACAAGAATAAATAATCTATCATATTAATAATAGGAATACTTGTAATTCCTTTACCAATATGCTATTCTATACACATAGAGAGCGTATCCAATTATGGTTCGCCTTAGTTAACAGTTACTATAAAAAATAACCGCACACTTTCGACGGAGGCGGTTATTTTTTATGCTCGTTTATGTAGCAAAATACTTTGAATGCTAAATCCAAAAGCTGCAAGGTCAAAGCCATTACAGACAATATGGAACAACCAGACATAAATTGTCTCCTTTTGTAAATTTTCCATTGAATCACCTCGGAATTCCGGAAGCTCTCAGATTGAAAAATCTGGCAAAAGGCAAACCGCTTCAAATTGAAATACACTCTCTACGTAAATATATTATATTGAAAATAGAAAATATACAATAGCAAATTTTGTATACTATATTATGTATAGGAAGTAACCCATTTATATGGGTTATTTTTTTTATGCAGAAATTTAACAATTTCAAAATAATCTGTCATATTAAATATATAAAATGAAAGGAGAGCGAATGAAATTATTCGCAGATATATGATGAATACTAACGAATACAGAACAAAAACTATTTTTAAGAATTGTGATTATCCTTCTTTTAACGAAAATTTTTGGCCTGTTGCTATTGATTTTGGATATTCTGCAGTAAAAGGAGTTAATCCCAATCTGCTTTATTGTTTCCCTAATTATGCTATGAGATTAAGTCAGGGACTTACTTTGCTTGGAGACCCCGATGATGCAGAAATTTATTACAGAGATTGTGAGACAAATGAAATTTGGATTGTAGGTGAAAATGCTCAGGCTCTTGTTTCTGCAAGTTCTTCTGATGACAGCCTGACTGCATTATATGGCAGAAATCGTTTCTTTTCTGAAATGTTTAAGGTTATTTCCAGAGTAGGTATGGGAATTGGTATTGGAGAGGCCTTGATGGAAGGAAAGCATCCTGTTATTCAGACAGGCTTGCCGCCTGCTTACTTAAAGAGCGATGCTCCAATGTTAAAAGAAGCTTTATCCGGTTATCATTCTTTTGATATCAGGGTAGGTAAAAATGGATGGAAGCATTATGAATTCACTTTGGGTATGAATGATATTAAAGTTATGCCCCAGCCTATGGGAACACTAATTTCCATTGCTACAAAGAATGACGGAACTCCGGCAAATCAGGCACAGGATTTCTTCAAATCAAGAGTTTTAATTTTCGATGCCGGATTTGGTACTCTTGATACATATTATATGGAAAAGAGGACTATCAGCAATTCTGAAACTTTTGATAATCTCGGCATGAAGCAGGTACTTATCAATACGACTAATAGTATCTTTAAAAATCTTGGTGTGGAAATCAATGTATCAGCAATGCAGAAGTATCTTGAAACAGGGCAGGTAACCAAGCTGGACCGCAGAACCATGAAATCCGGAGCATATGCTTTTGGTGATATCCTGGAAACAGAAAGCAAAAAAGTATGTATGCAGGCATTGGAAAAGGTAAAAGAAGTTTACAACTACTTACAGGAAACAGATTATCTTGTTATCACTGGCGGTACCGGCGCTGCATGGGAAAATTTTATCAGAGAACACCTTTCCGCAATGGAAACACTCAAAATTGTTTCCGGCAATATAAATGATGATTTGCCTTATGTATTTGCCAACGTGAGAGGATATTATATGTTCTTGGTTAATTCCTTAAGAGCAGCATAAGAAAGGAAAGCAGGGCATCTTTATGGATGCCCTGTAAAGGAAATAAATGATAGTAAAATTACGATTGCATAAAACATATGACTTTGACTTGATGCTCCTTATTTGTGGCAAGAAGATAAAAGTCGCTACTGCAATAAAGAGAGCTTTGGACTCCTGTATTAAAGGAGAGCAGTGGTGTGAAAACTATACTGTAAGTGGTACAGATTTAGAAAATCTTCATGTTAATAAAGAATGCAGCATCAATATTACGGAGCAAAGTCATATAGATTTTTTGTCTACGATAGGTGATATTTCCAAAAATTCAATATTAAAAGCATTACTACGAAAATATTATCAGTGTGATTTTACCTATTTGTTCTTAAATTTCCCCTCTACATGCGTAAAAACACTTATCATTCCGGAAAAGAAAGAAATTCCAGTGATAGCACAGGAAAATATTGCGAAAGAAATTTTACCGCCCTCAAATATTCCTGTTCATAAAGAAGAAAAAGAAATTCCAAAACCTGTTGAAACAGTAAACGTTACATCAAATACTAAATCAGATGAAAACATTCATGTAAAACAGAATATAAAGGAAGAAGTATCAGAAGATAACGGTTTTGATTTATTTGGATGTCTTAATGATATGATGGAAAATTATTAATAAAGGAGATACTGACATGAATAAAGAAACAGAAAAGAGAATCAAGGAACTTTTTGAAGAATTAAATACTTTATGTGTAAAAGAAAATCTTCCCTATTTTGCGACAGTGGCATTAGAGAAGGAAGATAAAACTGCATACGAAACAGCATGCCTGACTCCCGGAGTACTTGGCATTTCCTTAAAGAATGACAGGATTACAAAAATGCTTAATGTTGTAAACGGATTTGACACAATTCCGCCACATAGCGAAGTTATAATTGACTTCTAAAATTCTTCTAAAGACCGCAATTTAGCGGTCTTTTTTATTGCCATTCTTTCTAAACCATAAGTTTTATCTGTCATATTAAATATAGCAAAGTTTTTAGAAAGGAACCTTTTATATGCATTTTATTTTAATGAGCAAAAACGTTCCGGTTGTAAAAATCTGTATTAACAGCACTTTTTCTAAGGTGTCATTTTCTACCATATACAACTCAGACTATTTACCACTTCACGTCCAATATACGGAAGAAAATCCAAATGATGTATTTAATCACTGGTTTTGGCATCGTTGTATTCCTACTACAAGAGATAATGTTGAAAATTTCTTAAAGCATACAACCTGTCAAAGTACAAATGAATTAGCTGTAAAAAACAGATGTTTATCGCTTACGGACCATTACTGGATAAAAAAAGAAACAGAGTCCATTACATGGGAAGAAGTAAATCTTATGGAGAATGATTATTCCAATGAAATCGGAAACATTATTATGGGAACGCAGATAGGAATGATTACTGAATATCGTTCTCCGGATTTAACAACTAATGGATGGCTGAAAAAAGCATGGAGACGAGAAGAAGGTAAGGATTATCTATATAAAATGGGAAGCTTTCCATACTTTCAGGAACCATTAAACGAAGTATTCTGTTCAGAATTGGCAAAGAAATTCTGTCAGATAGACTTTGTGGAATATTCCTTAAAAAAGATTAACGGGCAATACTGCAGTGTGTGTGAAAATTTCATTAAAAAAGATATGGAATTTGTTCCTGCCTTTTCTATTTATCAGACACAAAAGCGGCCATTTTATATAGAACCTTATGAATTTCTTTTAGCCCGATGCGAAGAATTTGGAATTACAGATGTTAAGGATAAAATAGCCCAGATGATGAGCTTTGATTATCTTATTTCCAATACGGACAGACATATGGGTAATTTTGGTTTCATGCAGAATATCAATACCCTGAAATTCAGTGGCATGGCCCCATTATTTGACAATGGAACATCGCTCTTATCAATGGATGTTAAAAACCACATAGGAAAAGAAAATGAGCCTTTTCTTAACTGGCAGGAAGAGCAGATTAAACTGCTAAAAAACTTTGATGCCATCAATATTAAAGCCGTAAAAGATATGTCAGAAAGACTTTTTGATATTTTATGTAACTCCGGAATGGATTTGCAGAAAGTGGATGCAATATGCAAAAAGTATGATGAACGCTGGAATAAGCTAAATCACATCATTGAACATTCTTTTGAAAAGAAACTGTATAAACACACAGAAATCAAACACGAAGACATGGAATGTGACATGTCAATTTAAAAGGAGGGTACATCATGGCAGAAAACACTTTAGTTGACCAGCAATTATCATTTATCTTATCTTTCATCAAAACCGGCATTGACAGCGGTATGTTGAAGATAAAAAACAAAAGAGAAGATTATTTTGATAAAGCTTCTGCGGAGCTTTTAAGGTCTAATCTTGGAGAATCTGCAAATGCTTCTTTATTTGAAGTAAAAGGTATGTCATCTGAAGAATTAAATATTTTCTTTGAATATACTGGAATTAAGCCGATTAGTCATAGACAAATGACTGACGGAACAGTTTTGCTGGCTATAGATAATAATCAAATCAAAAGAGCATATAATCTCGCCCGTAAAATCAACAAAGGAGAAATTACTTTTGATGAATTAAAAGAAATTCTGGAAAAAGAAAATCCTGAAAAAGAAGAAGAAGAAAAAGAACCGGATACGGAACATAAAGAAGAAAGAGAAGAAAACGATGAACCAAAGCTGGAGTCTGAAGAAAAAAGTCAGGATAATCCGGAAGAAGTAGTAGAAGAAACGGAAAAAGAGGAAGAACCGGATATATGGGAAGATGACTTTGATTTTGAAAAGGAAAAGGTTTTAGAAGAAGATAAAAGGACGACTTCTAATGTAGAAGAAGTACCAGAAACAGAACCGGAGAAAGATATTGCCAATAGGCAGAATAAGGAACAGGAAAGCGAAATTTTAAGACCTGAAAATCTTCAAAAGAGTACAGATAAAGAACCTGAAGCGGAAATAGCTACAGAGCCTGCAATTGATGACAATGCATCGGATGAATTTTCCGTAGTGGAAGAGGACATAAAAGAAAATTCAAAGAGCATTTCTGATAAATCCGAAGAACCATTTGAAGAACATCTTTATCCGGATAATGGCTATGGCGAAAACGTAACAAAAAAAGAGCCTGACAGCTATGAGAATGCGCAATCTGAAAAAGAAACAGAAAGTTCAGACAGGTTTAATGAGGAACCTGATGGCTATGAACATAATATTTCTGAAAGAGAAGAAAGTGACAGTAATATAAAAGATGCTTCCGAGCAGCATGAGGAAACAAAACCTTCTTCTTATGATGATTCTGATGAAAGAGAATTTCCAACTTATACAGAAGCTTCTGATACTAAAGAGAAAGATGTTGCAGAAAGGCAATATTCCAAACCGGTTGAAGCTGAAGAATATTCTTACGATGAACCTTTATCTTATGAAGAAAAAACTTCCGAGTCATTTTATAAGGAAGAAAATAAGCAAGGCAATAAGGAAGAAAGCTATCCTGAAGAATATCACAATACCTATGCTCAAACTGAGAATGATGCAAAACCTGCTGATTTTTATGCGAAAGAACCAGTAAATGCTGCATACAAGAATGAACAGGACTCTTACGAAAGCAATTCCCCTGTTACAGGATATAGTACTGAATATGAAAACAAAAATAATTCATATCAGACGCAGCAGTATCAGAATCAGGAAAATGTAGCAGATACCTTTGATAAAGAAAAAAGACAGCAGGAAGAGATTGTAAGAAGAACAGAAGCAGAACGAGCCAGTCATGAAAATGTAACTGTATACAACAAAGGAAATGCAGAAACTTTTGAAAACTACTCTTCTTCAGATTATAAATCACAGAATACAACAACCAGGACACAAGGTTACTCAAACGGTAATAATTATCCTTCTCCGGGACATTCTGATACATATAATCAAACAGCTTCTTCCGCTAATAGCGGGTATGGCAATAATGAAAATAAAATGAATATCCAGTTCAATAAAATGAATCTGGTAAATGAGCATTATCATTCAAAGGATACGTCTGTTATTGAAAAGATGGGAGAAACAGTGACTCGTCCTATTGAGGGCCGGAAAGAAACCGCAACATATAAAGGCTATGAGTCTGTAACCAATGTAACTTCAGCAATAGGTCTTTTAGCCTGTTCAAGTACAGGAAGTAATGTTGGGATTTTAGAAGCTCAGAAACTACACAAATATCAAAAAGATAATGGTTTCTCTTCCTTAAACAAGATGCTGGATGAGAAGAAAGTAGCTGGTTTTTATAACAATAACAGCATTTATGGCTTGAAAAATGGTCTTGATTTTTCAACTCTTGATAATGCCAATAATTCAAGAGAAGCCCTGCTCCGGTATCTGGAAAAGAAAGGTCTTGTTCATTACGATAAGAGTAAATATGATAAAGGCGGCTGGGACACTAAAAAACTTGATGAACTGATTAAGCATGGCAGGACAAATGATATTGCAAAAATACTTAAATTAAGTCCCAATATGCCTGAATCACAAAGAAGAGCAATCATTGCTGATATTGAAAAAATTGCCAGGGGAGCCAATCTCGGAAAAGAAGCATCCAATATCCGGAGAAGCAGTGGTAAGCGATTATTAAATAACATGCTTAAGGATAGTAAGGATAATGCAACTTACAGAGGCTATGCTGATATGGCAAAAACGGCACGTTTGGCAAGAAAAGCCATTAAAGTAAGTGCTATGGCATTAGCAATGACGGGCAGAAAATTAATGGGTGTACCAACTGGTATTGTCAGACATACTCCATTAAAACATACTAAAGTAGGTCAAAAAATTCTTAATAAAGAAACAAAAATCCAAAGATTAAATGAGCGGATTCACAAAATTAAGGAAAATCGCATTAACAAGAAAAATGATAGAGCAACCACAAAAATTAAGAAAAAACAAGACCGTATAAAGAAGAGAGAATTAGAAAAGCTAAAAAGATATAAGAATAAATATGGAGCAAGAGAAGGAATAAGAAGATTCCAAAAGGCGAAAGCTGTTCGAAGAAGAGCGAATAAAGTTGCCGATTTTGCAAAGGGTATTATGGATGCTCCAGGTGCATTACTCACAAAACTTTTCAGCGCATTGAACAGTATTAAGAAAAAAATTCTTATTATAGTCGGCGGAGCATTCGGTGTCTTCCTACTTCTTATGATAGTAAATATGCTGATTACCGCATTCGTAACTACAATAAGTTCTTTCTTTTCCTTTGAAAAAGAAAAACAAGACACATCAGTAATGGGTGTGTTCGAATCAGAGGCCGGAGTTGTTTTACAAAATCTGATTTCTGCAGAATCACAGTGGGTCAATGGACTTAAAACCATAACTGAACAGGATATAAATCTGAATGATTTAAAATATGGTACGGATTCCTATTACACTCTTGAGCAGTATTGCAATATGAAAGGTTTAAAAACGGAAGGTAGAAATGTAATAGCTCCAAATCCTTTCGGAGAAGAATATGCTCTTCCTGATGGCATGTATAAACGTATTTCACGGCCTGATTTTTCGGAGCTTGAATTCGAAAATGCAAGTGGCGGATATACAAGAACATCCAATATAAAAGAAATCCTTTCCTTGTGTGCGGTATACTTTGAAAACAACGATGATGTATCTGAATTTAAGGAAGATATTGTTGAGGTAAGTGATTCTTTCTGGGTTAATGCGAAAAATGCCTTGGCCAGTGTCGGAAAATCTATTTACAGCTGGACTATTCAGCCGATTGTTGAAGAAATTGAAAAAGAAGAGAGCGCTTATGTAATGTCAGAATACTGTTTGACATTATTCAATGTCTCACATCAGGAGCAATTCGATTTGGAGGTAAAAATATTACCTACAAAGCAGCAGCTTCTTGAAGCGGGTGGAGAGACTGCATTGCAGGAAGCTATATACTGCCCGGATGAAACATATGATGGGTATGGCTGTATGACTTATGATAAATTCTGGTATAACAATCATAAACTTTATGTAGACAGTGATTCCGGAGCAGCGGTAGATGTAACTGGTAAGGTACATATGATTGATGAAAATGATGATTGCAGTTTAGGCGATTCTTCTAATGTCAATGATTTTGAAAATGTTTATTTATCACATGAAGACTGTTGGAATTATACGCAGTCAACCGAATACTATGGAAAATCTGTTATTTCCAACGAATGGGAAGAAGAAGCATCAAGCGATAGTGCAAAGGTAACTACCGTATATCATGAAATGAAAGAGGCGGCAGCCGTAGGAAGTGCTTTCGCTGACAAAATACAAAATATATGTAATGCTAATGGTTATAAATTTACACAAAATGCCTTAAGCATTACGAAAATAAATAATAATACATACAAGGTCATGACGGGTTCTTACGCAACAGATGAAGAGTTTACAGAAGAAACAATTCAAATCAAGGACGGCATAAGATATAAAGTCACAACAAAATATAAGAAAATCTATCAGAATTTCTTAACATTTACACATGAATGTGATAAGAATCACTCAGGCAGTTATTGTGGCGGCCATTTGACAATGAATGTAAAGGGTATAATCTATGGTTTAACAGATGATGAAATATCTTCTATGGATGATTCCTCTATTAAATTCAATGTAATGGTACCTGATATTTATGGCGAATATACAAGACCAAGTGTAACGCAGAATGAAATTGATACAGCAAGATTTCCACTTATGAAATTATATGGTGATATTTTCTATGCGGACAGCACTATTAAGCGTTCTGTAACACCAGAAAGCTGGGAAGGCTGGACGAAAGACAATATGGACCTTGCTATTATCAAATATGGACAGGACTGGGAAGATTTGTATGGTATTACCATAGCTTCTTCATTGGGTGGTAATGCAGTATCAGCAGTTGATAAAAAAGAAATTCTGACAACATTAAAAACGAATTATCCTTCTTTATCACAGGAACGATTAGATGTTATTTCTGAAGGTCTTGACTGGGTAGGTAATATGGGCTATAGTCAGGCACATCATAACTGCAAACTGGAAGGTCCCTGTCGCAACAGAAGTGATGGTCAGGCATGTCATTTGTCCGACTGCAGCGGTTTTACATCAAACCTGTGGAGAAACCGATTTGGCGGCAATATTTACAGTACAGTAGGATTTAAGAGTGCATTCCAGGGTACTTCGAAATGGAGAGGATTATACAACTCCTCTACAATTACCCCCGGAGATATTATTATCCACTATGATTATTCGGCAGGTGGAGCGCACCACGCATTATTATATCTTGGAAAAATATATCCGGATTCGGACGAAGAGTATAGCATTGACTGTTCTACAGTAGATGGCGTTGGAAATGTATTTTTACGACACAGAAGTTATTATCCTGATTGCTATGTGGTAGCTCCGGATAAATAAAAAGAAAGGAACATGAGAAATCATGTTCCTTTTTTATATACATTATTTACCCATCAGTTTTTCATAAGGAGTCTTTGTCCTGTTCTTTTCTCTTTCTTCTTCTTTTCGTCTTTCTTCACGTTCCCATTCGATAAGCTGATTGATTTCAGCGATAATGGCAGCAGTTCTGTCTGTGTCCGGATAATTCTTCAGTGCATCATTTAAAAGAGAAGTAGTCTTTAACATAGATTTTATATTTTTCATAGGGCCAAATTCTCTTTCAAGGTCTCCAATTTCTCTTTCCAGCGCATCCAGTTTTCTTCCTATTTTTGCTTTGTCTCTTCTTAAAATAGTGGTTTCCTGTTTGGGAATAGATTTCGCCACAACTATTTCTCTGTCTTTAGCCTTTAATTCACGAAGATGAGAAGCCTGCAGGGTCTTGGTAAAATCATCTATTTTAGTCTTATATGTTTCCAGAGTATCTTCTTTTGTATATTCTGGGATTTTTACATCAACAGCCTGATTAAGCTCTGTATAGAATCGCTTAATATTCTCATGATTTGCAATGGAGCCTTCAATGCCACGTTTTAATCCATGAACTTTCATTTTATCAGCATAGCTGTTTTGAAGCTCGTACAGGCTTGTTCTGTCAGCTTTATAATAGGAAGCATTTATTTTGCCCATATTGTCAACAGGTACAACAAAAGCATGGCAATGTATATTTCCAACTTCATCAGCATGATAAACAACAGAAAGTACATTGTCACCATATTTTTCCGGATTTGCATTAAAAGCTTTTCTGAGCCATTCCACATTATCTTTCTTCCATTGCTCAATATCAATTTTAGCTCTGTCTTCTCTGGAGAATGAAGTAAGCACTTCAAAAGCCATCACTCCATTTTTGCGCAAACTTTTATTGATACCATAACCCAGTGCAGTAGCTTTTTCACGGAAAGCTTCTTCATAGGTTTTACCATTCAAGGAAACCAGTTCTTCATTTTCCTGTTCCAGTTCAGGAATAGCATTTTCTACAAATTTCATTCGATAGTTATGTCTGAACTTATTGTTCATAGCACTATAGGTCTTTATGGTATCAATATGCATAAAACAATATCCCATATTTTTTACTTCCTTTCTTTTTACTATTATTAATATGACAGAAAAAACCTATAGGGAATTTCAAACAAACATTTGTTCTATATCATTAAAAATAGAAAAATCGGTCAAAATAGCTATTTTTATACTTAAAACCTTAATTTTTAAGTCTAAACAGTATGTTTTTATAGTCTTTTTACTTTTTTCTATTACTAAAAATATTCGAACATACTTTCTTTTTA
>ULLQ01006081.1_pt1 | contig 12992 bp, 12 predicted proteins | sample 1951461 | NCBI WGS metagenome assembly ULLQ01 (sample SAMEA4835531, study PRJEB28245) | human gut metagenome | biome: gut microbiome; material: fecal sample | place: Denmark | collected 2008 | reverse complement strand
ACGTATTGACGTATGAACATCTGAACGTATGGATGTACAGATGTATGAACTTTTGCACAGATGACTGAATGAACTTATGACCGAATGTATATCAAGCCTTATGGATGAATGACAGGAAGAATTGCCGTTTGAATGTCTTGCTGATTAGCCATTCATATGATTGTCCGTCTGACTTACCATATGACAGATTATTATATACATCTTACGCTCAAAACGGTCAGATTACGGCTGATCAACACATATATGACCGAAATTTAGGTCAGATGCGCTAAAAACTTATGAATAAACGTGTAGTAGTCCTCAAAACAGCTACTACACATACTACTACACGATAAATTTATGAACTACACCTATATTTATTACACCATGATGGGTGCCACTACACGTTTAATCCGTCGATTTTGATAAATACCATAATCTGTTTTTAGATACAATTATATTTTCTTGACCCATCTCTCTAAGTATATTACGAATCAAATCAGAATTCTGCTCTCTTGTATTACGACCGGGAAGGGTACCCTGAAGATATTCAAGGATTGCATCCCGTTTTGCGCCGTCAGCACCCGCATTCTGAATGTATTGCAAAATCATATGCTTGATTTTATCGCGTTCAAGACCTCTCACTTTAGTGTATTGCGGGAGCTGTCTGGAGGCTTTGGCTACACCAAGGGATATGGTGTAGTTCGGGGCTTCTCCCTCAATCAAACCGCGCTTAAGGAGATCTTGTGCTATCTCATCGTCAATCCGATGTCCTTTCTGAATGGCATCGAGAGAAATGCAGTCGTGCAGGGTCAGAGTGTCATTATCCTTGAGCAGTTTGGTGTATCGCTCATTTATGGCATTGCCGTAGATGCGAACCGCAACTTCTTTTTTCTCATTGTCAATCTCATAGTCCGGCATCGGGAATCTACGCTCCATCTGTTCGGTAAACATCTTTTTGATTCCCCGGCTTACCGTATCAATCATATTGAAATGTACCATAGCCTTGCATAGACAGGCGTTGCGGAAGAATCGCTGCGGACCATTGGTGGCAAGCGCATTTTCCAAAGTGCCGGGAATAAAGGAACCTCCATTGGCATAATAAAGAAATCCCGGATTCTCAACGAAGTTTATGCGCTGACGCAGAGTGTAGTCTTGATGGGCTATGCAGTTATGAAGTGCCTCACGGATAGTGTAGTCATCATACTGTTTCATAGTATCGGGGAACAACGTGCCGCCGGGCATCTCACGCAAGGTCAGATTATGTATCTTGGTAAGAATCTCATCTACTGTCAGGATAAAAGGCACAGAGAAATGTTCATAATCCACTACATCCTGTTTCTCGTCACGGAGAGTCCATGTTACTTCCGCGACAGCGGGACGCAGTTTGCTGTCCGAGAACATTTTGCCAAGCAATATTATGGCTGCGCGGGTAAGTTTACCATTGACCATCAATTCACACTTGCTCAGGAATTCTTCTGTAGACCAACGGTTGACCTCTTCAGCCGGAATACGGCTATGCACCTTCTTGAACATCTTTCGAGCCTTAGCGATAGCCACCTCGTCAAGATCATCAATCGTGGCATCAGGTACAATTTCAGCAGACCAATCAGGAGCCGGAGTCTGTCTGCGGATTTCATCCTGCTTGGACTGATTAAGCGGTTTGAGGCTTTCTCCGTCACGACCGTAAGCTATTCCTTTCCACTTCATCACGATATTGCGTGGCGAGGCCGGAATCTTGAACATCAGTATCCGCTTCCCATCTATCTCAATCGGGATAATCTCGCGGAATGTCTGACCATCGGTGGTATGCTGAGAGAAATCGTGCTTGAGATTGTTGAGAGCCCCTTCGCTGTTTTTATATGACGTGCCTACAATCTCATGCTTTTTCTCATCATAGCCAAAAATTAACCACGCGAAATCAAATCCGCGAAGATTCGCCTCATTGCTCAACGCCGAGAAATATTTGCCCAAGTCACCAAAGTCGAAGTTATTCTCCGCCTTCTTAAACTCAACCACTTCCGATTCCTTATGCTGAATCAAGTTAGTGAATATGTTGATGTATCTGATAGTCATTCTAAAAATATTATTCATTTGAGGAATACTCACTCAGGGTATACACTCGCCGGCAGTTTTCTTCAGTTCCAGAGTCCTCGACTCGTCCGCCGCAAACAGTGTCTTTATATCGTCAATGGTAATACTAAATAATACAGAAAAGGTGAATCAGAAGCAGATGCCGCAGTTGTATTGGAATAGGCAAAGAGGTTCGATTTCAGTCAATTTGACTTTTCCGTTGCGTAGGAATGAGATTTGGAAATGGTCGCGCATAAGACCTTTCCAATCGTTCCAATAAGTGCAATATACGTCGGCAGTACGACCATCGGGTGAAAGGGTTATTTCCGGCAACAGGAGGTTCTCTCTTGACAATCCGCTAATGTCGTAGCACTCCAATGGAATGTAATCGTTGAGGGAAGCCTCGTCGAAGATAAATTTCCGGACAATGTAGCCTCCATGCCAAAATACAGGCATGACCGTGCGGGCTGTGTCGAGAAGATAAATTTGCCAAGCAGACTCAACCGAAACGGTAGTTTTCAAATATTCATAGATCTTATACTGTCGGTTTTCGCCATCGCCAATAAAGAAATATGACTCATCGCCAATATCATGTGTCTCGCCTGATGCAACGTGAAGTTTCAATGGGCCATCGGTTAGCGTCAGTTTGTCAAGCATCGAAAATACAAGATCTGGAGTTTGTGAAGCGACTATTTTATCCAATAGCTCATGAAATTTTAGCCCGAATCGCGACAAATCGTTTGTGCGCGACTTAAGAAGACTCCTGAACAGAGGTCTTTTATTCCCCATTGTATTATTGACATATTCTGACCTTTCTTCTTCTGACATAGCTGCGTCTGCCTTTTCCTGCTGCTCGCGTGTCATAGTAAGGCAATATCTTTCTTTACGATTAGGCGATACTTCGCATACTACTTGGCAATCAGGGCATATCGAGGCATTGACCATTAGACCTGTCTTCTTTCCCCAGCCCTGACCATCCTTGAAAATGACACCTTTGCTCCATTCAAGTTTCTCGCTACCTTTACCACATATTGGGCAAAAGAAATGATTTGGCAAAGGTTCCGTCACTTTAGAAGCATTCGCTTCGATGAATCCTACATTATAAGGCGATTCATCTATGGAGAAACCAACACCGGAAAAACGGCAAGGTGTCAGCATGATTCTTTGTATCTTGGAATTTTCAATTCCTAAAATGTATGCCTGTTTGATTTTCTCTGATGTGAAATAGATTTCGGGCTGTGAAAACTGAGCCGACCACCTTACTTCACATTCAAATGTTTCACCGGCTCTTGCCTGCCAGTCTTTGAAATATTCCAATACTGTCTCAATACCTTCTTTACGCTCTCGGTTGAAAATGACGATATAGACATCTTCAGAAAGTATGTCACGCAGGCTGGTAAAGTCTGCGTCAACAAAGTATTTGGCAAAAGAAACGATTAAGTCCTTACGCTCGGAATTAGGTATGTCTTGCTGTATTGTCAGTAACATAGGATTTAGTATTAACGTCCGAGAAAATCAAAATCTCCATCGAAGCCATCTGGCATATCCCCATACATGCCATCTGTCATGGCATCCCATGAGTCTCTCATGTAGTCATGATCATCGTCATCGTAGTAACTGTCATTCGGAGAGTCATACCCGATTTCGTATTCCGTAGAGAAATAGTAAGTGTCTTCCCATTTCTTCACGAAATAATTTGATTCTTCAGTGTGTATCAATTCTAAGAAATGGTCTGAAAACATTTTTCTGTATGGAACTTTGAGATTACATAACTTTTTACCTGCATCAAATGATATTTTAAGACGCCCGTAGCCAATGTCATCAATTAATTCTTCCGTTTTGACACTTTCTATTGCTACACATATAGGAGTCTTTATATCATCTATATGAAACAACTCAACCATAGAGTTGTCCTCGCTAATTCTCTTAACGCCAAAGAAGTATCCATTGAGAGGAAGCGTAAAAAGATAATAGTCAGAGGATAGAATTATATCTGATATTGTCCGTACGGCCACTTTTCGTTCATTAGACACGAAAAATAAGTCATCATTTATTTGCTTGATTGCATCATAATAGGGGGTTATCTCACCTGTCTTATAATCCAATGCTGCTATTTTACTGGTTTCTTGGTTATTCTCCTTAATAAACACGCAGTTTCTGCCAAAATGACTAAACCCTTTTGCCATAAGGTTGATTGGCATGTTGTAAAGGTGGGTAATTTTCTTATCTTCTTTTTTTATCTCTATTTTGCCAATGAAACCTTTGTTAAACGTATATTGGGTTCCGTCTTCTTTCCGTTGAATTGTTTTGAGATTCTCATCAATGATTAGCCACAAATCATTACCGTGCTTGAAGGTATAATTATAATGGTATATACTATTCCAATCATCTTCATAAGAACAGTATTTTTCCCATTTGCCGCCAAAGAATAATGCCAATACTCGGTTAGTATCATCATAGAAAAATTCACGGAAGCCACCTATGATTAGTTCTCCTTCATGGGAATACAAGTCATATACTCCATTATACTTATCATAACAAGTATATTCATTGCCATCTTCATTTCCGAGAAAAGCTCCATCTCTACCGGCTAAAATAAATTGGTCGGTCACTTTAAAGCAGTCATATTTGGGATCAATGATAATTTTACCATCTTTATTCATACAACCCCATGTGGCACATTCTATCTCCGAGAAAAATGTACTGCTATATTCACTTTCATATCCTCCGAATCCAAAGAAAATGAAGTCACTGTCGTATTTATTGAGGTGATTATCAGACTTCCAAAAAATTAGGTGTTCATATACTGTGGGAATAATTTCAGTACCCTCATTGTTTATACAACCACAATATCCAGAAAGCGCGTCCTTGACAATAAATTTATCTTTATAACGCTCGGAATTACGGAATGCATCTTCTTCGTCTTTTAAGTCCTCGTAATCAAAGAAGGAGCCGGATGGAGATGCAATATATATTGGCATAGGCTTGTCATATTTAATCTTTACAAGCTCATGGCCATTTATATCTATTACGCCCCATGCATTCCCAATCCGTACATTAAAATTCCCCGTCTTCTTAGGAACAATTTCGTCATAAATAAAGGGGATGCTGACATATCCGATTTCTGATACGAAACCAAATTTTCCATTACTCGCTGTTAGATAATGATTTTTATCAAATCTCTTAAGCGTATTATCAAGTTGTATTTTTTTTAGACCCTCGACTTCCACTCCTTTATTATCTATAATAGTGAAATAAGCAATCTCTTTATCCTCATAGTTCGTATATGTCTTCTTGACACAGAAATGCGCTTGAGTGTCATCAAGGATTGTTATTTCCTTATTTTCTACAGGAATATCGACTTTTAGTATGGGATATAGAATATGTTTCTTAGAGATTAAAGATTGGGCTCCCCATAATTCGCCCTGTTTTATGAGAACTGTGTGTCCTCCATAGAATATAATGCGGTCATATTCAACCGGAATTATAATCGATGCTTCATCAAGTCGGAAGATGCCATATTTTTCTCCAACTTTAACTGCAAAGCATAATTGGGTTAGTGGCTCAATTTTTTCAAACTTACTATTATTTATGATCCCTTCTGACAAACTAAACAATTCATTAGAAGTTCCATTATCTAAGATGAGAATATTATCAATGTTAAATTGTCCAAAGGTTTTAATATGAAGTGCCCGGTTGTACGTACTAATTGGGGCAATATATACCTTCTGACGCAACAAAGAATCAATCTTATCTCCTCTGTAATTAATGTGGCCATTAGAGTCAAAAGGATAATCCTCACAGTACCCTGCATATTTATAGGTATCAAAACCGACCCACCTACTCAGGTTCTTCGTTTTCCCAATATAAAATGGATTATTCTCAATACAAACGCTCTCAATGGATTTATATATAGCGTCAACGATTACCTCTCCATTTTGACCCAGTAAACCGAGCTTATCTTCTCTTCTAACAGCAAAAAAAGATGTAATGTATTCAATCTCATCGTATATGAAATTGATTATTCTTTGGCCGTTACGATTTAATACTCCATATTTGCCATTTTTGCATATTCTAAGATAATTCTTATTCAAAGGGGATGCATTTCCCTCATAAATTATGTTACCATCAACGGAATACCATTTAATATCGTTACCTTCAGATTCTACTTTGAAAAAGCCCTCTGTATATTCCGTTCTGTCTTTAGTAGTGAAAATGATATTATCATTATCACTGATAATGTGATATTCTAACGAGTCATCCGAGTTTATGGTAGCAAGGAATATATCGTCGGTGCAATGACGTAGCTCAGTATATTTAGGCTCGATAAGAAGGTGCCCATTTGATTTTAATAAGCCATAATGATTTTCCCCATTTTTTACTATAACGTAGTCAGTGGAATGATACTCAACCTTTAAGTCGGTTATGAAATTACCTTCTTGAGAATACCAGTTGCACCCAGTGGCATCTTTATATGTATAGCGGCCATGTAAAGAAAGATAAAGATGCTTTTCTTTAATTTCAGTTGCATCTTTAAAACCGAGAAAATATTTATCTGATTCAGATTTTATATATTTAAATTGGAAATCAATAATAATTTCCTCAGATGTATTTATGACTCCACATTTCCAACTATCACCATCATTAATACGAGCAACATAGAAGTCTCCATAAAGATGATATAAGTCATCATATTTATTTTCAATGACAAAATCGCCTTTTACATCAATAATGCCCAATTTATTATTCAACATAACAACTGCGTGTCCTTCATTAAAAGAACCTACTGCATCGTATTTTGCAGGTATAACGATAGTAAAACCATCCTTAAACCCATATTTGTCATTGCTCTTGAAACTTGATAAATACATAGCCCTAAAAGTACATGAAATTTATTCCTCTATTGGATAAGTTGCATCATAGATTTCTTGTAGGTTGACCCCATTGAAGCTCCAACGAGGAGTGGGCTGAACTCCATATTTGGAGTTTAGAAGCTTGGTGGTTACGGCTGTCAGAGAGGTTTCTTCTCCGAGATACTCAACCTTTTTATCTCCAATTACAGTAACGGAGACTGAGGGGTCAGCATCGTATGTCAGGATACTGCCGACGGGGATACCCATTTGACTAAAGTTCAGCGGTGGACGATGCTTGGTGGCTTTGCTCTTGGACGCAATGTCATCGGGATTTAAGTCATTGTTCATCTCATCGCTGACCTCAGTCGTAATCTCCTTCTCGTTGAAGATTTCGAGAATTGCGATTGCCTGTTCCTTCTTGATTTGGAAAAATTCGCGATTTACATTCAGGCGGTTTGGCTCGAATGCGGTGTGAAGGGCTTTCTCCAATTTGGCGCAGTTGCAAGCCTTTACCTCGCAAGCATATTCCACATCGAAAGGAACCGGAACGCCAGTCGTATATAGTTCTTTGAGCCGGGCATCAAGCTCGGGGCGTGTTGTCATGCCGATCTTTACGAGTCCAGGCATTGCTCGGTTTGATAAGAGATATACGATGCCTATATGATTATCTTTTGCCATATTAATTAACAAATCTCATTGCTGATAATTATTAGGGGAAATGCACAGAAAGTCATAAATGAACTCAGATGCAGAAATGCAGCAATAACCGAACTGCCTCAGGGTCTTGGCAATCAGTATATGTGTGGATAGATTTGTTTTTCTTTGCCATAATCCTACCCCACATTTCAGAAAGGAGTTTCTTTTATATCGGAATTTTTATAAAGATCCAAGAGCCGATCGGAATAAGCTGCTTCCTTCCAGTCCTCGAATCTCGCAAACTCAGGCTTAAAACGTAGTTTTATCGTATCTTCACGCCCCATATGATTCTTGGCGATATTTACCTCAACCAGTCCACGGATATCATTCCCACATAGATCTTCGTATGAATGATATTTTAACTCTGGTCGATCAAGCAGAATAACAACATTGGAATCTTCACATATGGTTCCACTGTCTCGGAGATCATACATATATGGCCGATAGTGCTCAATATTTCTGGAATCGCGATGTTCCGGATTTCGGTTGATTTGGGAGGCCATAACAATCGGAATGTTCAATTCCTTTGCAAGATGTTTAAGTTCTCTTGTGCAAGCTGAAATTTCTTCATATCGGTTCTGATAACCCAAAGATGATGAGAATAACTGAAGATTATCAATGTAAACTATCTTTGCTTCGGTATTAGCTATGCCATCTTTGACATCTTTGCAAAACTGAAGTATCTTGGCAGAAGGGTTGTCAACGATATAAAGGGGGACATTTTCCCAAAGCCCCTTGATTTTATTCATAAGTGCATCCCATTCATCGGCAGACAGCATCCCGTTGCTAATTTTATAGCCCTCAATTTCAGCAACAGAGGATAATATGAGCCGTACTATCTGAGTCTGTGTTTTTTCAAAAGTGTAAAACAGCACTGGAATGTGGTATTTTACCGATTGTCTCAGAGCCATGTTGACAAGGAGCGCAGTTTTCCCTATTGTGGGACGTGCTCCCACAACAATAAGGTCTGAGTTGTTGAATCCGCCCAAAGCTCTGTCGAGGTCTGCAAAACCTGTCGGTACGCCTGGCACCGCCACAGGATTGTTTGCGAGATTCTGTATGTGGTTGAGCGATTGCTCTAAAAGTTTCTTGAAATCATCCATAGTTAAATGATAAAAACTCCAGCGTAGCTATGCGAGGCTGACCAAAGCCTTTAAGCGACTACGTTGGAGCTTCCAATGTTTTTGTTTACGGCTTTCGCCGTTATGTCGTTGTGATAATCTTGGCCATTTCGCATACGATGCTTAGATTGCAAAGTTAGCTATTTTTCGCGAGATTAACGGTATGCAATCTTAAAAATCTGCGAATTGATTCAAACGGACTATTGCTTTTGACATGTCACCCAAGTAACACACATCTCATCAAGTGGCTTAAAGGGTACATCGGAGATGCTTGTTTGAGAGGACTTCTAATACTGTTGATGGGATATAGATTCAGTGAAAAGACACAAATCACCACAGTTAAAAATCCCTAACAGATGACAATTAGTTCAAATCCATTTGCTACGGCTTGCTGCCATCTTCCCCCAAAGTACACTATTAGTACACCGCAATCTATAAATTTTGCTGACAATCAGTGCTGTTACGGATGTATATAGAAATTTACCAGATTTTCGTCAAAACAAAATGCGGTGTTATATTATGAATATCATTGAAACGATTGCCTCTCCAATCGCTATTCTTTGCAGTTTAGCGTTGCAAAGGTACGCATTTTTTTCGAGGTTGTCAATTCTCGATTTCTCCGTCAGGATTGATATGGTGCTTTTTACGTTACGGAGCTGAATCAGTGTCTTTTCGGACACATCCAGCAGTTTTGCGGCACCTCTCCATGTTCCGGCACGGATATAGGCCCTTATAATACGGTCTCTTTCCGCTTTCGGATTACGATGTGTCAGGTCTTCGGCTGTTTCCGGGAGAATGTCGCTGAAAACAAGGTCATCGGCAGAAATGGTGTCGTCGTCGGTGTGGAAGGCGGCCATCAGGACAGTGTCTTTCAACTCTCGGATGTTACCGGGCCACGGATAGAGTTTCAGAGCCTTGATTGCCAAGGCATCCAGTCGCTTCTTCGGCTGAGATGTCTGTTGTGCGTAAATGCTGAGAAGATAATCGGCAATGTCGGGAATATCCTCGGTCATCTCACGCAATGGCGGAACTATGATACCCGACTGTCGCAACATATAGAAAAGCGCAATTATATACAATTATAACCTAAGCATATAAAGGTCATAGTTGTTATTTTAGACTGATTATTACGATAAAAATAACCTAAGATTTTATTGCTCAAACATTTGGATATGTCACCAATTTTTGCTAACTTTAAGTAAAATTCGGTGAAATATGAGTGAAAAATACAATCTTTTTTACTTCTTTAAGCAGTTTCCCGATGAAGATGCCTGCCGAAAATATCTTGAGAGGCGCAGGTGGGATAATAAACCGATTTGTCCTCATTGTGGCAACGCACAAAAGATATATCGCTATAAAAATGGCAAAACATTCAAATGCGCACATTGCCATAAGCAGTTCAAGGTTACGACTGGCACTATATTCGAGAACTCAAACATACCCTTGCATAAATGGTTTCTTACATTTTATCTGATTGCGCTTTCAAAGAAAGGTATCAGCTCCGTTGAATTGTCAAAAACAATAGGAGTAACACAAAAGACCGCATGGTATCTTTTGCACAAGATACGATTTATGCTGGAACATCGTAATTCCGATAATCAATTACGCGGAATAGTTGAAGTTGATGAAACCTATGTAGGTGGTAAGAAGAAAGGGAAACGTGGTAGAGGTTCTGAAAACAAAACTCCTGTATTTGGGGCAATACAACGCAGAGGCCGTTTATCAATAACTCCCGTTGAGAATACAAAAAGAAAAACATTAGAGCCGATTATTCATAAACGAATAAAAGGCGGTACTCATATAGTGAGCGATGAATGGTGGGCGTACACAAAACTTGATACAGACTATGAACATAGCGTAGTCAAACATAAAATCAAGGAATATGTGCGTGGCAATGTCCATACAAATACTATTGAGGGTGCATGGTCACATTTGAAAAGGTCAATGATGGGAACTTACCATAGACCGAGTAAAAAGCACCTCGACAAGTATTGTGCGGAATTTGAGTTCACATACAACACCCGAAAGAAATCGTCATTAGCTAAATTCAATCAAATAATAGATAAAAACTTAATCCGTGTTGGCTATGCAGATATAACCGACACATAGAAATCATTTATACTTATGGAAATAGTTTCAGTGAAACTCGTGGTGTTCAGGCATCCGAACCCTGCGAGGTGGGACACTTATGCAAGTTATTGTCCGGCGACGCATAATTATTGCGCAAGAGGGAAGTCCATTCCCGAAGTGGTTGAAATGTTTGAAAAAATGCTAATCCGAGGGTTAGAAAATCGAATGTTTTTTGTCAATTTTAAAAATTGGGGCTGGGAGATAAGTGAAAATTCAGCAAAACCACCTATCTTTGCGGACGAGTATCTGATTTCTGAAACGGAACGGATGTTTGAAGTAACGATAAAAGACCCATTAATAATAGCAGTAGATGTCGAACTTCCAAAATCAAGAAAAACAATCGGAGTATGAACGCGATATTCTCATAGACTTTTTAATGTCTAAAGGATTTATAGGCGAGATGAAAATGACCTCAACTTATATTGAACTATCAAGGGAAGATAAATTCGTAGACATCCCAAATGAGGAAGTTATTCCAGAAGCAATAATAAAAGATGTTCTCCAAAATGCCGGATTAAAGTTTTCCGAATTTGAAGAACATCTACTATGTATTGAGCAATTCAAATCAATGATTGACCTTGGAATTGTCACAAAGCCAAAGAGAGATTGATTTATTCCTTTTTATCAAGAGGTATCTGAGCAATTACCTTGCCGTTTATACTTAGATAATAGGTCTCTTCTTTGACTGAGTAACCAACATTTTCTTTTTTACCGATATTAGGGTCTACTGTTGTAAAGAAGAATGTGCCGGGCATAAAGTCGCCGAACATTGGGTCATAGATTCCTGCCTCTTCAACTTCTATCTTGTCGGCATCCAAGAGTCTCCAATCGCAGTTGCTGATGAAGAATGTCTCGTTCGAGTTGTTCTTAATAACGAGTGAGAGAATCAGGTTCAGGCCGCCGTTCGGTATTTTCTTGAGTTTTATTTTCGCAAACTTTATCTCCACGTTTGAATTGGCGTAGGGAAGCGTGTAAACCGCCCCGTCCGTCAGGGTGGGGATTTCCTTGGGAGCCTCCTGTGATTGCGCTTCCGCTGACGATTCCGTGCCTTGTGCGCCGTCTTGCGAGGAATGGAGGTTTCCGCCGTCGTCCGACAGCGAGGCACCGACGCCGACGCACACGATGAAGATTCCGAGATAGACCAACGCCACACGCCCTCTCGTTGCGCATTTGACAGCGGCGGGCTTAATCATTCCCACCACGAACGCCAGGAACGACAACCCGGCGATAATTCTGAGCACTGTTTCCATTTTACATTATATTAGTTAGACAATGTTCTGCAAAATGGCAACGATACATACGAAAACGTAGAACCGAAGCCCAACGTCGTCGTGGCCTACCACAGCCAACTTTCCCATGAGCATGGTTCTACGTTATGCGCGTAGACATACCTCGCCCTTTGGGAAAGTTATCAGGAAGCCTTATCTTATATCAAGGTGGTAGTTCGACGACGATTAGGCTATATGTCCGAACAAGAGTGCATACACTCATATTCGGTTACAAAGTTAGATATTTTTAATCAGATTATCAAATGAAACATGAAAGCAATTATTGAAACAATCGTCAGATACGTAGCGTGTGGTGAGGATTACATTGACGTACAGACAACAACTTATTTTCTTGGACTTCCTATCGCGTTCAAATCTAAGAAATACGTTCCGCCAATAGAAGACAAGGAAATGGCGGCGACCTATAAAATGTATAAGGAACGTGTTACAACCATGAATTTCCGTTAGGAATCCACCTTTACCAAATATTCGGGTTCTATATCCGCAGTTGTTATTTTACCGAGAATTTCGTTGAAATATAGAACCCGAATTTTTCCGTTTATCAGAGTGTCATTTTCAACAAGAAATCGTTTGTTAAAAGCAAAGGTAAGACACACTATGCTTCCTGCTTTTATTTCATTCATAATTTGTGGGATTAAAATCGGGTGTAAAATTAGTTATTTTCAATGAGGTAACTACAATGTTGATTCGGAAAACTCAGTCTAAAATCCTATATTTGGTGTAAATAGTATATAATTACGTAGAAAAGATTGTCGCGGAAGTCTTCCTCGGCAAGCATCTTCATCAGTGTGCCGTTGGCGGTGCATATCATCCTCACATCGGGATGCTCCTCCGAAAGAATGTGCAGGAAA
>ULLQ01004210.1_pt1 | contig 12998 bp, 26 predicted proteins | sample 1951461 | NCBI WGS metagenome assembly ULLQ01 (sample SAMEA4835531, study PRJEB28245) | human gut metagenome | biome: gut microbiome; material: fecal sample | place: Denmark | collected 2008 | reverse complement strand
CAGCTTTTTCTTTTTTTTATTTTTTCTTGCATATTAAATATATTAAAAGTAAATTTGGAGAAAATCGGTCCTTTTGGATTGTCGCTGATGCCAGTGTGTTGTTTAACTACTTACCGGCATCGGGGGTAGTTTAGGAGGATTTTTGTATGAATAAAGAATTTCTTGGCCAGAGAAGAATTGTAGTTAATATGGCTAAAAGAAAAGATGGAAGTATTTGTTGCACGGGAACCAGATTTTACATTCCCGAAGAAGAAACCGGCACAGTATTATTTGTTAAGCCGGAAAAAGATGGATTTGAAATTTTGAAAAACGAAAAAGAAGGGAGTATTGAAAAGGAAGTAAAAGGAACTTATAACCCTCTTATGGGTAAGGACCAGACACGGATTAATTTTCATGGATTGGTAAACAAAACTACACTTTACAACTTTTACAGGACGAATAACGGATATAAACTGGAAAAATCAAAAGAACAGATTCCTCAGAAAACGATTGTTAAAGGAAATAATAAGGTTGCAGTGATTTCCGGCAATAATTTTGTTATTCCTGAAGCTTATTTCAGACCTTTGTGCAAAGGCAAAGACAAGGATGATTACAGGTTTGTAATTGAGGAAACCATAAGACCTACACAGTCTGTAAAAATTACGATTGTACCAAAGGACGAAATGGTTTCTGTTACAGGTCAGAAAAATATAATGACCAGGGAAATTGAAGAGGATAAATATATTCGCAAGAATAATGTATCGAAACTTGTTCATTTTTCCAGATTTTTTGTAACAGCAGCAGACCTGCATACCAAAGATGTTTTGTATTGCAGATGGAATGGAAGTAACAGTATTGTTATCGAAAAAGTTGAAAAGTGTGATATTTGCGGAAGACCCGTAAATCAGAGCAGAGAATGCCTTATGAAAATGGATGTATGTTCGTCTTGTAGCGGAGCTATAAAGATTCTGAAGAAATATACAGAAAAAGAACATAATCTTGGAGCGATTAAGGAAGCTCTGGAAGATTTGAAAAAACAGGTTAATGAAGTTCGTGACATGGAGGGAAAATAAGATGATAGAAATGAGAATCAGAAAAGGATGTATTACATATCCTACTAATAAGAAATATATGAATGTAAAATGCAAGAAGCACGGAATCCGAATTCAGTTTTCTGATAAGATGGACAATTCATCCATTGTATATCAGGTAGACAGGTTTTTACAGAGAGGATTATCTTTTCCCAAGAGAATAAGGGAAGCTTACGATATTCCGGAAGAATATCAGGTTCCGCAGAATGAAAAAGAGACTTTTTTCATTCCGGCAGAAGCCAAGGCTAAAATAAAGCCGCTAATTACTAATGATTTTGCTCTTTATGAATTTGACAAAGAAAATGTGGTTTCTTCTAAGACCGTACAGGTAAGTTATTATAAGGTTCCTTTTCCTTATCATAAGGACGAGACCTTAAAAGTAGAAATTTGTTATGGCGATAGAAATTTTGCTACTGTTTCTTTGGCAAAAAAGAACGAGAATATTCCCACTTATGAACAGATTAAGAAAGAATATGGAAACCATTTATATAAGTATCCATATAAGAAAATGACTTTTCTTACATCTGTAAAAAAGGGAGCTTTAATTATGCCCAGTATTTTCTTCCGGGAATGGAATCATTTTAGCGGAACCTTTGATGTGGACCGTTTTGAAATGCAGGATGGCTCCTATGTGATAGCACCAAAAGAAAGACTATGCTTTATTGATGGAGAGAACATTGACCCGAAGACAGAAGTTATTAAGACCGAAAAGGTTTGCAGTTCCTGCTCTGAAAATAATGATTTGGAAGATATTATTAATCTTATCAAAGATATTGGAGTAGCAGTAGCTGAAGTAAAAGAACAGTCTTTTTCTTTATCTGAAAAGGTAAAAGAATTAGAAAATATTATCAAGACTCCCCAGTAATGGGGAGTTTTCTTTTATAAATTTCTATCATATTAAAAGCATCAAAAGATAATAAGGAGAATTGTAAATATGAATAATGAATATAGAATTGAGGTAAACACAGGAAACGGTGGTTATGGTTTTACAGACACATTAGCAGAACTTCTTGTAGATGTTGAATCTGAATATGGAGAAAAAGAAGTAGAAAAGGTGTCTACATGGACTAAATCATCGAAAGAGGGCGATGAATATGTAAGTGAAGACAAAATGATGCATATTTGGAATATCGGAAAAAGTTCATGAAACGATGATTTACCGTGAAGATATGAGGAAAATTAACAATGAATTGTAAAATGATTGAAAAGAATAACGGATATGCTTGCGGAATATATTGTAAATTATTTAAAAGCGAATCAGAAAATATGTATTCTCCAAAGTATAATGAAACGGTATTTGTAATCGAATGTAAACTTGCAGGAAAAATGATATTTAATGTTAAAACAGGAAAAAGATTGGAGTGATTTTATATGTTTAAATTATCATCTATAAAAGTCGGAATGAAATATCAGGATGTAAGAAATGAAATTATTAAATCAGATAATTTAGTTATGAGTTGTTTGCCAGCTTTTTGTAATAGTAACTATAATGTAGCAGAAAATCTTGATACAAAAGAGAAAATCTATGTATTAAGGGATTATGATACAGGAATTATTACAGATGTTACCACAGATTATTATAAAGCGGTCAATACTGAAACAGCACAGAGAAATATATCTGAAATTCTTTATAATAATGGATATTAGAATTTAATGAAACGGAAATTTCATTTGAAACAAGAGTTTCAATGGGAGATTGGAGGAAAAAAGATGAATAGATGTCCTTGGTGTGGGAGTAAGGCAAAAGTAAAAAATAGTCCATTGGGATATTTTTGTGAATGTAGCGTAAATGGACACATACACAATATTGGTTGTCTTGTATATGGAAGTTTAGCATTTTCTGAAACGGAAAATGAAGCTAAAGAATTATGGGACAAAGAAACAAACAAGATGAAACGATGATTTACTTAGAAAGTGAGGAAAAATAATTAAGAGAGAGAGGTAAATCATTGTGATTAAACTTTATAAAGATGAAAAGAAAAATAACAAAATGAAGGAAATTATTGCAGACTTGAGAAAAACACAGAAGCTATTTTCCTTCAAATACTATTCGCTTGATGAAAAGATTGATTGGGTTATGTCCAAATATAATCTTGATTCAAGGGAGATGGCGAAGAAAATCACTTGGGTTTTAACCGGCGATTGCAAAAGGCAGTATGAAATTTGTAAAATTCTTGGCAGAGAATACGCAAAGTATGATGTAGAATAATACGATAATTTTCAACTTAAAAAGAGAGGTAATCCATGAATTATACAGAATTTATGAATAAAGGATTGAAAGAGAATAGATATTTACATTTTAAGAAGTTGGGCTATGAGGATAACGATATTGAGTCAGTTATTAATGACTGGGGATTAGAAAATGTAAATAAAGGATATGAAACATTTGATTTTGATGGAACAGGAATGTTGCAAATTGAAGCTATTGGAGATGTAGATGCATTTGAGTCAGATGAGGATGCGGTAGAAGAGGCTATTGCGGATGGAATTAAAATCATCCCTGTTCATGAGCTTCCCGATAATTTTGACAGAAAATATTTTGGCTGGATTGACACTCCGGAAAATAGAGAAGCTATTGAACAATATTGTAGGAATGAAAGTAATTATTACTGCAATGGAAATTCACTAAAATAAAAAATCCACTTAATTGGGGATTTTTCTTTTGGGATTTTCTTTCATATTAAAGTTAATAATTGAATGATAGGCGGAGAAGATAAAGTAAAAGAATATGATATAAAAAGTAAAAGACGATTTTAAAAGAACAAAATAAAAAGTAAAGCGAATAAGAGTTTCTTTGTAAGATTGGAGGTAAAAAATGGATGAGTTAAGAACAACGCCACATGATTTTATATGGAAAGTAAAAAATCCTCAAGATTATTGGGCAGATACATTAAAAGAAGTAAAGTACGATGTTTATTTAAACGGCAAAAGAAGAGGTGGTTTTATTGGAGTCAATAGAACATTTGACGATGATATGTATTATGTAAATTATTATGATGAAAACAATAATATTGCATATTGTACTGCCTATACAGATACAGAAATTATTTTGAAACGAGTGAACCGAAAGGAGTAATGACCTAATGAAGATAACAGGAATAATTCGGAGAGTCGATGATTTAGGTAGAATAGTAATTCCAAGGGAAATTAGAAGACAAGTGTTTGAAAAAACAGACGCATCTGGTGAGTCAATGGAAATATTTATTGACGGAGAAAATATTGTACTCCGAAGATATGAGGAAATACAAACATGTAAATGGATAAAATATGATTATAAAACAATTTGTCCTAAAGAACACGATGCGAACAACCCATATTGGAGAATACCTGAAAATATGGATAAATTAAAATATTGTCCTTATTGTGGCAAAGAAATAGTTATTGAGGATTAACATGAAACGATGATTTCAGCAAGTGGACAGAAAGGATTATTATGAAGATTAAATATAAAAAGAATGTATCTTATGAAATGGAAAGATATCCAGAAAATTGTAAAGAATGCCCATGTTTTTCAACAACTCTGTATAGATGCATGAACGAATGTGGAGAGGAAGGTCATTGTGAGCTTGGATATATGGACGGAAAAGACATGAGAGACTTTTATGGAAGAATAAAATTCAAAGAATGTGGAATTGAAAAAGATGCAAAAGTTGTTTTAATGAAACGATGATTTATTTAGAAAGCGAGGTATATAAATATGAGTACAAGAGCAATCGTTGGATATAAAAGAACCGATGGGACTATTGTTGGCGCTTGGTGTTGGAATGATGGATATGATATTAAAAATGATTTGAAAAGAGATTTTAAATCATTACTTGATGTAGAATTTATTCTTGAAGTTGGGATGTTTAGTACAATTTACTCTAAGAAAGAATATGAAGATTATATTGAATGGTCAAAAACGGAAAATATTGATATTTCAGATAAGATTTTTACTCCTTATGGAAAATCAATTATTGTGCAGGATAAACACCATATAGGAAGAGAGCCAGTTGAATATAATACTATAGAAGAAGTGTTAGGACAAGATATAAATGTAGCTTATATATTTGAAGCAGGCGATTGGAAAACATATAAGTAGTCCAATGAAACGGAAATTTTATTTGAAACAAGAGTTTCTTTGAAAAATGGAGATGAAAATATGAAAGTAAGTATTGGTGACAAAGTTAAAATTGAAGCAACAGTTGTTGATTATAATGAAAGCGCAAAGACTGTGAAATTAAAAATAGAAGGCTTACAGGAAGATAATTATAGCCCAGCAGAAAGGTATATTCGTATGCAATATGCAGACTGCGAGAAAAGCATAAAACATTTAAAGGCGAAATGATAAAAAGGGGAAAGAAAAAAAGATACAGTGGTAAGCATTTAAAACGATGATTTGCTTGGTTTTAGAAAGCGAGGAAATAATATGAAAGCAAAAGCAAAACATGACGTAAAAGTATTAATGGAAGACAATCGCTTTAGTAATTTCAAAGAAGGAAATGAATACAGATGTATGATGCGTGGTGAAAATATGATACTTATTGATGAAGATAAGTGTGGATATGTAACCGATATGAAAACATTTGACGAAGATTTTGACTTAATTAAATAAAAAAGATAAAGCAGTAATTTAGATAGGAGATTGATAAAAATGAAACAGAATCATTATATTTTAACTTTTACCAACGGAAAAACTGTATTTGCATCTGGGTTTAATACAGAGGAAGTAGAAATCCTTGCAAAAGCCGTAATGATAAAGAGTGGATTATCTTATGACATTAAAAGTGTTAAGACAATAAGTAATTTATTTGATATGGTAGATACAGATTTTGTAGCATAGGAAACGGAAATTTCCAAGGGAGAGTGACGAGCATGAACAAAAATATACATTGGTATGAATTATGTTTCTTTGGTGATGAAGATACAGAAAGTGAAAAATATGATGCAAATAAGGCTTGCAGCTATGTGATTAAAACAGAAATTCCACCTGTGATTGACGATAAAATTGCATTAAAAATTCTGTTTGGAGAACCAAGAGAACAATGGGAAAAGGAGCTTATTGAAAATTGCACTTGCGTTATGGAAGTATCAGAAGATGAAGCTCAATTCTTTGACGTGGACGGGCTTACAAAAAGAGTCGAAAGTAAATACGGAGTATATTATACAAGATAATGAAAAGTACATTTAGAAAGGGTGATTATATGGTAAGAATTACAGATGTTATAAAGAAATGGAAAGATGAAGCAGGATTAAAAAATACTGATATCATTTTAATAGGTGCTTGCCCTACTGTTAGGGAAACACTTAAAATCTGTACCAATAAACCAGGATGGATGATTGGAAAAGCTGGATGTTTGTATAATAAATATAAAGATATTATTTTTGAAAAATATCCACATATAAAACAAATTGAATTTGTTGAAACTGAAACTCGATATATCAGATAAAAACCGCATTTTAGGACTATAAATAGAGGTGGATAATATGGAAAATGTAATGACAGAAGAACTTAGTAAATTTATTGATAAATTACAGAAAGCAAGTAGGGAATTATATGAAGAATATAATTCTTTAAGCAATAGTGTAGGGTATACATGTAAGCTTACGAATCTGATTGACCGTTTGTATGAATTTAGTTTACTGGAAAAGAAAGATACTATAAAATAATTTGGAGGTAAATATGACACTAATGAAAAGTGATGTACTATTCGAAGTACACGGCGGAAAACGTGTTTTCGAACAGAAAGTTTCGTTAAAGCCTATTGAACACCACTACGAAAAAAGCGGTGAATCAGAATATATTAAGTATGGTTGTCAGTTATGTGAAAACTTGGCAAATTCATATCCGGGCAAAGTAATGGACGGCGATGAGCAATTCACGAACTTTTCTTTTTCAGAAGGAATGTTATAATGTCCTTGCTGCGGAATAAATATTGACTGGGACTATAAAAAGGTTTCAGAAAAATAAGAATATGGTCAATATATTCATTATACAAAAATCCCCTTAATTGGGGATTTTTATTTTGCAAATTTCTATCATATTAAAATTAATAGGTGATAGATAGAGAAAGGATGTAAAGAATATGAACATAAATATAGAAGGAATTTTCGGATTTAAGGTAGGCGATAAATTATATATAGCAAACAAAGAGAAAATGAAAATATATGAATTTCTCACGGATTGCATTAAAATCCATAAAAACGATATTTCCGTACATGGACATATGTGTGGACTATATGGTAATGGAGAAAGTCCTGCAGAATATAACCTTAAGTACTTAAATAAAAGGTATATATTTAAACAAAAAGTCAAAGCTGAACGATGGTTAGCCAATAATAATAATAAATAGGGAGAAAAAATATGAAAATTAATATTTCTTATACATTATATACGGATGGTGATTATGCATTACGCAATGCAAAGGAATTTGGCTGCACAGAAAGAGGAGTAAAAATAAATAATGACGAATATTATGATTATGTTGGTTCGGTGAAATTTATGAATGAAGAACAATGGAGATGTAAGAGTGAGGCAAAGTCTTTTTTATGGAAATTATTATGTGATGGATTAAATGTATCTTATACTCATCCATGGCTAATTAAAGACTTTTATACAATTATAGAAGATTTGACGAAAGTTATTGATTCTTACGAAACTGGGCTTTCAGTATGTACCAGAAGTCTTTCAGGCAATTATGATGGGACAAACTTCATAGTAAAAATTACTGAATAAAAAATTTTTGTATCAAGTATGGTTTAATTTAGAGTTTAATGTAGAAAGGATATGTAAATATGGCAAAAGCAGTAGATATTAAATGGGAAACAGATGGATATGATGTGGATTTACCTACGGAAATGGAAATTCCGGAATGTTTCATTGATGAAGATGGCATTGATGAGGAAGCGGTAAGTGATTGGATTTCTGACGAAACAGGGTGGTTACATGATGGTTTCAGGATTGAGGAGTAATGTCATGAATAATATAGAGATTATAGAAATGACCGTAAATGAACATACAGGCTATGCAAAAGTTCAATGGATGCTTGAAACAGAATATAACATGCCACATTATGCAGCATTTATTTGTGTGCCATTCCAAAAGTCAAGATGGGTACCTCTTTTTGTGAGCAAAAAAGAAGAACGTGATTTGGCAGTACAGGAGGCAAAGGCATACTTAGAAATGGCTCTGAATAGATGCACATTATGCTAAGTGAATGAAAAATGAAAGGAACGTGAATTATTTCATGTTCCTTTTTTATTTTCTGTCATATTAAAAGAAAACACATAAGGAGAAAAACAATGAGAAAAATTACAGAAACCCATACAGGAAAAATCATTACAGATACAGATTTAACACTTGAATATTTATTTGTTGGTGATTATGGAAAAGAAAACAATATTAAAGCGTCATTTCTTGGGTACGATAAGAGAATTGATAAAGTTGAACACAGACCCGTAGACATCTCAGACAAATTAGTAGTAACCGTGTCTTCTCAAAAGGGTTGTCCTATGAAATGCAATTTTTGTGATTGTCCTAAACTTGGTTTTAAGGGAAATGCTACGTTACCTGAATTAATTACAGAAATTATGTCTGGAATTGCTTTGTCCGGCATTAAACACGGACAAAGACTAAATGTACACTATGCAAGAATGGGAGAACCTACTTTTAATTTCAATGTAATAACCTCTGCAGAACTTATTGCTAAGATGCTTATGGATGAAAATTCTGACGTAACATTTGAAGAATATCATCCGGTAGTTTCAACTATGATGCCAAAAGCAAATAAAAATTTAGTATCTTTTTTATATAATTGGGTAACTACTGGTTTTATTTATGGAGGAGAAGACGGATTTGGATTGCAATTTTCTATCAATACGCTCAATGAAGATGATAGAAATGAAATGTTTAGAAACAAATCTTTATCACTTCAAGAAATTAGCGATATTATTAGGGAACTTCCATATCCGAAAAAGAGAAAATATACATTAAACTTTGCAGTTACTTCTAAAAGTAATCTTGATGTCAATCTTATGAACAAATACTTTGATAAAGAAAAATGTATTGTTAAAATAACTCCTATTCATGAGACTGTAGAAGCTATTGATGAGGGATATGAGATTGTACATGATTTTGATGTGTATGAAAAATTTGAACAGCCGCTTGTGAAAGATGGGTGGGACGTTATTGTATTTGTGCCTTCAAAAGAAGAAGATGAAGACAGAATTACTTGCGGGAATTCTTTAATTGCACTCAATAATAAATAATATATGACAAGATAAAAGGAACATGAATTATTTCATGTTCTTTTTTTATGCAGTTCATCAAATCACCATCCTATTTCTATCATATTAAAGATAAATTAGTGAAGGAGAAAAATGAATGAAAAAATTGATTATAACAGAAAAACCAAGTGTTGCATCGGATTTTATTAAGGTGTTAGACACTGATTATGAAAGAAAACAGGGGTATTTTGAAGGAGAAAAATATGTTATTACCTGGTGTGTCGGACATCTTATTGCATTAAGCTATCCTGAGAAATATGGCGAAGAATATGCCGCATGGAGTTTTGATACACTTCCCTTTATACCTGACAAGTATCGTTATGAAGTTATCGAATCGGTAAAGGACCAATTTAAAACAGTTAAAGAATGTCTCAATCGAAAAGATATTGATACTATCTATTATGCCGGAGACGCCGGAAGAGAGGGTGAATATATTCAGCGGCTTGTAAGACAATGTGCAGGAAGAAATAAAGATGCTGCAGAAAAGCGTATCTGGATTGACTCTCAGACAGAAGCAGAAATCTTAAGAGGTGTAAGAGAGGCAAAGGATATATCTGAATACGAAAATATTGCTGACTCCGGTTATATGAGAGCAATTGAGGACTATTTGGTTGGTATCAACTTTTCCAGAGCCTTAAGTATTAAATATGGAAGAGCATTTAATAACTTGGCCAAAACCAGTAAATATACACCGTTGTCAACCGGAAGAGTAATGACATGCGTTCTTGGTATGATTACCGACAGAGAAAGAGCTATTCGGAATAATGTAGAAATTCCATTTTATGGAGTTCAGGCAAAGCTTTCAGATGATGTAGCAGCCAAGTGGAAGGTGACAGACAGCTCTGTTTATGCCAATAGCCCGAAACTATATAATGACAACAGTTTCTCAAAAGAAGACTATGCTAATGAATTGCTTAGTTTATGTAATGGAAAATCTTTGACAGTAACCAAAATTAAGAAAGAAAAAGAAAAGAAAAACGCTCCATTACTTTATAATCTGGCTGAATTACAGAATGACTGCTCAAGATTTTTTAAGATAAGTCCGGATGAAACCCTGCAGGTTGTTCAATCTTTATATGAAAAGAAGATGACTACATATCCCAGAACGGATGCCAGGGTATTAAGCTCTGCTATCGCTACAGAAATTGATAAAAATATAAGCGGATTAAAAAATTTCTCCAAGGTAAATGAATTTGCTGAGAATATTTTGAATAATCAATGGTATCAGCATATTGGTAATACAAAATATACAAATGATAGTCTGATTACGGACCATTACGCAATTATTCCTACCGGTGAAGCCGTGGGACAGTATTCCGGATTATCCGATATTGAAAAGGATATTTATTTACTGATTGTCAGAAGATTTTTAAGCATTTTTTATCCAGCAGCAGAATATGAAAAGATTTCAGTACAATTTTCAGTAGAAAAAGAAAGTTTCTTCAGCAATTCTAAAACATTAAAGGGAAAAGGCTACTTAGAATTGTACGATGATGAAGAAAATGAAGAGGAAAAAGAAGAGAAAGCTGTTGAGAAATTCTTAAATTCATTGTCAGAAGGAAGTAGTATCAGTGCCGAATACTCCGTAGTAAAAGGCACGACATCTGCTCCCAGAAGATATACTTCCGGTAGTATCATTCTTGCAATGGAAAATGCCGGAAACCTTATCGAAGACGAATCCTTAAGAGAAATGATTAAAGGCTCCGGAATTGGTACCTCTGCGACAAGAGCGGAAACCATTAAAAAGCTTGTTAAAAACGGATATATTAAGCTGAATACGAAAACACAGGTATTGCAGCCGTCCATGAGCGGAGAAATTCTATATGAAATTGTAAAAGCTACAGTTCCTTCTCTGTTAAATCCGACTATGACAGCAAGCTGGGAAAAGGGACTTTCTGCAATCGTTGATGGAACAGTTTCCAAGGATGAATATCTTCAAAAGATGAACTACTACATTAAGACAGAAATTGAAAACATCAAAGCAAATAATGTAATGGAAAATCTAAAACCTACCATGAAAGAGCTGGGAAGCGTTTATAAAGATATAGGAGACATGGATGTATCAAGCGGTTCAAGTTCTAATGTAGTCTGCAAATGTCCTAAGTGCGGAAAAGATATTGGAAAATTTGACTGGGGTATGGGCTGTAAAGGCTACAAAGAAGGTTGCAAAGTGGCTATAAGAAAAGAATTATTTGGTGCAAAATTAACGGAAAGGCAGATGAAAACCTTAATTGAAAAAGGAAAGGTAAAAGACATTAAATGCCATTCAGATAAGAAGAATAAAGATTATACAGCTAATCTTGTTATGGATTATGATACCGGCAAAGTAAGTCTTGATTTCGATAAGTAAAGATAAGGGAGATAGGCATAAAAGTCTGTCTCCCTTACTTTTTTATGTGGTACTTCCCCTACGCACAATGTAATTATAAAGTTTATAAAATGATATTTCAAGAATATGTGGTCTACAAAGTTCGACAATGAAATTTTGAAAATATTTTTTCTATCATATTATATATAGCTACAAAAATATGAATTGACTTTTATTCACCTATTTTAAGAAAGGAAAAGGATATTATGCAGAATATTATTAGACAAGACATCGAAGAGTCTTTACAATGGCTCAGACAACAAATGGCAGAGCATGGATTTGATACAAGTACTCCAGTAAAGGATATAGAGGCTTTCTTCCAGGCTCAGGAAGCGACAAAAGATATACTCGATAATGAAATCAGTGACATTGCTGATGAATATGGAGAGGATTCCTTAGAAGTAGAAGCTGCAGAAGATTTGCAGAATGATGTGGAAGAGGGATTTAGAGAGGTTGAAGAGACTACTGCTGAAAGATTAAAAGATACACAAAAAGATTTTTTGGAATTTGATGAAATAAAAAAAACATTACAAGAAAATAAAGAATTGCAGCAGGAACTTCAGAAACAAAATGAAGAATTACAAAGAAAAAGTGAAGAATTAGCTAAGGAAGTTGATTTTTTACGTCATAAAAGTAAATACAGAATTCAGGCTTTTACAGAATCTGTATCAAAAATCACCGGTCAAGCAAAAGATTTTGCAAATAAAACTTTTGATAATGTTAAGCAGTTCTGTAATGACCGCAAGATTGATTTATTCAAGGCGGTAGATAATGCAAGAATGAAACAAAATCGTTTCTTAAAAGAATTTTGCTTGAATACAAGAGAGATGACTATGCAGAGCAGAAACCGCACTCAGGAGAAATTGCAGGCATGTGAAGACTATCTGCAGAAATATCAGGAAGCTAAGAAAGCTAAGAAAGCTGTAATTAATCAATTCTTAAAACCATTTCTTCCTAAAAAAATCAGCGAGAAGTATTTCAGCACTGATGTCAATAAAATTAAATTTAATGAAAAAACGGATTATAGGGTATATACCTTTGCCGACTGCATTAACGATTTAAGAAAAAGTTATATTTCTAAAATAGACAGCAGGCAGAAATTTATGGATAAGCTCGAAGCTACTATTGATAAGCTGGATGAAAAAGCTGTCAATATCGAATCAAAATGGCAGGATAAAGCCAAAGAGCCTACTCAGAAATCCTTCGAAGAAAACCTTCATCGGTTTGAAAAAGAAGCAGAGATGGAGAATCAGAATATTAATCCTCAAAGAACACAGTCTCAGGAACGATAAAAG
>ULLQ01015428.1_pt1 | contig 13558 bp, 9 predicted proteins | sample 1951461 | NCBI WGS metagenome assembly ULLQ01 (sample SAMEA4835531, study PRJEB28245) | human gut metagenome | biome: gut microbiome; material: fecal sample | place: Denmark | collected 2008 | reverse complement strand
TGCCGCTGTATCCGTAATTTTATCCGCCTGCACATCAGACAGTGAGAGCAATGCGTCATCTGCCGCACCGGGTCTTTCAACTTCGGCTCAGGAAAGTGCCGGAAGCTCGTCGGGAGATATAAGCGGCTCGGAAAGTAACGATAAAAACAGCACATTATCAGCAAAGGGTCTGAGGGATGCTGTTGCGAAGGCATACGGCGACAACTATCTGCCTGATCAGGCTATGGACGCAGAAATGATCGAGAGCGAATTCGGACTTACAAAGGATATGTATGATGAGATCGTTGCTGAAGCACCGATTATCAGCTTCCACCCGGACAGGCTGGTTGCGGTAAAGGCTAAAAAGGGCAAGGAGTCCGAAGTCAAGCGTGCGCTTGAGGACGCACTGCTCGTTATGAAGGAACAGCAGATGCAGTATCCTGTAAATGTTGCAAAGGTAAACGCAGGTAAGGTGCTTGAAAAAGACGGTTATTACTGCTTTATGATACTTGGCGAAACAGACGATACAAGCGAAAATGACGATGATGCGGCAAAGTTTGCGGAAAAGCAGATTGACATCGGTGTTAAAGCGTTTGATAATTATTTTGCGTAAACGTGTAAGCGATTTTTTTGAAAATTAGTGTTGACAAATCGCAAAAACAGTGCTATACTCTAAAACGATAACAAGAATGCGTTGACGAGGAAGTCGGCGGGAAAAGCCTCACAGAGAGCCGTTGAAGGTGCGAAACGGCAGGTAATACCGCAAAAGATAATCACCTCTGAGCAGACAGGCAGAAACAGCAGTAAGCCTGTACGGGTACTCCCGTTACAGAGTAGCATATTGACGGATATGTACAGAGCGGCTCGTTATTCACGGGCAATAAGAGTGGTAACACGGAGACTTCAAGCCTTCGCCTCTTGAAACGATAAGTTTCATAAGGCGGGGCTTTTTTATTTTATCAGCTACCGAAAAGTGCTTTGTATCATTGAAATCGCAGAATCATTTATAAAGCAAAGACAGGAAAGGAAAGAAGAAAGATGTTGACATTAGACAAGGTTTATCATGCGGCTTTTAAACTGAAAGAGGTAATAAGACCTACCGACCTTATCCACGCTCCCCAGATAAATCCCGATGCGGATGTTTATCTCAAGACGGAAAATTTGCAGGTGACAGGCTCGTTCAAGGTAAGAGGCGCATACTACAAGATTTCTACCCTTACAGACGAGGAAAAGAAGCACGGTGTTATCGCCTGCAGTGCGGGAAATCACGCTCAGGGCGTTGCTCTTGCGGCGCAGAGAAGCGGTATCAAGTCGATAATATGTCTGCCGGACGGCGCTCCCATTTCAAAGGTCGAGGCTACAAGAAGCTACGGTGCGGAGATATGTCTTGTTGAGGGCGTATATGACGATGCGTACAACAAAGCTTTACAGCTCCGTGACGAACACGGCTATACATTTATTCATCCGTTCAACGATGAGGATGTAATTGCAGGACAGGGAACGATAGGTCTTGAACTGCTTGAACAGCTTGACGATATAGACGCTGTTGTAGTGCCTATCGGCGGCGGCGGACTTATTTCGGGCGTTGCTTTCACGATGAAGTCATTAAAGCCCGATATAAAGGTATACGGTGTTCAGGCGGCAGGCGCACCCAGTATGCTGACATCTGTCAAGGACGGCAAGATAGAGTGCCTTGACCACGTTTCCACCATAGCAGACGGTATCGCAGTAAAGGAGCCCGGCTCAAATACATTCGAGCTTTGCAGAAAGTATGTAGATGATATTGTAACTGTTACGGATGATGAAATTTCTACCGCTATACTTACGCTTATTGAAAAGCATAAGCTGATAGCCGAGGGTGCAGGCGCAGTTCCCGTTGCGGCAGTAATGTTCAACAAGGTTCCCGTAAAGGGCAAGAAGGTCGTATGCCTTGTATCCGGCGGTAATATTGATGTAACGATTCTTTCAAGAGTAATCAAGAGAGGTCTTATAAAGTCCGGACGTACCTGCCAGCTTAATATCGCACTTATCGACAAGCCAGGTCAGCTTAAGGGTGTATCGCAGATAATCGCAGACCTCGGCGGTAACGTTATATCCGTTCACCACGAGCGTGCAAACGAGGGCGAAGATGTCAACGGCTGCTATCTGCGTGTTGAACTTGAAACAAGAAACTATGAGCATATCGCTCAGATAAGAAAAGCACTTACCGATGCAGGCTACAGCATCGAGTAATAAATCAAAGGAAGGTAATGACAATGGAAAAGATTCATACAGACAAGGCGCCTGCCGCAATCGGTCCTTATTCACAGGCAATAGTTCACGCAGGTGTGCTTTACACATCGGGTCAGATCGCAATCAATCCCGAAACATCTGAGGTTGAGGCAAAGGACATCGAGGGTCAGACACATCAGATATGCAGGAATTTAGGCGAAGTTTTAAAGCAGGCAGGAACGAGCTTTGAAAATGTTATCAAGACGACCTGCTTCTTAGCCGATATGGGCGACTTTGCAAAGTTTAATGAGGTATACGGTCAGTATTTCACATCAAAGCCTGCCCGTTCTTGCGTTGCGGTAAAGGCACTGCCTAAGGGTGTTCTTGCCGAAGTCGAGGTTATCGCTAAGGTCTGATAATATCATAGTTACGCTTACCGCATCGGCTTTTGTCGGTGCGGTTTTTGTTTTGCTGTGCAAAACAGTGGCGTACCGCCACTGTGGCTTGACAGCCACTTAATTTAATGCTATAACAACCTCAGCCTGAAATCGTTTTGCAACGATTTCGCCGCATAATATGCGGCTTGCTACGCAATGGCTGAGAACGTTTTTGCTTACGCAATAACAACCTCAGCCCGAAATCGTCAAAAGACGATTTCGCCGCATAGAAATGCGGCTTGCTACGCAATGGCTGAGAACGTTTAAACACGATTTTGTTTTGTCCGATGGACAAAACTTGCGGCAAATTGCCGCTGTGCCTTGACGGCACATTAAAATCGTGTTATAATAACAACGAATAAGCGGTGACTAACCGACAGAATTAACCAAACTGAAAGGCGGTACTTTAATGCCAGACATTCACGAATCGGGCGAGAACTATCTTGAAACTATCCTTGTTCTCAGAGAAAGAGGGGTAGATGTACGTTCTATTGATATAGTACACGAAATGGAGCTTTCAAAGCCGAGTGTAAGCCGTGCTATGAGCATACTCAGAAGCGGCGGTTTTATTGAGGTGGATAAAGACGGCTATATAACGCTTACAGAACCCGGCGAGGAGATAGCACAGCGTATATATGAACGTCACAGAGTGCTTACCGACTGGCTTATCGGCATAGGCGTAGACGAAAAAACGGCTGCAGAAGATGCGTGCAAGCTGGAACACGATATAAGCTCCGAATCGTTCGACAAGCTGAAAAAGCATATAAAAGAAAAGCACGTTGCCGCAGAAAATATGTAACGATTTGTTTTTTATATCACAGTTGCCTTAAACTAACTTATATACGGCAATCAGGGGAAAGAAAAGAGGAATGTCAGAGTGGAGCAGGAACAACCGAAAATTATCGACGCCAACAGTATAATTACACAGGACAACAAATTATATCACGAGTTTGTGGAGTGTATATCGTCTGCGCTTGATGCGAGAGATCCGTACACTGGAGATCATTCGAGGAGGGTCAGCGATACGGCTACGGTGCTTGCAAAAATGCTGGGACTTGCGGACGACGAAATACAGGAAATACATATAGCCGCTCACCTGCACGATATAGGAAAAATCGGAATACCCGATTCCATATTGCTGAAGCCCGGCAGACTTGACGATGAAGAATGGGCGCTGATGAAACAGCATCCGCAGATAGGATCGGATATACTGTCAAAGTCGCCCAGCTTTTCGAGAATATCCGCAATAATACTTCATCACCACGAAAGATATGACGGAAAGGGTTACCCGTTCGGCGCAAAGGCGGATGAGATTCCAATCGGCGCAAGAATAATCGCCGTGTGTGATTCGATTGATGCAATGGCATCGGCAAGAGCCTACAGAAAAGCGCTTCCGCTTGATATAGTCAGAAATGAAATAGAAAAGAATATCGGACTTATGTACGATCCTGCGGTGGCAAAGAAAATGCTTGACAACTGGAGTATAATAAAAGAGATATACGGACACGGCGAGCTTTGCGGAGAGTGTCATTTCTGCCATGATAATGGCGAGGAAATCTGAAAGAGGGTCTTTTTTATGAAAACGTTGCAGCAGATTGTTGATGAGAGCAGATCTATAGTGTTTTTCGGCGGTGCGGGAGTGTCTACCGAAAGCGGTATCCCCGACTTCCGTTCGGCAGACGGATTATATAATCAGAAATATGATGTTCCGCCGGAGGAACTTTTAAGCCACGAATATTTCTTTGAGCATACCGAAAAATTCTTTGAGTTTTACCGTGAGAAAATGTTGTGCCTTGACGCAAAGCCGAACAAGGCGCATCTGAAGCTGGCCGAGCTTGAAAGGGCAGGAAAGCTGACTGCGGTCATAACGCAGAATATTGACGGGCTTCATTCAGCGGCAGGAAGCAAGACGGTTTATGAACTGCACGGAAGCGTTCACAGAAACTACTGCCTTAAATGCGGAAAAAGCTACAGCGCAGAGGATATTCTCAGGTCAGAAGGAGTGCCTCGTTGCGAATGCGGAGGAATAATAAAGCCTGATGTTGTGCTGTACGGCGAAAATCTTGACGACAGGACGGTAACCGGTGCGCTGGCGGCGATAGAAAGCTGTGACACGCTGATTATCGGCGGAACTTCGCTTACAGTATATCCTGCGGCGGGATTTATACGTTATTTCGGCGGCAGAAATCTGGTGCTTATTAATATGTCTGCCACTCCTTATGACAGCAGGGCAGACCTTGCCATACACGATAAGGTCGGAGAGGTGCTTGACAAGATAAAGGTAAACTGACAAATACCCCTTGCAAATTTACTGCAAGGGGTATGCTTTTATTCTCCGTCAAATTTCAAGTTCCATTGTTTGCGGCAATTGTCCATAATTTCAAGGACGGCTCTTGTCTGCCACAACGGATTTATATCGCTCTGCTTTTTGTTTTCGTCAAGACAGCGTTCCACCTCACGCACCTCATATTCATAGCCGTTGCAATCGTGAGTTATCAAAGGCTCAGCAACAAGGTTGCCAAGCTCATCGTACAGCTTTACCGAGCAAGTGCAGAAGAACCAGTTGCCGAAAACTATTCTGCCTTTGTCACCGATTATGCAGGCAGAATTGTCTTTAAGAAAATCAAAACCGATATGCGAGTCGGCAAATTTCCCGTTTTCATATCTTAACAGCAGGGAAGCGTCATAATCTACGTTGCTTTTTCCGATATATGCGTTTGTTACTGTCTCTTTCGGCTTGTATCCCAGAAAGTCGCAGGCGAATGTCAGCGGATATACGCCAAGATCAAGCAGAGAACCGCCGCCGAGTGAATTTGAATAAAAACGGTCATACGGGTTGTCGGGATTGTAAGGGCAAAAAGATGACAGATCTGCACGGACAAGCTTTATGTCGCCGATTCGTCCGGAGGCTACCCATTCCTTTGCCTGCCTGAATGCAGGAATAAACTTCATCCACATTGCCTCCATAAAGAATACGTTGTGTTTTTGGGCAAGTGCGATAAGCTCGTCAAGCTGTTTGCAGTTAAGGGTTATCGTCTTTTCGCACAGCACGTTTTTCCCTTTTTCGATACACATTTTTGCGTTTTCGTAATGCTGAGCCATAGGTGTGGCAATGTAGACAACATCGACATTTTCATCTGCCGCCAGCTGTTCATAACTGCCGTAATGCTTTATCGCACCGAATTTTTCAGCGAAGTCCTTTGCTTTATTTTCGCTTCTTGACGCTACCGCATAAAGCACGGAGTTTTCATTGCTGTTTATGGCTTCGGCCAGCTTTGCGGCGATAGATCCGGTTGCGATGATTCCCCAGTTTGTTTTATTCATATAACGCTCCTTTAATAGAATTACTGCCGTGCAGTGAACACTGCACGGCAGTATGTTATTTATTTACGTTGCTTTATATCGTTTACGCTTCCGAAGGCTCAAGAACCGCATAATTACCGTCGTCACGTCTGTAAACTACGTTTATCTCTCCGGTCTTAGCGTTTCTGAACATGAAGAATGCGTGTTCAAGCATATTCATCTGAAGTATAGCCTCATCCTCCGACATAGGACGGAGATTGAATTTTTTATGTTTAACTACCTCGAAATCAGCCTGTTCTTCAACAACATCGTCAAAACTGCCCTTGAATGAGCTGTGAAGCTGTTTTTCAACTCTTGTCTTGTTTTTGCGGATCTGTCTTATGATACGGTCTATGCAGGCATCAAAAGCATCGTTTTTGTCTGCCGCTTTCTGCTCTGAACGGAATATAAGTCCTGCTGTGCGGACTGTAACTTCGCACGTTATCATATTTTTCTGCTCGGAAAGTGTTACCTTGCAGTCTGCGTCACCTGAGAAGAAACGATCGAGCTTAGCTTCAATCTTCTTTGTTGCGTAATCCGAGAACGCCTGAGTAACCTGAATCTTCTTCGCTGTAATGTTTACTGTCATATAACTTTCATTCCTTTCGGGGCGATATACGCCTTGAACTTTATTTGCAAGCGAAACCGTTTGCAAGGGTCTGAGGGGCGATACCCTTTTGACTTGAGTTAATTGTATCATATTTAGCTAAAATATACAAGCCCTTTTTGGAGAAAAACTTAAATTTTATCTATTCTGTGCAAAAAAGTCGCATAAAATTCAACGATTTATCAATTGACTGTCACATCGTAAAATGGTATACTTAATAAGTAAAATGGTCGAAAACAAACGTTTTTTACCGTTAAAAGACATTCAGTCGATTTATACATATACATCAGGAGGAAGTATGAATAAAAAACTAATGAGAATCTGTGCTTCGGGTACAGCACTGGCAGTGACTGCAAGCGTGTTGTCGCTGTCCGTTTATGCCGCACCTGCTAAATACAGTGCGGTGGAGCAAGGTTATATAACATCTGTTAAGGATCAGGGAAACTGGGGTACTTGCTGGGCTTTTTCGTCAACAGCCATAAGCGAGGCTTCGCTGATAAAGGAGTTCCCGGATAAGTTCAACGCAGAAAATACAGACCTTTCGGAAAATCTGCTTTCTTATATGCTGAGTCATCCAGCACTTTACGGTCAGCTCAATCCTTCGGGCGATACTGCCACCTACAATGCAGGATCTACATATTATCTTGAATACGGCGGTAATGTATGGGCTGCGGGTCTTGGGCTGATGAACGGCATAGGACCGTACAATGAAAGCAGTGATTATCCTTACAGCGAGTACAATACGCCGAGCATTGCCGAAAAGAATTTTACCGAATCCGAGTATTATGAGGTAAGAAATTCTTCTGTTGCAAAAATCACGGGAGTGTTTCAGGCTCATATCAACAACAACAGCGACAATGACGAGTTCAAACAGCTTATTATGGATTACGGTGCCGCTTCATTGAGTTACAACGAAAACCATACAGATAATAAGTTCGGAGAAGATGGAAGCAGTTACTATTATAATCCTAATGAATACACTTCAAATCATGCTGTAACGGTTGTTGGATGGGATGACACCATTCCGGCGTCTTCTTTCAAGACAACTCCTGCAGGTGACGGTGCATGGCTCATCAAGAACAGCTGGGGAGATTATTCAAGAGATAACGGATATTTCTGGCTGTCATACTATGATAAGTCGATAAGCGGTGTCGGCATTGCCTATGACTTTACGGTCGATGGCGCCGATGATTACTTTGATACCCGTTACAGCTATGACGGCGGAAACAGCGTAGCCTCATTCGGCTATTCCAGACCTGATATATACGGTGCGAATGTGTTCACCGCAGATAAAGATTCATATGTTACGGGAGGTGCGGTCTATACTTCCGCAGGAAATAACATCGAGCTTAGTGTGTATACAGGCTTACAGAATGCAAGCGATCCCACTTCAGGCACAAGATCCGCCGTTGCCACAATGAGCAACGTCAAGTACGAGGGTTATTATTCGCTGAAGTTCGATACTCCCGTAAAGGTGAAGAAGGGAGAATCTTTTGCGATAGTAGCAAAAATAACTAAGGATTCCGGCACGGTCAGAATTTACAGCGAATACGGCTACAGCATGTACGGCCTTACATATGACCTTAAAGCTAACAAGGGCGAGAGCTTCTATACATATAATCCTTCGTACGGATGGTTTGATTGCACCGACAGCGGAAAAAATAATCTGATGATCAAGGCTTATGCCGTTTCCGATACCGAATGCACAGAACACACATACGGCGAATGGATAATCGACAGGGATTCAACCTGTACAGCAACAGGCGAAAAGCACAGAGTATGCTCAAAGTGCAATCATATTGAAACAGCAACAATCGAAAAGAAATCTCACAATTATATCACCTCAGTGGTTGCACCGACATATACCGCTGACGGATATACGATACATAAGTGTTCGGTTTGCAACAGCTCCTATATTGATAATTATGTATCAAAGCTGACTCTTGACGCTGTCGGTAATGTACGCAGGGTATCAGGAACAACAACATCTGTCGGAATATCGTGGGATAAGAATGCGGCTGCAAGCGGTTATGAGCTTGAGATATATAAGGGTGGAAAGTGGACACAGATACTGAGAACGTCAGGTAACGGCACAGTATCTTATAATGCAGACGGTCTTGCCGCAGGCAGTGTTTATACATTCCGCATAAGAGCGTACAGAAACGAGGGTAGCTCGGTAGTATACAGCGATTACACAAGACTTGCGGCAGGCACAGCGGTTACAAATGTGGCAACGTTTGCAAAGAAATCCGCCACAAGTTCTTCGCTCACTTTACAGTGGTCCAAAAACGCATCTGCAAGCGGCTATATTGTTGAACAGTACAAGGGCGGAAAATGGACGCAGATACTTAAGACTGCCGGCAATGCAACGGTTACTCATACAGTAAACGGTCTTGCAGCGGGAACAACCTATACGTTCCGCATAAAAGCATATAAGACAGTAGGTTCAACCGTTCTTTACAGCGACTACACAAGACTTGCGGCTGTTACCGATAAGACTACGCAGCCGGGCAATGTTGCTTCATTTGCAAGGAAATCCGCTACAAGTTCATCGCTTACTTTACAGTGGGCTAAGAATGCGAATGCGACCGGTTATGCTATTGAAAGATATACCGGCGGCAAGTGGGTTGAAATTCTGAGAACTGCTAACAACGCAACGGTTACTCATACGGTAAACGGTCTTGCGGCAGGCACGACATACACCTTCAGAATCAGAGCGTTCAACGGTTCTGCATACAGTGGCTATACAAGACTTGCGGCAACAACACTTCCTTCAAACGTTACATCGTTCATAAAGAAAAGCGGTACTGCTTCCACGCTGAATTTACAGTGGGCTAAGAACAATTCCGCTACGGGCTATGTTGTTGAGCAGTATAAGGGCGGTAAGTGGACGCAGATACTGAATGCGACATCCAACGCAACGGTTACCTGTCGTGTATCGGGACTTAAAGCAGGCACAACATACACATTCAGAATAGCCGCATACAAGACAGCAGGCGGTGTTACCGAATACAGCGGTTACACCAGACTTGCGGCGGATACCGAGTGATAGGTATAATTAAAACAGCAACGGGTATCGGTACTTACCGATACCCGTTTTATATGTTTCGATTTTTCATTTTTATATAGTATAAAATAGCACAAATTTACGGCAGGTATTTGATCGGGATACCTGCCGTTTGGTTATTGCTTATGTGACGTCCGTCATAATTTCGTCAAGTTCGGTCACCGTCGAGCCTTTGAAAAGTACAGCGTCATTATCACGAAGATTCAGCTTTAAAAATTCTGTAAGAGCCTGTCTTGTGTTCAGCTTTATTACGAATTTGCTTTTTAAATCGGCGGTTTTCATCAGCTCTGCGGCGGTTTCACCGTAGCAAACCGTAATATCTACACTTGCCTTGTTGACGATATTGCCGACCTTCCTGTATATTTCAAGTTCATGCTCGTCACCGTCACCTACTTCAGACAATACCGCTATTCTTCTTGAATCGGGAGGAAGCTGCATGGTGCAGAGTTCCTTAAGTGCCGCACCTACGCTTTCAACAGCCTCGTTTTCAAAATCGGATATTACATAAATACCTCTTTCGTTGCGTACTGTTGTAAGTCCTGTTGACGGGCGGTATTTTTCGATTGCCGGTATAATCTGCTTTGGCGGTATGCCCATAATCTCGCCCAGTGCAAATGTTGCCAGAGCCTGATATACGCTGTGCTTATCATCGGAATAAAGCTCGATATGATAATTATCCGCACCGTGTATTATATCAAACGAGATTTTATTATGGGAAAGCTCTATGTTATCGGCAAAATAATCAGCCATTCTGTTATCAACGCCGATGGTGATAATATCCTGCGGTATGGTGAATATGCCTGCGAGATTTTTATCGTCAATATTTATGATGACAGCGCCTGATTCGTTCATTCCGCCGCATACCTTGAGTTTTTCTTCAATAAGTTCAGGCTTTGTCAGTTCCCTCGGATTCTTGGATACGACCGTGCTTGTAAGTATCGCAACATCAAAGTTGGCTGTCTGCGAAACACGTTCAACGTTTCCTCCGTTTACGCACGAAACATTGATAACAGCCGCCTCGGTTTTAGGTGTAGAAGCAAACATTGCGTGAAGCATTGAATTGTAGTTGTTCGTAACGGAAATTGAATGTACGGTTTCCATTCTGCACGACAGCATTTGTTCTATCATTGAAAGTGGATTTATCTTTTCGGGACTGTCCATAACAGCTACAGTCCACATTCCCAGTGCCGACTTTATAAATACTGCGGTTCTGCTGAGAGCGGTATCAAGATTCGCCACAACGATATTCGGAATCTTCTCTATCGGCTGAGTTGTAATAACACCAGCCGCACCCTTTTCAAATGCCGTGACAGCTGTTTCCTTATCGGCGGCAAAATATGCACATCCGGGTTTTATTTTCTGCTTACCGAAGGCAAATGATGTGATCGGAACGTCTGCGGCATTGCGAAGTTCGGCATTAAGAATTTCGCACAGCTTTCCTACGGTGGTAATGGATTTTTCCGCTTCGGAATTCTGCTGTTCCGGTTTTTTACCGCTGAGTGCTTCATAGTTGTTGAACGTGAAGTCGAGCAGTGTTATTGCGTCATAGAAAACGTATTTCATCTGCTTTGTGTTTTCCGCTCCGAGTATTATTGCAAGCACTTCTTCTCCGAATTTGTTTGCAGGCGGCAGGGCAGAGCAGGCAAGGCACGATTTCGAACGAGCCGTATATCCGCTTTTTATGCCGATAGCCGTTTCATATCTGTATCTTCTGTTACCGCTGTTAATAAGAAGATTCGTATTCTGCAGATCCCTTGAGCCGTTTTTATTCGTTGCCGGGATTGTATATTTATCGGTAGCCGCTATTGTTCTGAACATTCTGTTGGTCATGCAGTAGCGGCAGATGATGGCAAGGTCGTATGCGTTTGAATACTGCTCCGCTGTAAATCTGCCGTCAGCGGTAGTCACAGTTGTATCCGCCGCACCGATAGATTTAGCCTTTTCCTGCATCATTGCGGCAAACTTGTCAAGGCTTCCGCATATGAATTCCGCAAGAGCAAATAAAGAGTCATTGGCTGAAACCAGCATCATCGAATAAATTAAATCAAGTACAGATATTTTTTCTCCTGCCTCAAGATTGATAGACGCCGAGCCTTTCCAGTTCGAAATCTGCTTTATGACGCTGTCCGACACTGTTACGGTATCATTAGGATTGCATTTTTCCAGAGCTATTATAGATGCCATTATTTTAATAAGAAAAGCAGGTGACAGTTTCATTCTGGCATTCTTTTCAAGCAGTATGCGACCCTCATGCTGAGTAACAACGATTGCCGCCTGAGCATTTATCTCGGGCATTTCGGTTTTCTGAACAGCTCTGACTTCTGACATTAATATCATCCTTCCGTAGTTAGTTTATGTAAATTTCAGTATCCGTAAGCAAAATTCTATATACATATTAATTATAGCACCGGAAAACGATAAATGCAATTACTTTTATGATAATTTTAACTTAATCTATAACGCAAAATGACGAAAAAATATTTGAAGGAAGTTTTTGATTGGAGTGATAACCAAATATTATTCGCAGGAACATGAGAATAATTTGCAAATTTAGCGGTAATACTTGACATTTTCGGGTTTTGGGTATATAATGATAATGAATAAAAGTATACTTGTGGTAAAAATACACAGTAGTTTACAAAATTTGTAAGTTAAACAGTAATCATTCTTGATTAATGAAATATTAACAGGAGGTCTTTTAGATGCTTCAGAACAGCTACGACAATTACACACAGAAGCCGCAGCTTAACGCTAAGCTGAAAGTGCTCAGAAAGATAATCGCATTTGTATTTGCGATAAATATGCTGATCACCAGATTCTTCGGCGGACCTGCAGGCACTCAGCTCAGACAAGCTGAGGTGTTCACAGACAGTTCTGCTTCGCAGACATATGTGACCGACAGTGTTTACAGCACCGATTTGCCTTCGATTTTATCAGCGGAGGATTTTGACACTTCGGTAACCGCCAGCCAGTCTTCTGTATACAATAATCTCATCGGAGATGTTTATAACGACGTATTTGGCTATGCTGCAGGCTTTACTCTGTTTACAGAGGGAGATTGCAACGTTATGGGCGCAGACAGCGGAGGACGTATTGCGGTAGGCGGAGATTTCACAGGTCCGGGTTGGTATGATATAAACCATCAGGATCCGAACAGAAATGATCCTAACGGATGTGCTTCTCTTATAGTAGGCGGCACGCTGAATAATTTCTGCACCAATAACGGTAACGTATGGGCAAACAACATCGGCGAGAATTACAGCAATTCAAATTATAAAACTGTAATCGGCGGCGTAAACAGCGACGAGTGCAAGTTTAATTTTGCCGATACGTTTGCATATTTACGTTCATCATCCGCACACCTTGCAGGATTACAGGCAAACGGAGTATATAACGGTGCATACGGAAATATTACGCTTGACGGCTATGATAAAGGCGTGAATATTTTCACCATCGATATGTATACATGGAATTCGATGGCGGGTAACGGCGGATACGCTCTTAATATCAATGTTCCCGAAGGCTCGACGATACTTATTAATATTACAGGTGGCGAAGGCGACAGCAGCACAAGTCTTAACCTTGCTATGCACAGCCTTATTGTAAATGGTCATCATTTACAGAATAATGAGCAGACAGGCAACCTGCTCTTTAACGTTACCAATGCGGCAACTATCAACATAAATGGCTTTAACGGTTCGATCCTTGCGCCCAATTCCGATATAAACGGCGGCGGTTGGCACCATGACGGTAACATCGTTTGTAAGTCATTCTCCGGTAATACAGAGTTTGGAAGTAACCCGTTCAATCCGCCTTTCGACGATGATGATTTCGATTACGGCGATGATGATACCGATACAGACACGGATACTGACACAGATACCGATACGGATACTGACACGGATACCGACACCG
>ULLQ01028401.1_pt1 | contig 13692 bp, 6 predicted proteins | sample 1951461 | NCBI WGS metagenome assembly ULLQ01 (sample SAMEA4835531, study PRJEB28245) | human gut metagenome | biome: gut microbiome; material: fecal sample | place: Denmark | collected 2008 | reverse complement strand
CACCGAGAACTACGTCACGTTTATGCTTCTTGACAAGGGTTATTATGATTATGACTACGAGAAGCCGAGCGAACGCACCGAGGCGGCACTGACAGCAGCCAAGAGCGATGATGAACTGGAGGCCAAACTTCGCGGCATGGGGCTGAACGTAAGACCGAAGAAGAAAACCCTCACGCCGGAGGAACTGCAGGCCGAGGTAATGGCGGAGGAAAAGAAAAGGGCGATGCGGTGAAGCGTCAAGCATAAAGAAGTAGGCTCTTTCCGAGAAATTTGCTAACTTTGCAAGCAAAAAAGCTATGGTAAAATTTTTCAAAGCCTTTAACTGCCCCGGTCGCTTCTTTGAAACCCTCGGATATATTACCGTTGTAATCGGACTTATCATGTTTATTGTAGGCATATTCAATGCTTGTACGGGTCTATCTGCATATAATTCTGTTGGTGCGCCCGACGCTGCCATGCTAAACACGGGTATTGGAGGCATATCGCTTATTGTTTCGGGTATAATCACCGCAGTTGTCGCGCCGCAACTCTTTTTCGCCATTTCTAAAATAGTCAAGGCTGCGGAAAAGTATCTTGATGAGTAACCATGTAGTTACCCGTGTCTGAGATATAGCGAGAGAGCAACAAAAGCTAAAGTTGTATTATAGATTTTATTGCATAATCTAAAAATAATGATTAACTTTGCAGTGCGACCGTTACCGCAGACATAAACTTATTCAGTCAACCCCTTTGGAATGTGTAACGGCTTCCATTGGGGTTGCACTTTTTAAGAATGGCAACACTTTCAGAGGCGTTTCCCGATTTAGCAAGACAATGGGATTATGAACGCAACGAGGGATTAACTCCTGATAAAATCCATGCGGGTTCACACTTAAAAGTTTGGTGGAAATGCCCTGTGTGTGGATATTCGTATCAAAAGAGGGTTTCTAACAGAACAGCTCCCTCCAAACGTCCTTTTGAATCGGAGAAATGTCCTATTTGTTTAGGCCGGGTCATAGTCCCCGGATTCAACAGCCTTAAAGCCAAGTTCCCCGAAATAATAGAAAAGGAATGGGATTTTGAAAAGAATACCATCGACCCCGATACAATACCTCCAACATATCGTAAAAAGATGTGGTGGATTTGCCCTAACGGACATAGCTACGATTCACTACCCGGCAACAAGGTTTATCACACGGGTGGCGATTGCCCTTATTGTTCATCGCAGAAGCTATGTAGAGAAACATCGCTTGGCTATCTGAATCCCGAGCTTGCAAAAGAATGGCATCCGACAAAGAATGGCAATTTAACGCCGTTTGATGTATTCGCCAACACCAATCAATATATTTGGTGGCTCTGCCCGATTTGCGGACACGAATGGAGAGCAAAAGGCAGCAACAGAAACGCCAATAAACGAGGCTGTCCACATTGCGCTAATTGCAGAAGTTCATCCGTTCCCGAACGACTGTTATACAGAACAGTCAAAAAGCACTATCCCGATGCGGTTAACCGCCATCATATTGGGAAAGACGAGGTAGATGTATTCGTGCCGTCATTGAATATCGGATTTGAGTATGACGGACAGCGTTTCCATAACGAGAAAAAGCTATCGAAAGATATTGCCAAGACCAAACGCCTGATTAAAAACGGCATTACATTATATCGTTTTAGGGAGGATAATTGTCCCGACATTCAAGTGCCGGGGTCTGTAGTCATAAAAGTAAAACAAACTCCCGAATATGAGGATTTGGAGGCAAAATTAGAAGTGTTACTCGCTGAAATATCATCAAAAGATATTAAGGTGGATTTTGGCTCGGAGCTTAACGACGTGAGGGCAACATTGGACTGTCTGCCCTATGAAAAGAGCTTTGCCGCATCAGAGGAACAGAAACGTAGAGCCGGAATAGCTCCCGTAGCTCTTTGGGATTATGAAGCCAATGCTCCGCTAACACCCGAAATGGTTACACCATTCTCTGACAAAGTAATGAATTGGATATGCCCCACGGTTTCCTCCCATAAGTGGAGAAGTCCCGTAAAATCAATATCGTTGGGATATGGGTGTAGTAGATGTGCAAAAAGGTATCAATACACAACAGAAGAATGGATTACAGAAGCGCGGAAAGTACACGGCGACAAATATCAGTATCATTTGGTAAAGTATATCGACTGCCACACAAAGGTTGATATAATATGCCCTAAACACGGAGTTTTCAACCAACAACCGACTGAACATCTTGCAGGAAACCGTTGTCCCTACTGCGCCCATCAAAAATTTCATCCATCGGAAAGCCTTGCCGTTTTACGCCCTGATATTGCAGCAGAATGGGACTATGAGTTAAACAAGGATAGTGGTTTTACGCCTGAAACTATTGGATTATCCTCTAAAAAGAAGTTTTGGTGGCACTGTAACAATGGATGCAATCATAGCTATTTGGCTCTGATACAGCAACGAGTTAGGGGAACGGGCTGCGCTGTATGTCATGGCAAACAAGTTTCTCCCGATACAAGTTTGGCTACCCTAAATCCAGCACTTGCCGCCGAATGGTGTGCGGAGAATGACAAAACTCCGTCAGAAATTACCCTTAAATCGGACTATGAAGCACTATGGAAATGTCCGAATCCTAACCATCCACCTTATAGACAAAAGGTAGAGGTACGTTCAAGAGGTACAGGATGCGTCTATTGTCAACGCTACGGCAAGAAACATCCTAAAGATTTTGAGGATGAAGTTCATGCAAGATTCCCGTATATAAAACTCCTAACGCAGTTCTCAAAGATGGCTGATAATATTGAGTGTAAATGCGAGGTGTGTGGTCATGTATGGAGACCAACAGGCAATAGCCTAATGAAAGGCAAAGGGTGTCCGAAGTGTCGAGGCAAGATTCAACCTTGATGTCTGTGAAATATATTCAACTATTGCTTTGTGCTGTAATTTTTAGTAATTTTGCGATACGATAGAGCCGAGAGCCACTAACCTTAACCGGGATAGTGGCTTTTTCTCTTTAACTGACATATTAATCCAAGCCGAGAGCCGAGAGCCGATGCCGCTTTGTGCGGACTCGGCTTTTATTGTTTAAGGCGATGGCTGATAATTTGATATTCCCAATAGGCTTCGATTTGGAGGAAGCCGTTAAAAAAGCAGGGCAGGAATGGAATAGCACTTATGCCGACAAGTTGGAAAAACTGTTGGCAAAGCGAGCCATAACTGTCAATCTCGGTTTCAGCACCAAAAATCTCAATAACCTCGACGATGTAAAACGTCGCCTTGCGGAATTAAAAATAGAGCCTCTTACTCCCGAAAATAAAACGGCTATAAAGGATTTAGTTCGTGAACTCAAAGAACTTGCCAAAGCGATGGAGAAAGTTCAGAAATACTCTAAAATCCAAACGCCGGAACTACAGCAGGCTCTCGCAAATAAAGCCAATGCGGAGGCGGCACACATGGCAGAAAAATACCGCCAAGCAAACGAGCGATTAGAGGTTTCTAAGCGAAGGGTTGCGCTTGCCGAACAAAAACACGCAGAGGCTCTATCGAACACTTCTAAGAAAATCAACGAGCAACATTCCTATGTATCTCGTCTGATTAAGAGAATGGCTGTGTATGCTTCATTCTCTTATGCCGGGAATTTCCTCACAAGCGTCAGAGAAGTAACGGCGCAGTTTGAACTGCAAAGGGTGTCGCTCGGCGCGATTATTCAAGACCAGACGAGGGCAAACGCTCTCTTTTCGGAGATTAAAGCCTTTGCGCTCAAATCCCCGGTGTCGATTCTCGACTTGACGAAATACACTAAGCAGATAGCGGCATATAGAATTGAAACAGAAAAGCTGTTTGATACTACTAAAATGCTTACTGATATTAGTGTGGGCTTAGGTGTTGATTTACAGCGTATTACGCTGTTTTTCGGCCAAGTCCGCGCTCGTGGCGCATTGTTCAGTTCGGAAATCCGTCAGGCGACTGAGGCAGGAATCCCATTGGTTGAATTGCTTGCGAAGAAATATTCCGAACTTAACGGGCAGTTAGTTACGGCATCACAAGTCCTTAAAATGGTAGAAAAGGGCATGGTCGGCTTTGAAATGGTTGAGGAAATCTTCAAAGATATGACTTCTGCCGGAGGTATGTTCTACGAAATGCAAGAGAAACAGGGCAATACTCTCTATGGACTTTGGGCTAAGTTAGGGGATGCAGCCGCTGTCATGTATGATGAAATCGGCAATACAAGTTCGGTTAATGCTGGCATGAAAGCCGCTATTCAAGCCTTAACCGATTTAATGAAGAATTGGCGGGATGTAGCACGAATCGCCACGGAAGCAGGGATAGCCTTTGCTGTTTATAGATTGGCTGTCATCGCATCAACCAAAGCAACTGCATTAGCAACCGTTTGGGAAAAGAAAGATATTGTCCTGCGCCAAATGCACCTCAAAACGGTAATGGCGCAGAGTATGCACGTCCGCAATTTCAACCGTGTATTATTGGCAAGCGGCGTAAGCGCACAAAAAGCCTCTACTGCAACATGGGTGTTTTCAAGAGCCTTGCATGGCTTGAAAGCCGCAATAGCTACAACGGGAATCGGAGCGTTGATAATAGGTCTTGCCTTATTAATTGATAGATTGCTTTTCTCGAAATCCGCTGCGGAACAGCTCAAAGAATCATTAGACAACATCGAAACCGAGAGCATACAGGAGCAGGATAAATCAGTCCGTAATTTTGAGCGACTTGCCAATATCGCAGTTAGCGCATCTTCGACCTATAAGGAGCAACAAGCCGCCTTAGAGGAACTGAAACGCACCTATAAAGAAATCATACCCCAAGAGCAACTGACTATTGAGAATCTTAAACAGATGAACGGCAACTACGAGTTGCCGACCGCAAGCATACGCAGATATATTGCAGAGCGTATGAAGCAGAAACAAACTGACGAGATTATCAATACTTATGCCTCAGAGATACTGAAAATACAACGCAAGGTCAACGACCAATTAAAAAATAAGTATTCAGCAGAACAGTTGGCGGCGTTTTGGGAGAAATATACAGAAATCGTCAAGGATGCCTCAAAATCTGCGGGTAAATCCGTGTCGGAACTTATCAATATGACTGTCTCGGCAATGGGCGCGGACTTACAGTTTGCGCATGATATAGGCTCGGTTTGGACTTTGTTCGCCCACGACCATGCAGATGTTTCTCGCATGACAACGCTTATCCGTGAGCAAGAAAGACAAATTGACGCTTTATCTAAGACTTACGATTCAGCTTCAATGGCGATGGGTGAATACGCCAAATCTTATAGTGAAGCCGTAGATAAGATAACTCAAGACGGGTTAAAGTTGAATGGCAAAGTTATCAAGCAGGAGGATAACCCTTTGTTGTATTCACAACAGGAAGCCAACCTTGAAATCAAGGACGCGATGATACCTACCATAAAGGAGGCTTTCAACGCTGCCGGAATAGCATTTAATGACGGATGGACTTCGCTTATAGATAATGTGGATGAGAATATGCCACAGCTCACTTCCTCTATAAATTTTGACCCTATGGTTGAAAAGGTAAATGAGGAATCACAGAAGCTATTGGCAGAATTACAGAAACAACTTGACGCACTTGTCGCACAGCGAGAGGCTTATCGTAAACAGATTAAAGCGGAGGAATCTAAAGGCAAGGGAGACAATGATGAGGTAATCCAAAATGCAAAAACTCGCTATAATGAAATTGGCGATGAGATAGAGAAACTTGAAGAACGCGCAAGGAAAATCAATATACTGCCGCAGTTGCTTGAACACCTAAAGAAGAAGTACGAGGATTTAGCCCCGTCTGATTCTGTTGTCAAGCTGATGCGTCAACGCTTTGATTCTATTGTCGATTATACAAAAGCCTACGCCAAGAATATGCGCCGATTCCGCATGAACGCGGATGAGGATATGGAGGCGTATCGCAAAAGGCTTTCGGATGAAGTCGAACTTATTAAAAAGAATATCAAGGCGTGGACTGCCGCAATGATATTGGCTCGCTTATTCCGCAATAAGACCGAGGAACAAAACTTGCAAAACCTAATAGATGAAGCCAAACTGCAACTCAAAGATTTGGAAAAGATATTGGGTGATATGCCTGTGTTTGAGAAAGGACGTGGCAGCGGTCGCCAATCCGACCCCCGCCTGCAAAATCTGAAAGAGGAAATCTCGCTTGTTCAAAAACTATACAATGAGTATAAGCAGCTTGAAAATCAAGAGGGAGCGACAAAAGCCGCTGCGGATATGCGTCGCATGGCAGGTGATACGCTTGATATGTTCAAGTCGAAGTACAACATTGACCTGCCAACCGATGCAAAAGACCTCACAGCGGCACTGGAGGTGCTTTACAACAAAATGGCTGCTTTGCCAAAAAAAGTGTTCCCGGCGCTTGACAAAGACCTCAAGGAGCTACGGTGGACTATCGAAAAGGTTGACATCGACGAATCCCAAAAGAATATCGAAGCCGAGCTGAAACGCCTTGCCGACCGCATCTCGCGCACCAAGACGGCGAAGGAGTTCTATGAGAAGATACTTGGGATGACGGGGGACTATGACTTGGCCGCCAAGGTATCGCTGAGTATCTATGGCTCAACAGGAGAAGAACTGTTTGAGGATACCGTAAGGCAGATTCGGGAGGTGTTCAAGAGTGGGAACAAAGATGTCGAAATCGACCTTTCTCCCGTATTTGACATGACGAACCAGCGCATCAACTACAAGGCCCTTGCCGACATATACGACAAGTATCAAGACCAAATCATTGAGAAGAATCGCAGCACGGCAGAAAACATAGTCAAGGAGGGTCAGAAAATAGCCGCTTCCAATATCACCACATGGGAGAAAGAACTTGCAAAAGCTAAAGATTATGAGGAGCAGCGGACGGACATAATCAACCGCGAAACACAGCGCAGAGCCGAGATATACAAGTCGAATCTTCCGCAGGAGGAGAAAGACCGCCTCGCGGCTCAAAGTCAGAGAAAGCAAGACGAGGACTTGGCAAAGGTAAACTTCGAGGAGTTCACCAAGAGCGAGGACTACATCAAGATATTTGAGAATCTTGACAATGTAGCCACAAGCTCGCTCAAACGTCTGCGCGCTGAAATGCAAGCGTTGATAGACACCAATCAGAACCTTTCGCCAGAGAACATGAAAACGCTTGTCAAGGCTATGGAGGATATTGACGAGCAGATAAGCGGAAGAGGTTTCGGCAATGATATGATTCAGTCAGTCAACGACTACATCGCTTCAATCAAGAATCTCAAAATTGCCAAGCAGGAACTCACGGCAGCCGAGGCCGAGTATCAGGCACAGCTTCCTCAGCTTGACGAGAATATCGCTTTAGCGGAGGATGAGAAAGTGGAGGCACAGCGAGCCTTGAACGACCTTAAAAACAATGAACTTGCAACCGAGAATCAGATTATAGCGGCGCAATTGCGGTTGAATACAGCTCTCGCAAATGTAGAGAAAGCAGAACAGGCAAAAGCAAAAGCGGCAAACAAGGTAAAGAAAGCCGAGCATAAAGTCACGGGCGAGCAGGACAAGCAGAAGAAAGCCACAACCAAGTTTGTGAAAGACTTGCAAAAGGCAGGGCAGGCGGCAGACCAACTCGCGGGGACGCTTGGCGACATTAAGGCGTTCCTCGGCATAGCGGAGGATTCTGCGGCAGGGCTTGTGTTTGATTCCGCCATAGAGGGCTTGCAGCAAATGAGCAACCTTATAGGCATTGTAACCGCCGCTCAGATGCTCTACAACGTGGTTACTGAGTCGAATCCGTGGATGGCTATTGCTGCGGCGGTGCTGGCTGTGATTTCCGCTTTGTCGTTTGGTATAGGAGCGGCGAAAGTGCGCAAGGCGAACAAGGAGATAGAGCGTCAGCAGAATCTTCTCGATCAACTCGAATATACCTACGGACGGCTTGAAAAGGCGGCTGACAAGGTATTCGGCACGGACTATGTAAACAACTATCAGCAACAGATAAAGAATTTGCAGGCTCAGCAGACGGCCTATCTGAAACAAGCCGAGGCGGAGCGTAGCAAGGGCAAGAAGAAAGACAAGGATAAAATCAAGGAGTATGAGGAGCAAGCCCGTGAGACGGCAGACAAGATAAAGGAGTTGCAGGATGACCTTGTGGCGCACTTCACGGGACAGAGCCGCACAGACGTTGCCCGGCAGATGGCGAAGTCGTGGATTGACGCGAGGGCCTCTATGAGCGATACCTTTGCAGCCATCAAGGGCGACTATGCCGACATGGTAAAGAACATGTTGGTAGAGGGAGCCGCCGCAAGGGTTATAGAGAATGCGCTGACTCCGGTTTGGGACAGCATGGAGAAGATGCTTGCCAAGAATGATGTGGAGGGCGCGATTGATTCTCTTGTGAACGGTATGGACTCGGCTCTGACGCAGGCCAACAACGGCATGGAGGTGCTGTGGAAAGCATTAGAGGCACGGGGGTATGACATGAAGCAGCTTATCGGCGACACGGACAGCGAGTACACGGGGATAGCCAAGAGCGTAGCCGGGGCGACGAGCGAGGAGATAAACAACGTGGCGGCGATAGGCAACACGTTAATGTATTACGTCTCCCCGATTCCACGCATTGACGAGAACCTTGCGAGGGTGGTTGCGCTTATGGAGGGCAGAGGGGCATCCGCTATCCCCCAGACAACTTCTGCGGGATGGACTGACTGGCAGCAGCAGGCTATGGATAACTACCAAGCTATTGCACGGAACACGGCAGAAACCGTAGTACGGTGCGAAAGAGCGGCTATCGCTTGCGAGAAGATGGCGAGCACGTTCAAGGTAAAAGGCTCAACAAAGGGGTTGAACGTGTTCTTAAATCAGTAGTTTGCAAAACTAAAGTTATATTATAGATTCTATTGCAGAATATATTTGTTTGCATTAACTTTGCAATATGAAAGAAATACAGCTGAAAGAAACGCTTATGGAGGATGCGCGGCGCGGAGGAATCTGCGCGGAGGGCTACGGGCTTATGCGCGGATATGACCGCGAGGAACTGATAGGCTATTATGTTCAGAACCCGGACTGGTGCATGGAGCGTGGCTTTCCGAGTCTCAAACTTCTGCGCCGCGAGTTCTCGGACATCGAGGACAAAGGCGTGTTCATAGGCAGAACTTTCGATGGCGAGGCATTTGACAAGTTGCAGACCTATATCTTCCATGACTGCAAGGGAACAATCCGTGTAGCGATGGACTATGACAACGCCGTAATCCCGATGCTGTATTTCGCCAACGGGTGCAGGATGCGCGTGGAGTGTGAGCAGAAAAACACCCCTGCAATCAACGTGCCTCTGTATATCGCCGAGTACTGCAAGGTGGTAGGCGCAAAGACCGACAACTGCAATTTCAAACGCAAAACCATAAAGCTGATTGAGCCATGATAAACGTGCGCATAAAAATAGGCGACGGCGCGATAGAAGACACCTTTGCCGCGCACAAGCTGATTTATTTAGAGGCCGACAACCGCACGGAGGCACCGATAAAGAAGCGCGATGCGTCGAGCTACGCTGAGAAAGCAGGGGAGAACACCGACCCGCGCACGGTGCAGGACGCTTTCGACTATAAAGTACGCTTTATCATTGACGGACAGAATACCAATCTCGCCAACGTAAACGCGATAGTGGCGGCGTTCAACGCCAAACTCTATACGCAGCCTGCAAACAGCGATATACGCACCTACAAGGAGGTGACTTTCTACAACGACTTCAAGCGCGTGAAGATTGTCGGTCTGCCCGAGCCTATCGCCGAGCCAAAGGAGATGAAACGGAGCAAGAATGGTTACGACTTCGCCGAGGTAGAGTTTACAATCCACGTGAGCGACCCTACGAAATGTGATTTCAACTTATCAGTTTAACTTCTGAGCCAAGAGCCTTTGCCTTATGAAAAAGTTTGATACTCGATATTAAAGAGCTTAACTTCCCGAAGATTGACGGGAAGCAATACGCCACTCTCACCCAAGCAACAGCAAATATAGCCGACATGGGTGAGAAGACCATCACAACGCAGGTAAAGATAGACGACGAGATAGTGCCGGATTTCTCGCAGGATTGGGAGGTTGAGTTTCAGGGTGAGAAATACATCATGCCTCTGCGTATTCCGCAGGGGTCGAAGGAGAACACAAGCCTGAAATCCACGATAGACCTCACGTTTCAGCACTGGGCTATCTATCAGTTGAAGCGTTGGCCGTTCGTCACCATTCAGCAGATAGCGGCAGGAACGTATCTGCCCGACGAGGAGGTTGCGACGGTTCAGCTCAATCTCGGTGACTTCTGTGAGTTGTTCGGGCAGGTGCTTGAATACTACTATGGCGATACAATAACGATTGACCTTAATCCGGCATGGCAATACAAGCAGGAGGCGACAATCATAACCATAAGCCACACGAAGATATGGAACGTGCTTATTGACGCTTTCCATGACAAGTATGGTGTGAGGTGGGAGATTAAAGCCGCTTCGGACAACAGCAACACCGTCAAGGGCGGCGAGCGTTACGTTATCCGCGTAGGCTATCCGACCACGGAGGTAGACCATATCTTTGAGTATGGCTTCGAGGGCGGTCTGCTGAAAGTGGAGCGCCAGGTGCAGAGCGAGGAAATCCGCAACATGCTCAAAGGACGTGGAGGCGATACAAACATTCCTCTCCGTTACTTCAAAGCAAAAGACGATAATAACCCCGATTTCAAGCCCGACCCCGATTGGGTGGAGGAGCTTGCCAACATCTACTTTCCCAACCTCATGCCCGCGACATTCCGCTCATACGTGCAGGGATGGAAAGCGGCGCATATATCCAAATACCCCGGCTATGCGGCGGTAGGCGAGTCTAACGCCTATGCCCCGTGGGCTTACCGCAAAGGCTACACTGACACAAAATTTGCCCCGGTAGAGTTTGTAGCGGATGAAATCACCATCAATCCGACCGAGGGCGACAAGCAGGTAGAGATACTTCCCGGCTATTCGCCTTATGTGAAGAAAGGCTCGTCGATTGACAAGTACGGACCGCTTCCCGACACGCTCGACAACAACGAGGACATCTACCCTACTCTGCAAGGCACGGGGCTTGACATAGCCGTAGCGGTGGAGCAGATAGAGAGCGACGATGTGGCGGAAAGTACGGAGAATGACGCGAAAATATCCGATATCAAGGGGGCGACAACTACCGTGAAACTAACGTCGATGACAACAAGGAGGGCGATAATGGTGGAGTTCCCCCCGTTTGATGTCCCTGACGGTCAGACCGCCAATATTGTCACGGGAGCATATTCAAAAAACGCACATTATACCAAAGGTATCACCGGGGGCGACAAGGATGTAACCGACCTGCTTGTGGTATCGGATTCACCCGAGATAATCGCCATAAACGCGATTACAGGTGTGGAGCATCCGGGAAGTGGTATTCCTGCCGGTAGATGGAAATGGAGGGCGACATTTGAGGTAGAACTTGTTCTTGATCCCAATATTCATCTTCCTAAAGAGGGTTGGATTACCGTAGGTTATGAATCGCCGAAGAAACAGACCGCTTCGTTGCAGGATAGCGGATGGAAAGGTACATTTGATATATGGGTCAAAAATATATGGAATTCCGCACGGCTCGACAGCGAGACCGATTCGGAGTACTCCGAAAGAGTGTGGAAACCTGTACTTGGCGACCGAGAGGGGAATACGGCGAAAGTGGTGTTCACTTCGGGTGACCTCGCCCTTAGTGAGGACTACGAGTTTACCATAGTGGACTTCCCCGTTCCCGATGCAAGTAAATTTTTTAATGGGGCACAGAGCCACTGGCGCATAAAGCTCGCAAAGAGCGACGCAGAACTCGAAGCAACTGGGCTATATGTACCCTCGACACAGAAACAGGGCAAAGCCGGAGATAGATTCGTGTTCATCGGCACGGAAATGACGCACGTGCCATACGTTGTCGATGCGGAGATACGCCTTGACGATTGGAAGAAAGACCAGCTCGGCGAGGTAAAAGAAATCAAGCCTACGGCGGTGGTGACAACCGCCCGCGTGAGGCTCAGCAACGAGGGAAAGCCAAACGCCCTTATCAATCAGCTCCGTGTCGGCAACTCCCTGCGGCTTTTTGACAAACGATTCTTCAACGAAGCTGGAAAAGCCTGCGAGACGCTGTATCTGCAATCCATCACCTATACCTACCGAGAACCGACAAGCAACGACGCGGCACTGAACCCCGATGTGGAGATTGTGCTTGGCAACGAGTACACGACTTCGGCTAACCCCGTGTCGATGATGCAAGGGGAGATAAGTGCCTTGCAACGGCAAGTGGGAGCGATAAGCAATGTGGAGCAGATAGTCCGCGCCGTTGGCGACAAGCTGTATCTGCGCAAGGACGGCATATCAGACCGAAGCCTCTCCCCTACCCAATTCTTTTCTCTACTGACAAGCGGAGATTTCCGCGCAGGACTTGTGGGTGGTGCCGGATGGGGATTCTATAAGGACGAGAACGGGAACTGGGTATTAGAAACCGACCGCCTGAGCGTAAGGCAGGATATGAGTGTGAATACGCTTGTCATCAATCAAGCCGAGGGACGCGGCGGCATGGAGATTGACACTGCGGCTTATATCAACGGTGTGACACGTGTGGTTGAGGCAGACAACGGATATGTCTGCTACTTCGACCAAAAGAACGGCTCTGTAGCGAATCTCTTCCACGTAGATGATGTGGCGTTCTGTAATCAGTGGACTGCGGAAAACGCAGACTTGAAATTCTACAAGCGTAGGGTTGTTGCTGTCGGGATTGATAATATCATACTTTCCAAAACCGATGTGAACGGCACGGGTATTCCCGCCGAGGGCGACAACATAATCCACTTCGGCAACTATACCGACAAGACACGTCAGTACGTCAAGGTGCGCGACGTCGTGGGCGGGGGATATGAACGCTATATAGAATCCCTTAACTCCGTCAACGCCGCAGGAGTGGAGTATTATTTTGTCGGCAAGCAGGCAGGCGAAAGCCGATGGTTTGTGGGCAATAAAGACCTTGTGCCGTACAGCGGTGCGGGAGATGGCTCGTATATTGAATATATAAACGGGAAATTCAACCTCCACAACGTCTCGCTTAACATCGGCTCTTCAATCGGAGACATAACACTGGGTGATATCATAGAAAACGCCGAGCAGTCGGCGGTGACGGTGCAGATACTCACCGACAAGGGCAACGTGCTTCTCAATGGCGAGGGGCAGCGCGTGATGACGGCCCATGTATATTTCCGCAACGAGGATGTGACCGACCGCATCTACGAGGGTCGCTTCTCTTGGAAGCGTACATCAAGCGACACCACAGGAGACAAGATATGGAACAGGCTGCATGAAGGCATCGGCAACCAATGCACCGTCACCGACGAGGATGTAGACCGCAATGCGGTGTTTTTGTGCGAAGTTGACATAAGCGGCACTTGGCTTGAAAATGAGATGGAAAATGAACAGGAATAACATATAAAAACCGAATAACAATGGCAGGGAAGAAAATAGCAAGCGGGCAGATAACCATCGTCGACCTAAACGACGGCAAGGCGGTACAGGCATACACGTCAACGTCATTAGGCGAGACGCAGATATATAACCCCGACACAAAGGTCTATACACCCTCTTACTCGGCGAGCAATCCGCAGACCGTGACGGCAAAGGTATATGTGACCGGATTGGGCGCAGACCAGGCACCTACGCCGGCATGTACGGG
>ULLQ01011065.1_pt1 | contig 13914 bp, 15 predicted proteins | sample 1951461 | NCBI WGS metagenome assembly ULLQ01 (sample SAMEA4835531, study PRJEB28245) | human gut metagenome | biome: gut microbiome; material: fecal sample | place: Denmark | collected 2008 | reverse complement strand
TCGATTATTTTTAATGTATTTATATTTGTTTGACTTTCTATTTCGGTTCTTATTGATTCAAGTGGATGTCCTGTTATATATAGCCCTAACATTTCTTTTTCCATTGATAATAGCTCTTTTTCGGAGTACTCTTCTAATATTGTATAATTATATTTTATTTTATCTAAATCTTCTTCACAATCTCCACCCATATCAAACATTGTAATTTGACCTTTGAAACTGTGTTTTGATGCTGTATTTATGCTATCTACTATATCTTCAAATGAAGCAAGCAATGTTGCTCTTGTTTGATTAAATTCATCCATTGCTCCAGATTTTATTAAACTTTCTATGCACTTTTTATTAACAGAATCATTTTGCATTCTTTCACAAAAATCTGCTAGGTCTTTAAATTTACCATTTTCTTCTCTGTTTTTTACTATTGCATCTAATACTGCTAAACCTACGTTTTTTATACTTCCTAGACCAAATCTTATTTTTCCATCTTCTACTGTAAATTTAGTAAAACTTTTATTTATTTCAGGTTTTAAAATTTGTATGCTTAATCTTTTGCATTCGTCTATATATAGTGGAACTTTATCTAGATTTCCTAAAAAGCTATTTAGTGTTGCTGCCATAAATTCTGCTGGATAATAGGCTTTTAAATATGCTGTTCTATATGATACTACTGCATATGCTGCAGCATGAGATTTATTAAATGCATATTTTGCAAATTCTGCCATTTCATCAAATATTTTATTTGCAGATTCTTCATCAATTCCATTTCTTACGCATCCTGGTATTATTACGTTTCCTTCTTCATCTAATTGTCCATGTATAAAATATTCTCGCTCTTTTGCCATTACATCTAGCTTTTTTTTACCCATGGCTCTTCTTACTAAATCAGCTCTACCCAGTGAATATCCTGCAAGTTCTCGTACTATTTGCATTACTTGCTCTTGGTAAACCATACAACCATATGTTACTTTTAATATAGGTTTTAATGCTGGATGTGTGTATACAGCATTTTCTGGGTCTTTTTTATTTGCTATATATCTTGGGATTTGATCCATTGGACCTGGACGATATAATGAAACTCCAGCTATTATATCTTCTAAGCAGTCTGGTTTAAGCTCTTTCATAAAGTTTGTTATACCTTGGCTTTCAAACTGGAATATTCCAATGCTATCTCCATCTTGCCATAATTTATATACTTTTGGGTCATTCATATCTTTGTCATATTCTACATCTATTCCTCTATTTTGTTTTACTAAATTTATTGTATCTTGAATAACAGTTAAAGTTCTAAGTCCTAAAAAGTCCATTTTTAATAGACCTAGCTCTTCTAGTGTTGTCATTATATATTGCGTTGAAATTAAATTATCTCTAACATATAGTGGAACATATGTATCTACTGGATCTTTTGTTATAACTATTCCACAAGCATGTGTTGATGCTTGTCTTGGAAGTCCTTCTAGCCCCATTGCTATATCTAATAATTTGCGAATTTCTTCATCGCCTTCATATAAATCATTTAGCTCTTTATTTTGCTCTAATGCTTTTTTTATTGTAATGTGAACTTCATTTGGAATCATTTTAGCAAGCTTATCTGTTTCAGCATATGGAACATCTAGAGCTCTTCCAACATCACGAATTACCATTCTTGCAGACATTGTTCCAAAAGTTATAATTTGTGATACATGGTCATGTCCATATTTTCTTGAAACATAGTCTATTACTTCTTGTCTTCTTTCATAGCAAAAGTCGACGTCGAAATCTGGCATGCTTATTCTTTCTGGGTTTAAGAATCTTTCGAAAATTAAGTTATATTTTATTGGATCTATATCTGTAATTCCTATTGAGTATGCAACTATTGAACCTGCTCCAGATCCACGCCCTGGTCCTACTGGAATTCCTTGTGATTTTGCATAATTTATGTAGTCCCATACAATAAGAAAGTAATCTACATATCCCATCTTTTTTATTACAGATAATTCATATTCTTCTCTATCTAAAATTTCTTGTGGAATGTTGTCTCCATATCTTTTTTTCATTCCATCACTACTTAATTTTCTTAAATAATCATAATGTGTTTCAAATTCTGGTGGTACATCATAATTTGGAAGTATTGTGTTTCCAAATTCAAATTCTACATTGCATTTTTCTGCTATTTTTACTGTGTTTTCTAATACTTCTGGAATATTTGAAAAATATTCTTCCATTTCTTCTGGTGATTTTATGTAATAATCATTTGTTGTAAATGACATTCTATCTTCATCTGTCATTCTTTTTCCTGTTTGTACACATAGTAAAACTTCGTGGTTATAGTAATCTTCTTTTTTTAGATAGTGAGCATCATTTGTTGCTATTAGTGGTATATCTAATTTTCTGGCTAATGTAATTAGTTTTTGATTTACTAGTGCTTGCTCTCTTAATGAATTTGCTTGTACTTCTAAATAATAGTCTTCTCCAAATAAATTTTTAAACCACATTGCTGTTTCTTCTGCTTTTTGCATATCATCTTTTAATATTGATTGTGCCACTTCTCCTGCTAAACAAGCGCTACAACATATTAAATCTTCATGATATTTTTCTAATATTTCTTTATCTATTCTTGGTTTATAATAATATCCATCTATAAATCCTAGTGAAACTAATTTTGATAGATTTTTATAGCCATTGTTATTTTTTGCAAGTAATATTAAATGATTATATTTGTTATCTATATTTGGCTCTTTGTCAAATCTTGTTCTTGGAGCAACATATACTTCACATCCAATAATTGGTTTTACCCCATTTGCTTTACATGCTTTGTAAAAATCAATTACACCAAACATTACACCATGGTCTGTTATAGCTATAGAATCCATACCTAGTTCTTTTGCTCTTACCGGTAAATCTTTTATTCTGTTTGCTCCATCTAATAAACTAAATTCACTGTGAACATGTAAATGAACAAATTTTGACATTAAACTTCCTCCATAAATCTTTATTTTTGACATTTTATCACCTTGTGTGAAGATTTTCAATATTTATTTTGTATTTTGGGGACGGGGCAAAAAATTATATAGGTTATCCTATTTTTACAAATTATATTGACTTTTTATGTAAATTTTTATATAATTATTTTTGTATCTAGCTAATAGCTGAATACTCATACGAACATCCGCATTATGACCGCCACTGTAGTGGCATGGAGGTACAATGAAACTATTATTATCTGCGGCCAAAGAGGTATTGGACATACTCAATGGTAAAGTCCAGTGCTCATTAGAGGAACTTATTCAAATGGAAGCAAGTCCTCTTTCAACAGACGAACAAAATATGTTTTGTGGTCTCCCTGAGGCTCCAAAGAATATTCAGTTCGACATGTTATACAAAATCAACATCACAAAAAAGGTAAAAATTTTCTTTATTGCGAATAACCCAGATTGTTATCCAGAAACAGTCTGGATAATAGAAAGTGTAAAGCAAAATTAATTCCAAATGGCTTCAGTACAGGGTCCTGGTTAAACTCCAGGATCTTATTTTATTTATTCAAATATTTTTATTGAATTTCTTAATTTAAATATATATAATTAAATTAATCTATTTGAAAGGTATTTAATATATGAAATTAATTAAAAAGATTATTTTATTTATAATTATTGCAATTCTTTTATTTTTTACAATAATTGGATTGCAAGGATATAATTTATACAATTCTGCAATTAGCCAAATTTCCTTATCTGAAAAAGTTTCTGAAATACAAAATGATGAAAATTTTGTTAGCATTTCTAAGCTTCCAGATGATTTAATAAATGCTACAATTGCTGTTGAGGATCATCGTTTTAAAGAGCACGGAGCTATTGATATTATATCTATTGGTAGAGCTATATTTTCTAATATAAAAGCTAAAGAAGCTGTTGAAGGTGGAAGTACAATTACACAACAAGTTGCTAAAAATTTATATTTTATGACAGAAAAAGAAGATATTTCTAGAAAAGTTGCTGAACTTATTTTAAGCTATCATTTAGAAAAAAATTATTCGAAAGATGAAATTTTTGAGTTATATGTGAATACTATTTATTATGGAAATGGATATTATGGTATTAAAGAAGCTTCTAATGGTTATTTAAATAAAGAGCCCAAAAATTTAACATTGGATGAATCGACAATGCTCGCTGGTATTCCTAATGCTCCTAGTGTTTACGCTCCTACTGCTAATATGGATTTATGTAAGAATAGACAAACTAAGGTTATTAGGTCTATGGTGAAATATGGATATATAACTCAGGAAGAGGCGGATAATATTAAATTAGGTATGTAAAAAAGGAGATATAGACACCTATATCTCTTCTTTTTATTTAATTAATGTATACTTTTGGATTTTAATTATTTTGATTTTTCTCAAAAAAATGCTTACTGTGATGATTTTTTATTTGTGAATAAAAAAATACACCATAAATATAAAACTTATATTTATGGTGTATAAAACTTTAATTATTCAGCTTTTGGAGCTTCTTCTGTTTTAGTTTCTTCAGCTGTTGCTGGAGTTTCTTCAACTTTAGCTTCTTCTGCCGGAGCTGTAGTTTCTTCTGCTTTAGATTCTACTGCTACAACTTCTTCAGCTTTTGCTTCAGTAGCTTCATCTACTTTAGCTGTTTCTGTTGGATTAACTTCTTTAGCTATAACTTCTGCTGCTGTTGGAGCTTCTTCTACTACTGGAACTTCTTCAGTTACTGGAGTTTCTTCTACTTCAGCTCCTTTGATAACTATTTCTTTAGTTTCAATTCTTGCTCCTATATCTTCTTTAGTTTTAGCAGCTTTTCCTAATCTGTCTCTTAAGTAGTATAATTTAGCTCTTCTTGCTTTACCTACTCTTACTACTTCTATTTTTTCTACCATCGGTGAGTGAATTAAGAATGTTTTTTCAACTCCACATCCGTAAGCAACTCTTCTTACTGTAAATGTTGCATTTAATCCTCCACCTTGTTTTTTAATTATTATTCCTTCGAATACTTGGATTCTTTCTCTGTTACCTTCCTTAATTCTTTGGTGTACTCTTATTGTATCACCAACTTTAAGGTCTGGAATTGAATTTTTCATTTGCTCATGTTCAATTGATTTTATGATATCCATCGATATTCTCCTTTCCTTATTTATATGGGACTTATTCATCCCTTTACCTAAAATTTTAATATTTCCTAAATTTTATAGATTTTGATTTATCAATATAAATAAATTTCATTGATTTTGCTTATCTATAATATCTAATATTTTTTTATCTTCATCAGATAAATTTACATTTTGTAAAAGCTCTGGTCTTTTTTTATATGTATTTTTTAAAGATTCAGCTCTTCTCCATTTTCTTATATTTTCATGATGCCCAGATTTTAAAACTTCTGGTACTTGCATGTTATTAAATACTTCTGGTCTTGTATATTGTGGATATTCTAATAAATTATTCGAAAATGATTCTTCTTCAGTAGATTCATTGCTAATTACACCTTCTATATATCTGCTAACAGAATCTATTAATACCATTGCTGGTATTTCACCTCCTGTTAAAACATAATCACCTATAGAAATTTCTTCATCTACAATTTCATCTAAAACTCTTTGATCTATTCCCTCATAATGTCCACATAATAAAATTAAGTGCTGCTCTTTACTTAAGCTTTTTACTTTTTGTTGGTTTAATACTGTTCCTTGTGGAGACATATAAATAACTTTGGCATTTTCATCTTTTATAGATGTATATGCGTCATATACAACATCCGGTCTTATGACCATTCCTGCCCCACCACCATATGGAGTATCATCTACTTTTTTATGCTTATCTTTTGAAAAATCTCTAATGTTTATTAAATTGATATTTATTAAATCTTTTTCAATTGCTCTTCCTAAAATACTTTGATTTAGTGAATCAAACATTTCTGGAAAAAGTGTTAAAACATCAAATTTCATTTTTTCCTCCATTTATTATACTAAACCTTTTAATAAATGAACTATTACTTTTTGTTTTTCTATATCAATATCTAATATAACTTCTTTGATTGATGGTAAAAGTATTTGCTTTCCAAGGTCATCTTTTACAACATATATATCTTGTGCTCCAGCGTTGTAGATATCATCTACTTTACCTAAATAATCACCTGTGTCTGTGTAGACATCTGAGCCTAATATATCTGCAATAAAATATGTTCCTTCTTCAAGCTCACGGGCATCTTTTCTATGAATTTTTATATAGCAACCTTTATATTTTTCTGCCATAGTCATATCTTCAATGCCTTCTAATTTTAAAAGTACCATACCTTTTTGATATTTTACTTCTTCTATTTTCATTTCAATCATATTTTTGTTTTTTACAACTAATATTGATTTTAGCTCTTCAAATCTTTCTAAATCATCAGTAAAAGGTTTTACTTTTACAAATCCCTTTATTCCGAATGTATTTACTATTTGACCTATTTCAAAATATTCTTGCATTTTTACCTCTTAATCTACGAATTCTATATTTACTTTTTTGCCTTCTTTGGCTGATACAGATTTCATAACAGTTCTTATTGATCTTGCTACTCTTCCTTGTTTTCCAATAACTTTTCCCATATCATCTTTAGAAACTTTTACTTTATAATCTATATTGTTATCAGCAACGGTTTCTTCTATTGATACTTCTTCTTTATTGTCAACTAGGTTAGTAATTATAAGTTCTAATATTTCTTTCATAATTTTTACCCCTTTCAAGGCTTAAAATTAGTTAGCTTTTTCTATTAAAGCTTTTACTGTATCTGTTGGTTTTGCACCATTTTTAATCCATGTAGCAACTTTTTCTTTGTCTAATACTATTGTTGCTGGATCTGTCATTGGATTGTATGTTCCAATTTTTTCGATTATTTTTCCATCTCTTGGAGATCTAGAATCTGCAACTACTATATGATAGAATGGAGCTTTTTTAGCACCTTGTCTTTGTAATCTTATTTTTACCATTTTTCTTTTTCACCTCCTTAAAATTTCATATCATTGAATGCTTCTGGGTCTAAGCCTTTCATGTTTTTCATCATTTTGCGCATTCCTTTTTCTGATTTCATTTGTTTCATCATTTTTTGAGTCATATCAAATGATTTCATAAATTTGTTCAATTGTTCTACTGTTGTTCCACTACCTTTTGCTATTCTTAGTCTTCTTTGTCCGTTTATTAGTTTTGGATTTTTTCTTTCTTCTTTTGTCATTGAACAAATCATTGATTCTATTCTAATAAATTCTTTATCATCTACTTTAATGTCATTCATTTTGCTTCCTAGTCCTGGTATCATTTTTAAAATAGATGAAAAAGATCCCATTTTCTTTATTTGTCTTAGTTGTACTAAATAGTCATCTAAGTCGAATTTATTTTTTCTAAGCTGAGCTTCTAATTTTTCGGCTTCTTCTTCTGTTATTGCTTCTTCTGCTTTTTCTATTATTGAAAGCACATCACCCATTCCTAATATTCTTGATGCCATTCTATCTGGGTGGAACTGCTCTATGTCATTCATTTTTTCACCAGTTGCTATATATTTTATTGGTCTTCCTGTTACTTTTTTTACAGATAATGCAGCACCACCACGAGTGTCACCATCTAATTTTGTAAGTACTATACCATCTATTCCAACTGCATCTTTAAAGCTTTCTGCAACGTTTACCGCTTCTTGACCTGTCATACTATCTACTACTAATAATATTTCGTGTGGCTTTACTGCTGATTTTAAGTTCTTAAGCTCATCCATTAGCACTTCGTCGATTTGAAGTCTACCTGCTGTATCTATTATTATTACATCATTTAGTTTGCTTATTGCTTGCTCTATTGCTTGTTTTGATATTTTTACTACATCTTTTGAATTTTCATTTGCATATACTGGTATGTTTAATTGTGCTCCTATTACTTGTAATTGTTTTATAGCTGCTGGTCTGTATACATCACATGCTACCAATAATGGCTTTTTTCCATCTTTTCTTAGTATGTTTGCAAGTTTTCCGGCTGTTGTTGTTTTACCAGAACCTTGTAGACCTACCATCATTATTATTGTTGGTGGATTTGGTGATATATTGATTCTTGCATCTGTTCCACCCAATAATTCTACAAGCTCGTCTTTTACTATTTTTATAACTTGTTGCCCTGGTGTTAATGATTTTAATACATCTTGACCTAGTGCTTTTTCTTGTATGCTAGCAATAAATTCTTTTACTATTTTATAATTAACATCTGCCTCTAGTAATGCTAATTTTACTTCTCTTAACATCTCTTTTAAGTCAGATTCTGTTATACGTGCTTTTCCTTTAAATTTTCTAGCTATATTTTGAAATTTTGAAGATAATCCCTCAAATGCCATTTGAAGTCCTCCTATCTTTTATAATAATTGTTTTAGCTGTTTTTTTATTTTTTCTATCTGCGATTTTTTTAATGCTTTATTTTCAGATTCTTCTAATTTTTTTATTATATTTTCTATTACTTTTTCTTGTTTTAATATTTTTTCCATCAATAATAATTTTTCTTCGATTTCTATTAGTTTGTTTTTTCCTTTATTTATTACATCATTTACTGCTTGTCTTGTTATGTTGTTGTTTTCTGCTATTTCTGAAAGTGATAAATCGTTGTTGTAGTAGTCATCTAATATTTGATATTGTTTTTCTGTTAGTAATTTGCCATATATTTGACATAGTATACTTATTTTTATCTTTTCTTCCATAGTTTATTTTCCGCTTCCTTTCTTAAAATTTTAACATTTTAAGAATCTTTTTTTATGCATATACATAAAAAATGTAATGCTTATATACTTTACACCTTTTATGGCGTTTTGTCAAGTACTTTAGCATTACTTTTTTAATAATTTATAACTTTTACTCAAAACTAATCTCACTACAATCAACTTTTCTTTCATAGCCAATCTTTTCATAAACATGGTTGCTTATTGGATTAGTATCGTCTGTAAATAATACACAATATTCAGCACCATTGTCTAAAAATTCTTTTGAAACTCTATAAACCAGATTATACGCATATCTTTTGCCTCGCTCTTCTTTTGGAGTAAAAACTCCACTTACAGATTTTCCTTTTTCAAGTCTTCTAGTAGAAACTGTTTGAGAAACAATCTTTCCATCTTTTTCCAAAATATAATATCCTTTTTCTAAGTTTTTATAAAAGTTTTCTTCTAGCTCTTCATTACTTTTTTCTTCATGCAATGCTTCTTTATGAAACTCTTTGGTAAATTCTTTCAAAATTTCTTTATCTTTAAAATCAGCCTTCCTAAAAACAACATCATCTCTTAGCATAGGATTTGCAATTTTTTCAAGTACTAATATCCTCATTGATAAATTTAGTTTATATTTTTGGTTAGCTACTTTACAATAAAAATCTGCAAATTTTTTTCCAATAGTATTCTCAGCATTTACACCAGGAATATCCTTATCTACTTTATAAACTTCTTCAGCTGCAAATTTATATAATTCATCTGATTCATTATCAGTTGGACTATATAATAGCAATTTCCATGGTCTTCTTAGAAGGATTATTAGCTCAGTTTTTCCATTATTAGTTATTCTTGCTAAAAGCCAATTTTCATCAATTCCAAGTTTTACTGCGTCTTTATAATTTCCAACCATTAAATTATTTAACCATTCTTTTTCTAATATTAATTTTTCATTTTCTTCAACAAATTCTTCTGGATTTTCATATTTTTTAAAGTCCACTTATATCACCTTCTTTATTATTTTATGGTTTATTGATTTTTATTTCTTATATAATCTCCTTCAAACTCCTCTGCAAGAATATCCATAGAAATTGAATCATAATATTTTCCATTAATAAATTTGCATTTTCTTCTTCTTCCATACTCTTTAAATCCACATTTTTTATATCATTTTAGTGCTCTTTCATTAAATTCCATTAGGTCTAATTTTATGTTGTTTAAATTCATATATTTAAAACCATATTCTAGGAGCAATTTTATGGCCTCTGTTCCATATCCTTTGCTTCTATAATCTTTATCTCCTATAAATATTCCTAATGTTGCATTTCTATTAGTTGAATCAACATTTTCTAAGGATACTGTTCCTATCATCTTATCAGAATCTAATGTTACTATTGCAAATGTAGCTATTGGATTATTATTTTTTTCTAAATATTCTTTTTCTCCTTCCAAAGACATTAATTTTCCACTTTGTCCTATATAATCTGTTGTTTCAAAGTCATTTAACCATTCTGTAAATAATTCGTAATCTTCTGTATTTCTTGGTGATAAATAAATTCTATCTCCTAATAATTTTTTAAAATATTTCATATATTATCCCCTTTCTTCGTAAGTATAAAAATAAAAGTCTTACAGAGGATTCTTTTATTTTTATAATACTTACTATACTATAAAAATTTATTAAGACTCCTCTGTAAGACATATTATCTCACTTCTGTGTAAATAACTATTGTTATTCTATGCCGCTCAGAAAACCTTAGGCATACTCTTAATATATTGTATATATTAACATTTTTATAAATATTTGTCAATGTGTTTATGTAGATTATTGTATGCTATTATAATCAACTCATAACAATTTTTTGAAATATATAAATATTGGATTATTTGTTAGATTTCCTCTTTTGCTAATTTTACTAATCTACTAGTTCCAAGCCTTGATGCTCCATTATTCAAAAATTCCTGTGCATCTTCAAAAGATGAAATTCCTCCAGCTGCTTTTATTCCTTTTCCTTCAATATTATTTTTAAATACTTTTATATCTTCTATAGTTGCTCCTGATTTTGAAAATCCTGTTGATGTTTTTATAAAATCCGCATTTGATTTAGAAACTATTTTGCACATTTTTATTTTTTCTTCTTCTGTTAAAAGACATGTTTCAATTATTACTTTTAATATCTTTCCATTACATGCTTCTTTTATTTTGTTTATTTCTAATAAAATCTCATCATATTTTTTCTCTTTTAATTTTCCTATATTTATTACCATATCTACTTCATCTGCACCATTTTTTATTGCATCTTGTGTTTCAAAAACCTTTACTTCTGTAGTATTATAACCATTAGGAAATCCTATAACTGTACATATTTTCATTTTATTTGAAACATATTCTTTTGCTTGTTTTACAAATGAAGGTGGTATACATACAGATGCTGTATTATATTTAATTGCATCATCACATATTATTTTTATTTCATTCCATGTTGAATCTTGTTTTAGTAATGTATGGTCAACTTTTTTTAAGATATCTCCTTTATTCATAGTACCTCCTACAAAATTATTTTTATATCATATTTAATTATTAATTCTTTTCTCCCATATTTTTCTTATAAATTTTAATGATAATGTTAATATTGTAAAACTTATAAATCTAATTTTATTTCAATATTACTTTCTTCATATTTTCTATACTTTACTCCACAATAATCTAACATTTTTTTAGATACTATATTTCCTTCTGTTCCATTATATTTGTCTGATTTATATATTATTTCTTTTATTCCACATTGTATTATTGCTTTTGCACATTCGTTACATGGAAATAAATCAACATATATTCTTGCACCTTCTAATACTGAACCTTTATTATTTAATATTGCATTTAATTCTGCATGGCATACATATGCATATTTTGTATGTAAAAAATCACCTTCTCTATCCCATGGCATATCTTTATCATTATATCCATTTGGTGCTCCGTTGTATCCTACTGATAATATTTTGTTATCTTGGCTTACTATGCATGCTCCTACTTGTGTATTTGGATCTTTGCTCCTTTGGGCTGATAGCATTGCTATTCCCATAAAGTATGAATCCCATCCTATATAATCATCTCTTTTTTTCTGCATTTTTTTCACGTTCCTTTCGATATTATTATATTAGGATTGTTTATTTCTGTAAATAGTTTTAATTATTTTTGTTTTTAACTTTATTCATCTTTTAATTTTACAATTTTTTCTACATTTAGTTTTCCGGCTCTCGTGATACTATTTTTTCCATATTTTTCATTAATAGAATCTACTATTTTATCTAGTTTTTTTTGTTTTTCACTTCCTTTATTTTCAAATAAGGATAACTGTACTTCATCACTATTAACTAGATTATCTAGCCTTAGACCTATTAGTCTTATTGGCTCTCCGTTTCTTATACATTTCTTCAAATAATTTTTTTGCCTTTGTATATACCTCTTTTGTGCTTGATGTTGCAAAATCTAATTTTCCTTGATGAGAATATTCATTAAAATCTTTTGTTCTTAATTGAATATTTACTGTTCTGGCTAATAGGTCATATTTTCTTAATCTCATTGTTACTTGTTCTGATAAGGCAAGTAATACTTCTTCTAATTTTTCATTATTATTTATATCTGCTGGTAAAGTAACTGAATTTCCCACACATTTTGGTTGTTCTTTCATATATACTACTTCTGAATTATCTATTCCATTTGCATATTCCCACATGAGTTTTCCATGTTTTCCAAATAATTTTATTAATTTATTTTTATCTGTTTTTGCTAAATCTCCTATTGTTTTTATTCCCATATTATATAGCTTTGGTACTGTTTTTCTACCTAGCATAAATAGCTCTTTTACCGGTAAGTTCCACATTTTTGTTGGAATCTCATTTTTGTATAATGTGTGAACTCTATCTGGTTTTGTAAAGTCTGATGCCATTTTTGCTAATAACTTATTGTTTGCCACTCCTACATTTACTGTAAAACCTAGCTCTTTTTTAGCTCTTTTATTTATTTCAATTGCCTTGTTTAATAATGTATCATTCATTAAATATTCTGTCATATCTAAAAAACATTCGTCTATGCTATATCGCTCTATTTTATCTGTATAGTCTAATAATAAATTGTATAATTTATTTGAATATTCTTTATATTTACTATAATTTAAAGGTGGATATACTATAAGATTTTTGCATTTTAATCGTGCTTGATATAATGTTTCTCCTGTTGATATTCCACATTCTTTTGCTTTCATACTTTTGGCAAGTACTATTCCTGCCCTTCGTGATTCATCCCCTCCTATTACGGCTGGTATTTCTCTTATGTCTATTGTTGCTCCATTTTTTAGCATGTCTACTGCAGACCAACTTAAAAATGCGTTATTTACATCAACATGTAATATTTGTCTATCCATAAAATCACCATCTTCATTATAGAACTTTTGTTTGTTTTTGTCAATGTTATAATAATAGTTTTGCAAATCATATTAAATTGCTATTCGCCCTAAATAAAACTTTAATCTTTGGACAATGTTATTACTCCTATCTGTTTACAATTTAAATTAGTTAACAGTCTTGCACATTCATTTACCGTACTTCCTGTTGTATACACATCATCTAATAATAATAATTTCTTATTTTCTAAATTATCTTTATTAGACTTTATTAAGTTATAGGCATCATTAACATTTTCTATACGTTGCTCTTTTGTTAATGTACTTTGTGGCTTTATATTTTTAACTTTTTCAATCAAATCTGTTCTTAGCTCTATATTTTTTAATTTTTTTGCTATTTCTTTTGCAATTAATTCACTTTGATTATATCCTCTTGATTTACACCTTTTTTTATGAATTGGTACTGGAATAATCACATCAAATTCTTGTATATAATTACATACAAATTCATCTGCTAAAATGATTTGAGCAAATGTTCTGTATAAATATGACTTACTGTTAAATTTATATTCTATAATTTTTTCTCTTACTTCATCTTTATACTCAAATAACCATAAATGTGTTGAAAAAAATTTATCTTCATAAATACTTATTTTATTTAGTTTCATTGTTTTTAAATAACTCGAACAATACTCACATAAATATGAATCTGTTATCTCACCACAAAAACCACATGCTGGCGGAAAAATAAAATTGAGAGCATTTTCAATTAGATTTTTTTTCATAAAACCTCCTTCAAATTGCCCCCAATTTTTATTTTTAAC
>ULLQ01004734.1_pt1 | contig 14424 bp, 17 predicted proteins | sample 1951461 | NCBI WGS metagenome assembly ULLQ01 (sample SAMEA4835531, study PRJEB28245) | human gut metagenome | biome: gut microbiome; material: fecal sample | place: Denmark | collected 2008 | reverse complement strand
ACCTATAGTATTGACACACCGAAAAAGTGTGATATAATATAAACAAAAATCCTTGTGGGGGTATCTGATGAAAAAGAAAATCATTGACACGTTAGATAAAGAACTGTTGTATATGTCATCGAGTGAATTAAACTACTACTTTACACACGGCTGGTCTATCTACTGGATTGAAACACGCATAGACCACATAAAATGCGCTGAAACGCGCCTTTATCGTTCAAAGGATAGATTACTGTATGAGAGCATTAAAGCCGCCTTAGAAGCCCGTACAAGCGGAGTTGAGGTTATATCAATTGTGGAGCGTAGACAATGGACGAAAAATTAACATACTATAACGGTGACCGTCTGAGAAACAGTGTTGACATTAACGGAAATCGACCCGAAATTTTTATTGTTGAAAGTAACCGAACCGCAGGTAAAACAACAGACTTTGCTAAATTTTTGATTGATCGTTTTATTAAGCGTGGTGAAAAATTTGCTGTGTTGGTAAGGTGGCAGTACGAAGCAACGAATTTTGCCGAAGCTTTTTTCAAAAGTGTGCAAGGGCTTTTCTTTCCTGAATATGAACTTACACAGAAAATGATAGAAAAAAAATACTGCGAATTATATCTTAATGATAAGGACTGCGGTTATCTTATCCCGATAAACTCGGCGGAATTTATTAAACGCCGCTCACACCTTTTCAACGACATCACGTCAATCTTTTTTGACGAAATACAGCCCGAGAATAACGGCTATGTGCCTGACGAACTGAACAAATTTTTTAGCATACACACCTCTATAGCCCGTGGTGAACATCAGCAAGTGCGGTATGTTCCTGTCTATATGTGCAGTAACTCTGTGTCACTGCTTAATCCTTATTATAACGCCCTTGGGGTCGTAACACGTTTAAACAGTAAAACAAAATTTTTGCGGGGTGATGGGTGGGTTTTAGAGCGTAATTTTAACGAGAGCGCACAAAAGGCGCAAAAAGCCAGTGGCTTTAACCGAGCTTTCTCGGCTGTGTCTTATAGCGACTACAGCTCAGAAAGTGTGTATCTGCGTGATAATGAAGCCTTTTTAACTTTGCCTAAAGGGCGTGGGCAGTATGTTGCAACTATCCGCTTTGACAGCCGTAAATACGCAATATGGATGTATGCAAATGAAAATATAATGACATGCGATTACCGTGTGGACGATGATTACCCAGTCAAGATAAGTGCCACGGTACAAGACCACACAGAGCAGTATATGCTTATCGGGGGCGCAGGCTTTATCAAAGAGCGTATGCGGCGATACTTCATCAACGGAAATTTCCGCTTTAAAGACCTTGCCTGTAAAAGTGCTGTCTTAATGGCACTTTCATATAAATAACTTGGCAGTCTGCCTATCTGTGTTAAATATTGGTACGCTTCGGACGCACGGCTTAAAAACTGCCGACAGGTACTTTCGGTGTTGCACCCGCTTTGTTGACCGATACGGAATAGGCTGTATATAAAAGTTAAGCGTTAAGGTACTCTGTGCCTTAACGCTTTTCTTATTTTTTGGGATGTATTTTAAAGGTTGTTTCTACAAGTAGGGTGCCGCCTTTTATCTGCTTTGACAGTAATTTTCCGTCAATCTCAAGTCCGACCTTAAAATCAGTCAGGCTTGCTTCACCCGAAACAAGCATATTGTTAAAATTTTCCTTTGCTCCCTTTGACATACCTGCGCACTTGATAAGGTAGTACGGCTCGACTTTTTCTCCGTCCTCGTGTGTGGTATGCTCGATATATGTTTTTGCCCTTACAAAAATTGCCTTATCCCAGTAATTTTCCAGTTTCCAACAACAAAAATTGACAGGGTGCATTTCGATACCTTGTATGTCCTCGGGTGCAAGGTCACAATGGATACTATCAGTATCCGCATATATAAAACCACGCTCCTCAGCTCCCTGAAAATTTTTCTGCGCTGCTCTTATGGTGAATGCTCTTGAGTATGAAGTTATGGCTGAACCTATCGGTATATACATAGGCTTTCGGTTGTTTGCTTTCTGTGTGGTAAACTTCAACACTCCGTCTGACAGTCTTGCGATCTTAAAACTTGAATTGGTACTTTGTGCCATTTTGCCGTATAAGTTATTCAAAAATAGCTTTGCAATCTGCCTTTTAGCGCCTTTGCTTTCTTTTTTGATTTTTGAGTATTTGTCAATATATGTATCAAAAATACCGATTTCTGACTTGAATACGCAGTAATCCAAAATTTGACAGTCAATCAGATTATAGTGTTCCTGCAAAAGCTCCCAGTCGGTGCAGGTCAAAGTTAGTATCACACTGGTATCTTCAAGTTCTCCGCTTTCCGCTCGTATGTATTCACAGTAGTGCCCGTTTTCGTCAAGTACATCAGAGCACTTTAAAGGTGTTCTACTCGGATATCTCCAAGTACCGTTTATAACAATAAATGGTAGTTTTCCTTGCTTTAAATAAAATCTTGTCCTTATCCTAACAAAATAATAATATTTTGTCTTATCAAGATACTGTTCAGGTATAGTATCGTCCTTATAAAATCTCGGTGCGCCGACTGGGTAAAAATTGCCTGATTGACTTGACATCATAGAGGGATAAAGGGAGTTTACGTCCGCCGTCACACCCTCAGTAAAAATCCTATTTTCTTTACCCTCGACAACGTAAACCCAACCGCCCTTGTAGCTTCTTCTTATATACTGGTCGGCGTTTTCTGCGCCAAAGGCTTTAGGGTCAAGGTGTTCATCGTACATATCAGGAAAATTTGCTTCCCAGTCCTCTTTTTTTGTCATTTTTCTGTAATCGTGTATACAGCAAGCCCCGATAGTGGTTTTGTTTTCAGCGAGTTTAAAGAAAATTTGCAGTGCTTCCGACATGACGAGAACGTCATTTGCGATATACTGTCTTTCCTCGTCCGTGATAACTCCCCCAGCTTGCCGCTTCCCCGTGTACTCTATATTGGTTTTTTGGTGTTTTGTTCCAAAATCTTTACCAATTTTTTCCACGGAAAATGGTAAAAGTTTCAAACTGTCACGAAAAGTTATCAAGTGTCCGTGCCACTTTAAAGCGATATCGTACCACTGACCCATATCAGATATCATGTAGGAAAATTCCCCGTTTTTAAGCTCATCGCTTTTTTTAAAGTGCCAGTCACCGTGCCTATCTTGATAAGTAGCTTGTTTGAAATTATCCTGTGACAGCATAAAATTTAACAAAAACGAACCATCGAATTTTAAGTTATGAAAGAACACAATAATATTTTTGTCAAACGCTTGATTTATCATATCATTGAAAAAATCGTATATATTATTACCTATAGTAACATTTTCCGAGCCGAGCCTGCACCATGCGTAAGCCCAAACTTCAGTAAAAGTCTGACCCTCAAAAACGGTGGTTTCAAAATCTGCCATATATGTTGCTATCATGCCCCATCACCCCCAGTCGGACAACTCTGTCAATTTTTCGTTGACCTCTTCGGGTATATCTCCTGCGGTCAAAATGTCAACGAAAGTATACCACGACATCATGTGTATAGGCTCGGTATCCGAGCTAAAAATGTATCCTTCAACGGCTTCAACGGCGGCTTCGCCCGCAGTTGCAAAGCGATGAATGACCGCCTTTTTACCGATTTGGGTGATAGTTTGATTTAGAAGGTCTCGTATATCGGATATATTCTCTGCATAGCGCCACGGTGGTATATTTAGTCCAGTATCATATGGTGTAGCAAGCAACTGCTGTATGCGTTGGAAAATCATTTCACCTTCGTCCATGGGTGGTGCTGTCTTTGCACGGGTTTTTCGTGCAGGTAGCGGCTTCGGAGGTCTTGCAGACACGGGCTTTTTTCTGTAGTCGATTTTTTTTGACTGCTTGACCTTTTGCACCAGCTGTTTTTTAGTGCCTATATCTATAGTATAATTTTTATCAGAAAGCTTCGCAAGGCTTTTCGGTGTAATGGCTTTTAAGTCATCGACCATTTTTTTAGTAACTTTTTTAGGCGTGGTGTGCTGAAAATCCCCAACAACCGTGTACCCTCTCTTCTGCATTTCAATCAGTCTTTTTTCAATTCTGGTTAGCTGTGCTTCGTACTGCTGAGCCAGTGTTTTTCTTTTTGCCATGTTTCTTCCTTCCTTTGTAAAAATACGATTTGCCACAAACGGTTTTTAATCCTGATCGTATCTCTATATGCACTGTCCGACTTGTCACTTTCAAAATCTCAAGAGGTGTTCCCTCGGGAATAACACCTAGCCCTTGTAGATACAAGGGCTTAAGCAATTTTTTCATTGGTCAATATCTTCCCTTTCGCACTTGTTTATCAGTGCAAAAAGCTTCGTTAAAGCGGTAACAAAAGCTTCTGCGTAGTTTTCTTCCAAAACGATTTTGCAATCACGGAAAAGCTTTTGTATTTGCTCTATCTCGGTGGAAGTTTTAACAATGTTCGTAGTTAAGTTACCTAACATTTGCCCGATATGAACATCAACGTTATCAACCATTTGTTTCCCTCCTGCCTTACGGCTTACTTTATATTGTTTTATTTTAGGTCTTTATTATAACGCCCCTTTGTGAAAACTGGTTGATAGTTTTGTGAAAGTTATGTGAAAAAAGAAAAAGCCCCGAGCGAATCGGGGCTTTGTTCCACGTAGAACATTTACTTGACTATCTGCAGCGAGATGAACTCTCTGCCGCTCTTTGCCTTGCGGTGTACCACAGTCATAGGGAGTTCGCCGACCTCATCCAGTAAATCGATGAGTGCAGGCAACATATCTATAACGGTAGCGGATATAGTGCCAAACACATTTCCGTCCTTGGCGAAAATATAACCCACTTCGGAAATTTCGCCGCTCTCGGCATTCGTTTCGTCAGCGATAGCCGCTCCTGTCACTGTCAAGGTTTCACTGACTGTCTGCAGAGCGACACTTGCGCTCTTTGCGTTGAAAAGCTCCATCTTGCCTATGTTCTTTGTGCTTATCATGATAAACTCTCTTTCTCCTGCTCATCTCAGCCGAGCAGGTAGCTGTGTACTTACGCTCACCGCACAGGGATAATGCGGCTTTGGTCTAAAGCGGATATAAACAACGAATGCGATATTGTTTTGCCGTCGCATACGGTCAAATTTACCCTTACGGGTTGGGATGGGGCTGTTAAGGTCAACCCCTCAGAACCTTAAAAAATAAACTTTGTTGTTGCCCCAGTTTCAACAGTGATTATAGTGACTTCTTTTGTGTAATCGCCACCGTTAAACATTTCCGCTGTTGCTAATGCGGTTTTAAAATCGTTGGCAAAAGCTGGAATAACATTTCCATTGTCAAGCTTGCAGATTATTAAATATGACATTGTTTACCCCCCTTTCTATCACCCAGTTCTTTATCGCCCCGAAGGGCGAGAGCCGAAGCCCTCACACCTCAATCTCTCGCTTAGCGAAAAGCCCATCAAAAGCCTTGTCCTCGGCTTCCCAATCGCCCTCGACTCTGCTCTCAAGCTCACCACCCTGCTCGGCAAAGAGCTTTGCAAGCTCTGCGATTTCATCCTCGCTAACATCATGGTCAATGTGCTTTGCGTTGCCTTCGCCGTCCGTGATGATGATGTAGTTCATGGCGTTGTCCTGTGCTTCAAAAAGTCTGTAGTTTTTTATGTGTTTTGTCCTCCTGCCCTCTGGGCTGTCATAGTGCTTTGAGGAGCTTCGCTCCTCTCTCATCTCTTTGACTATATATTACACCCCTTATGTGTAATCTATATGATAGTTTTGTGAACGTTTTGTGAAAACTATCTTTTATTTTGCTTGACCTCTTTTTTGAGCCTGTCGAGGATACTCTGCCCACTTACTCCGCTCATACTCTCAAAGTACTCTGACTTTAAAAACCGTGCGACCGACGCTCTCATCTGTGGGCAGTGGCGATAGTCGTTGACCGCTTGCTGTATCACAGCTATCCATAGCTGAGAATAGCCGCCGTTAGTATGAATGACGCTTTTTTTATACGGTCTGATGTTAATCACTCCCTTCGTTTCATTGTCTATATAATACACCCTTTTTGTGAAATTTGTATGACAGTTTTGTGATAGTTTTATGAAAAAATAAAAGCCCCTCACATGAGGGGCTTGTGTTCCACGTGGAACATATCTTATGCAAGTCTGAAAAGCTTAACGCTGCCGTTGATGCCGTCAATCGCAACGTCTGATTCGATTGTCATACGCATGATGCCGTTGGTACTTGTCAGGGTTGACGGGTCTATATACAGATTTGCTCTGATATAATTGACGGGCACCCTGCTCAAAAATCCCGACACGGTCACCCCCGCAAATCGTACTTGCACATATGATGAGTTACTTGCCGAAGCGGCTGTTGCGACACAACTCAGATACACCTCCGCCCTATAGTATGCGTTAAGCTCGGATGTAATCAGCGTCCCATCTGACTGCGGAACAAAGCCGACACTATTTGCTGCGTCAAACAGCAATGGCTTTGCCGTACCGACATTGCTTCCATTGTATTCTGCGGGCTGTAAAACTAATTTTGCAGAGGTGTCAAGATCGCCAATAAAGTTGGTGTAAAAAGCACCGTTAGTCTGTATCGCAGTCGATAAAACAGCCGACCACACAGGCACTGCCGCTGTACCCTTATTAAGCGTAATATGATTGTCTTTATATATCATCGTAAACTTATGATAGGTGTCTGTTGCATTGCCGAGTGTAAGCGCTGTGTTAAGCGTAGACGAGCATACCGTGTTACCCGTAACTGTAAGTGTAAATTCGGACGCTGTGCCGACAGCTGTAAAAGATCCTATGATACCGTCAGCAATCGGGGTATCAATTGATGTGTGGAAATTATAAATTACATTATCTGTAATTTTTATATTGCGGGCGGGTATGTTTGGCGATAAAAAGAGCCTTGTGCGGGTTGCCGTATTATTTGTTAACTTATTGTTTGAGATAACACAGTTACGCAAGCTGTCAATGTTTGCCGATGTTAATACAATGCCGAATATAGTATTTGCTGTCCAAGTGTTGTCAGTAAATATATAGTCAGCCCCTGTATACTCGTCTGTACACAGTATCTGCGAAGCTGTAATACCGCAGTTTTTGATGTTGATATTGCTCACAACTACGGTTGCACCGTCTTTTGTCAAAATATTACAGTTATCAAAGTTTACACCATCAGATGTTATATGTTTTAAGTTATTGGTATCGTGCATTATTTTAATATCTTTAAAACTACTTATAAAATTATTAGCGTTTAATAGTGTTATAGTATGTTTCGCAGACGGATTGCTATACACTTTAAGTGTTTTGGTTGTTGTGTTAATACCTGACAAATCGACTGTAAAGTCAGCGTCAATCAAAATTGGATTAAAGTTATATTTACAGCAGTTTATCATTTGCACACTGCGTGCGGTAGCTGTTGGAGCTGTTGCTATGCCAAGTGTTAACGCTGTGTACTCCGAGCGCAAAAATGCTACTCTATAGTATAAGTCACCGTCAGCATGTGGCAGAGCGATATGGACTATGCCCTCAGCTAAAGCTGCAGGGGGTGTTGTCATCGCCAAAATTTCCCACATAGTAAATACGCCGTCGCCCACATAGTAGTTTTCGCAAACGCAAATTTCCTTACCTGTGATTTGGGTAAAAGTGGCATTTTTTAAGTCTGCGACTGTATCAAAGTGCTTAAGACCCTGTAAAGACCCCGCCAAGTCGGCGATTATGTTGTCATAGTGGGTCGGGTCGTTAAGCCATGCATTGACAGCGTCCACCACCATAGACGGAATTTGTGCTATAGTTTTGTTATACTCTGTGATAAAGTTATTTACCTTATCAGATATAGCAGTTATCTGTGTATCCTGTGCGGCGATTTTGTCGTCCTGTGCCTTAAGTCGCCGATCCTGTACAGCAAACTCGTCTTGTATAGACGCGTTTACTATAACTTTGTATTGTAAAAAGTCGGCAGACATTTTATCAGATAGCTTGTCAAATTTTTCGTCAAGTCCTGCCGTGTAGTCGCCAAACGCTTTGTCAATATCATTTTTATATGTGTTCCAAGCGTCAAGTAAGCCGTTAGTGCTATCAATAACTTCGTTTAACTTTGCGCTTGTCTTACATAATGTTTCGTAGTAACTTAAGCTATCATCATAGACAAGTGGTAAAATCTTACGACACCAATACTTTAACTTATCAATCATTGTAAATCCCCCTTACCATATCTGCATAAACATGTCTGATAAATCATTTATTATCATCATATCTATGTTTATTATGCTTTTACTATACTTTGCAAGCAGCTCGCCCTGTATGTCGCCGCCCTCATAGCCTGACACCTTCTCGGTGTGCTTGCTGTCACTCACCGTTTTTCCAGTGTCTGACACTGTGCCAGTATGAGCGACTGCGCTTGTGTCTGTGACAGTGCTTGTACCCTCATCTTTTACTGTGCCTGTCTTTTTTAAAGTGCGACTATCAGTCACCGTGTCAGTAGAGGTGTTTTGCTGAGTGCCTGTGTTTACGGTCGTATCTGTAGTATCTGTGGCGGTCGTGTCTTTTCCTTTTGTGGTGGTCATACTGTCAGATATATTTGCTGTTGTCATATACTTACCCGACTTTATATCGGAAAGACTGCCTTGTGGAGTGTCGGACGAGTATGTATCGACATCGCTTGTCGTGCTTGCTTCACTGCTGACGGTCGTAGCAGTGCCGACAGTCTTTTTAGCAGAGAGGTTGTCAGTACGTGTGCTGTCAGTATCTGTCACAAGCTTACCCCCGTTAGTGTCGGTCAAGTCGTCCGTGCGTGTGTCAGCATGTGTTGTCTTTACATCGCCGCTGTGCGTATCTTTGAGATTGTCAGTGCGTGTCGAGGTTTTATCATCAGTGACATTTCCGGTAAACTCTTTAACAACGCTTTTATTATACAGTGGGTTTATAATGCTTGCCGATATACTATACAATTCGTTATATTTTGGCATTATTACATGCATTTTGGTATTTAATTCCAGTTTCCACAGTCCCACCGTTTCAAAAGCTATCTCGTCCATGTAGTAGTAACGCAGGATTTTCTTGCACAAAATCTCTCGGTGCGCTTCTTCGAAAATGGGAAATTCTTCAAAAATTTTATTCCATGAAGCGTTTAAGACTTGTTCTACATCATCGTACCCGACATCACTCGTCAGACCCGCCGCCGTTTCGCATATCGCTCTCACTGTCGTTGTGTAGTGGCTCATCGCTTGATGCCTCCCTTTTTATAGTATTATCTATGTCAATGCTATCAAACTGATACCATATATCAAGCCCAAACATCTTATTGATTTTCTCACAGGCAACCTGTCGCATTTTCTCGGGTGAATTTCGTGTAGCTATGACTGCACCCTGTGCCGTCAGTACCTCATCTTTTATCATGCGTTCACGCTTTGTTGTGTCTGAGTTCGGTATGCCCAACTGCGTTAAAGCTTCATTCCAGATTTTAGCTTTTAATTCATATATCTTATCAGCTACCCACGGAGCATCCGTCTTTAGCACGGTCATACTATCATCTGATAAAGTTTTCTTACCAAAAATAACAGGCTGATTTCCATCATACTTTTGATAAACATTTTGCATTGTTAATGCTTCGTTTTTATCAGCTTTTATCAGGATAGGTGTTTTCTGGGCATTTATATTTATATCAATAATTCTGTCATACTGATATAATCTATCTGCATAATATTTTATATCAAAAATATTCGGTGTTCGCAGATAATTATTGTAGATAATAACTCCGTTATTGATATTAAGGTTTTTTGTATATCCCGTGTCGGATATAGCTATAAAATCACGTGGATTTCCGTACACGTCAAGCTTGCCATTGAGCGTGACGGGCAAGCAAAGATAGCCGAGTACATCGTCCTTAAAAAAGACCGCCGCTCCTTGAGTTATAAGCACTTGCTCAAGATAGCGCACATCTACCGACACTGGCATACCGCTCCACGCCCCCCGTGACATCGCCATTTCATAAAGTCGGAATGTATAATTATTCCAAGACGCTTTATTTTCAAACAACGTTGAATTAAAAAGCGTATCCCTTACTTTTTTAGGCATTGTATCACCTCCTTAAAGACCGTTATCAACGCTATAGTTTCCGACATTTGCCAAAGTTTCCCATAGACACAAGCCCCCATCAAGTACTGACTGTATATCTTTTATAGCCGTATCAGGTACACCCAGTGAAGTTGCACCGAGCGAACGTACACAAGCATTTTTTGTCTTACAGTAATTGTAAGCTTTTCGGCGCTGACTTTGGGCGAACTGCGGCACTTTTAGAGTGTTGACGGTGTAGCCGTACATCGTGAAAAAATCATCATACTGTTTTGCCACAGAAGCGTTGACAGTCACTCTATACCCGATGAAAAAATTTTGTGCAAAAAGTAAGTTGAAATATCCGCTTGCCATACCGCCAATAGTAGAAGTTTGACTTTGCAAATCCTTCAACATTGCGTACTCACTCATACCCTCCATAAAATTTCCAGCTAAAGAAGTTATAGCGCCTGAGGGGTTCACGGGAGCAGTAGCAAAAGCGGAAACCGCACTAACTATGCGTGAAAGTTGCCCTGCAAGCAGTCGATTTGAGTTGTTACCGATATAATCATTATACTCAGACGTTATAAAGCTTGTAGCAGGATAAGTATCATAAATTAAACTACTGTCCCAATCTAACAAAAATCCTCTGTAGTTTTGCGGGGTGCAGTATACCGCTTGGTCAGGTGTCACACCGCTACTTGACAGTCTAAACGTTGCGTTATCAGTCGTAAAAAACTCATAACGATATTCGTTAGAGCTACCTAAGCTGTTGTTAAGTCTAAAAAAACAAAACGGATATGTGTACATTTTGTTATTTTTTGGTAAATATCCATCTAATGTATCAGTCACGGAGGGCTTAGGCACAACCTGCGCATAAACTGCAGGCAATGTATTTGTAGTTACATTTGGAGCCAACCACGGGTGGGCAGTATCCCAGCCCCCCTCAGTATATGCTAAACGGGGTATAAGATACATACCCAGTATACCGTTTTCGCCTACTACCCTAATGTAATTGTTTACCACATCATAAAAATCTTGTAAGCTTGACGGAACAACATTGCATACGTTGTATTCTCCTGCAAGACAAGCCCCTGCGAAATTACCCTGCGTAGCAGTTTGAAAAATATATTCAGATTTCACCGGATTTAACAAATTATGTGACGTTACAATAACTGTAAAAACACCTGCTGTTAAACCCTCTGCAAGTGACTGATATTTTGATATTACTTCTTGACCTGACGTAATTACAGGCTCAGGAGTTATACTGTCACCAATATTATCGGTTATACTGTGTTCACGTTCAACATAACTTGCATTAAACGACACATCAAAAAAATAAGTTTGTATGTTGTCTATGCTATATGTTATAAGGCTTGTTTCATTGTTTACATACTCAACATCAGTAATAAAAGCATAAAAGATTTTATTACCGAAAGAAGTGTTGCGAAACATCATATAGTTACAAGTTAAAAGGCTGTCAGGCGCAAGCGCAACACGAATTGTATTATTGCTATGTCTTATATAGCTTTGTGCAGTTAAAGTATATATGCTATAAGCACTAAAAGCTTCAAACTGCGCATTTTTACTTGATGGGCGATATGTGTATTTTGAGCGACTATCAAGCGGAACGCCTCGGCAAATCCATACATCAGAATTCGGTGCTATATATGCCATTTAAAATACCCCCCTTTTGTATAATATTTGCGGGAGCAGATATGCCCCCGCATAGATTATTTAAGCAACAGTTATTGTTGCAGTACCTGACTTTGTGCTGTTGTATACCGAAGTTGCTGTTATGACGATTTTATCGCCTGCTACAGCGTCCGCCGATACCGTGACAACGCCTGTGCTTGATACAGTCGCTTTGTCACTGTTTGTTGTCCATGTCAGCCCTGACGGGGCGAAATTTGTGCTTTCGACCTTTGCAGAAAGCTGTATCTTTCCCCCCTTTGACAGTGTAGCTGTCGCAGGGGATACGATTACGCGTGTGATAGACGGTGTTCCCGCCACAAAAAGCGCATTGTTGGCAAAGGGCGATATTGCATATATACGCCATGCGTGGAGCGTCATATTGCGGTACAGACCCTCAGTATTTTCGATAGCCCGCATTTCAGTCAGTTTGTCATAAATCTGGAAAAAATCCTTATCGACAAGTACACACGGCACAGCGTCAAGAGCTTCCATCTCTGCCTGTGAAAACTCGTGGTAGTTTTCGTCACCTTTAAAAAGCTCGTTCAGTCGCTCAATATCAAGTGAACCGAAGCTGTCTATCAGCTTAATGTGTCCAAGAAATTCGACTTTGTCCATGTTAAAAGCCGAAGCAAGGACTTCAACATTACGCTTTGCGTTAAATTTTGCTGATACAATTAAATACTGATCGTCCTTTAAAGCAAAATTGTTGACGCCAACAAGGTTATAATCCTTTTTAAGGAAAGTCATATCATCAGAAACTGTCTGAATAGCTTCAACAATTTCTTCCATGTTTGCCTTATTGACAGCGGGGATTTCATAAGGCTTCATTAGTCCGTTGTAGATCCTATATGCAAGCATATATTTTATAGTTAAAAACTCGTCCTGCTCCATGGCAGTAAACATAGTCGTAACGATTTTGTCGATGAAGCTTGACACACCGTTGATAGACAGAAAAGCGTTTTCAAGGTCATACGGCTGTACCGTCTGCTTATAATATTTCTGATAGTTCATCACATAGAAAGCAGACTTAACATCAGGAAATTCCCGCTGAAAAACTGTTGTTTCAGCTCTTTCAGGGCTATAGTTCTTGACATGTGCAAGGTCAATGAAAATATCTTCGATTACCTCACCAAAATTGAGCTTACCCTTTTTGAAAATAGCAAAAGGATTTGTGTAATACTTATTGGTAACTTTTACCTCAGCGATTCTGTTTATCAGAGCTGAAAGAAATTCATTCTGAATTTCGGGAAAATTCATTATCACGTTTCCGATACTGCGTATGGTGTTTGCGTCAGGCGTGGCAAGCGGCACGTGATCTTTGTAATTCTGTGAAGCGCTGTTGCGGATTGCATTAAGCACATCAACGCTTGAATTAGTTTTTACATCTCTATAATCAATATTCGGCATTGTTATTCACTCTCCTTTTCTGTGTAGAGATCTTCAATTTTGATTTCCTCTGCTTTGTCAGTTTCTTCCTCTTCCTTGACTTCTGCGGTTTTCTCTTCCATATCACCGTCAAAAAAACGCTCCATATACTTTGCCCGCCACATATCCTCGACTTCTTTAACACGGGCTTCTGCGTTCCCGTTCTTTTCCATGTCAGATAAAGTGTCAGTTACGTTTTCCACCAGTGATACAGTTTCATCATCGGTGCGGTCACCGATATACGCTTTGATTTCGGCAAGCATTTCTTCCTTAGTTTTTACCATTATTCTTTCACCTCAACTTTCGTAATAAAAGCATTGTTAAATCCTGCCCTTTTTACTTTGCCTAAAAAGGCTTTTGCGTTTGCTTCGCTTGTGTATGCTCCAACTTGTACACGGTATATGGTCTTTGTTTTAGAGCCGTCTGCGGTCGTTTTTAACTTGTTTTTCACCTGCGTTCTAAACCAGTCCATATTTTTACCGTATTTTGTCAACCAATTTTCGGGGTCGCCATGATTACTTGCATATCCTGCCCTTGCCGCTTCTTTATGACTTACAATGTTTTCAACAGTTATGTTAAGCTTTTTGCAAAGATATGCACAGTATTCAATTGCGGCGTTAAATGCCTTATCAAAATATTCCTTGTTTTTAAGATTATCCTCGCATATCTCAAACTGTATATGAGGATATGGTGCATAATTATAACTGCCCTTTGAGCCACTACCACAGCCCCAACAAGCGTAGTTATAGGGCAGAGTGTGATACACTTCAACAACACCTTTATCATTACAACCAATGTAAGCGTGCATACAAATGTCGTTGTACACACCGTTGATATATTCTTGATTATGGTGATTGTTGTATACGTTTTTACCGAGGTCGGCAAGTATAGTGGACGTATCAACATTTGCCGATGTAGGCTGCACATACCGTCTTAACATTTCGTTATCACAGCCCGTGCTATGTACGACTATGCCAACAGGCTTGATACGCTGTGCCGCCTTGTAAGCCCCGTTTGCATAAAAAAGGCACTCCTTAAGTATCATTGTCGCTACCTCCTAGCCTGTCGATAAGATGGTTCAAAGCTATTGTGTTATTGTTGATAGCTTCGTTAAGTTTTGTTGTTTCTTCCTTGTGCCTTTCGTTCAGTCGGTTATTCTGCCAAAACATAGCAATACAACACGCTATCGGAAAACCAAGACTGGAAATTAACTGGACTATAACATTTGTGTCCATTCGCAACACCTCCTTGCTGTATATATTATAGCACACTTTTTCGGTGTGTCAATACTATAGGT
>ULLQ01026130.1_pt1 | contig 14585 bp, 19 predicted proteins | sample 1951461 | NCBI WGS metagenome assembly ULLQ01 (sample SAMEA4835531, study PRJEB28245) | human gut metagenome | biome: gut microbiome; material: fecal sample | place: Denmark | collected 2008 | reverse complement strand
TTATAATTAAATAAAACATAATCCTTTAATTTTTTAAATTTAAAGTTAATAGATATTATTCCTCTTATATTGCTATAAATAGTCAAATTAATACATTTTTCATCATCTAAAGTTATATATGGGCAATAAAAAACTTCTTCTTCTAATTTATTACCGTATGCACCATTGGTTTGAAATGGATGAGCAAATGAAGTGGATCTTAAAAAATTAAAAAATTCCTTATCATATGAAAATTTAATTTTATTATAACTACCAGTACCATTTTTATAAAAAACCTTTAAATTCTTAAAATACATTAATTTTTCTTCTAAGTTAATTTTATCATTTATATTATTTTTAATATCTTCGCCTAAGATATGCACTCCAGAAATAATATTGCAAGAATGTAACATAAATAGATAAAACCAGTTAGTGTCTTTAGAAAATCTTAAATTCTTATTAAGGAATTTTACAGACTCCTCTAATCTATCTAACAGAGTAGAATAAATATACATTTTCTCACAGTTACGGTTTTCCAGAAGCACATTATCTTCTGTTAAAACATTTGTTAAATCAATACGCAAATCTTCATTGAATTTAATCATTGATAATCAACCCCTCAAAACTTAAAAGTTTATTTCTATAATATTCATATTGTTTTCTTCTTGCTTCTATTTCAGCAGGTAAACCTTCTGAAATATCATTAACTAGTTTATCAAACTTATCAAGTATGTTAACTATTCTTTGTTGTTCTTGTAATGATGGAATATTTATTTTATATTTTTCTGTTATTGGAAGCGATATTTGAGGCATTGAACCCATCTGTTTTCCTATACTTCTAAAGTGATTTACATTAGATTTTAATGAGTAATAAAGATATTTCACTGTAACAGGATTATCACAAGTATAAGCCCACATCTCATTTTTAAAAGTAAATAGTTTATCGTAATAAATAAAATCAATTAATCCCCTTGATTGAACAATAACACTTGGAACATTTATTATATTTTGAAATGTTATTTCTGTTTCATCAACATTTACTCTAGTTTGACCTCCAGCAAACACTTTTACATTTCCATCATTTTTTGCAATTTCTTGCATTCTGCCTGCAGTTATTTTTGTACCTTTTAACCTTTTGAAAACTTTTGAAATTTCAGTTAACTGACCTTCTTTTACTAGTTTTTCACGCCAAAACTCATACTGACTCTTCCTTGCCTCTAACTCTGCCTCTAACTCTGCCTCTAACTCTCCAAATTTGTCTAGTATTCTTACTATTTCTTCTTGTACTTCTAATGGTGGTACTGGAATTTTAAAATTTGTTAACATAGGTAATGTTATATATGGAACAGACCCTTTTTTAGAATTATTGAAAATATGTTTTTTCAAAAATTCGTTTAAATAATAATAAACAAATTTTCCGAGTAGTTGTGTGTTAAATTTCATCAAAACATAAGTTCTCTGATAAGCATTAAATTTTCCAACATAATAATTTAAATGTCCTACTTGGCTTCCGTTTCCTGAAACAAGAATTGCCTCACCATCAAAAGCGTATGTATTTATTCTATATGGTTTTGAATCACAAGTGAAAAATGCATATTTTCCATTTGAAACCATAGCATTAGCATTGAGTTTACCAGTAAAAATATTACAAAGTTCTTTTAAATCTTTATACTCCACTCCATTAGGACACAACTCTTTTATTAACTTCTCTATCTTACTCATTATTTTCAGACTCCAATTCTTCTATAATTTGGTCTAATTCTTTTCTAACTTTATCTTGTTTTTCTACTATCTCTTTTACCTTTTTATTTAACTCTACTATATCTATTTCTTCTTCATCAGAAGTAACTTTTAAATATGAGTTAACTGATAAGTTATAACTATTATTAGTTATTTCTTCATATGTTACTAGTACTGATTTGTTTTCTTCATTAGTTCTATTTTTAATAAGTGTTAGTATGTTTTCTATGTTTTCATCAGATAGTTTATTCTTATTACTTCCTCTTACAAATTCATTAGAAGCATCTATAAATAAAATGTTATTATCTTGTTTATTCTTTTTAAGTACTATTATACAAGTTGCTATTGAAGTACCAAAGAATATGTCACTAGGTAGTTGTATAACTGTATCTACAAAGTTGTTATCAACTAAATATTTTCTTATTTTTTCTTCTGCTCCACCTCTATAAAGTACTCCTGGGAATTCAACTATTGCTGCTGTACCTTTAGAACTTAAATAAGATAGCATATGCATAGTAAAAGCAAGGTCTGCTTTAGACTCTGGCGCAAGTATTCCTGCAGGGGCAAATCTAGGGTCATTTATAAGAAGTGGGTTTGATTTACCAGCCCATTTAATTGAATAAGGTGGATTTGATACTATCGCGTCAAAAGGTTCCTTTTCTTCATGTGCTGGGTGAAGTAGAGTATCTCCTAGTTCTATACTAAATTTATTATAGTTTATATCGTGCAAAAACATATTAATTCTACAAAGGTTATAAGTTGTTATATTTATTTCTTGTCCAAAGAAACCTTGTTTTATATTGTCTTTACCAAGTACTTTAGCAAATTTTAGAAGTAGTGACCCTGAACCACATGCTGGGTCATATACTTTATTTATTTCAGTTTTACCCATTACAGTTATTTTAGCAAGTAGTTCTCCTACTTCTTGAGGAGTAAAAAATTCTCCACCTGATTTACCAGCATTTGAAGCATACATAGTCATTAAAAATTCGTAAGCATCTCCAAATGTATCTATTGTGTTATCTTTATAGTCTCCTAGTTTTAAATCTCCTATTGCATTTAACATTTTAATAATTTTAGTGTTTCTATCATCAACATTGTTACCAAGTTTATTACTATTAAAGTCTAAGTCATCAAATAAACCTTTCATGTCATCTTCAGAAGCCGTACCTTTTGCTGAGTTTTCTATGTTATCAAGTATTTTACCTAATGTAATATTTAAGTCTTTATCTTCACTTGCTCTTTTTCTTAAGTTACAGAATAGTTCACTAGGTAATATATAAAAGCCTTTATCTGCTAGAGTATCTTCTCTACCATATTCTGCTTCTTCATCGCTTAATTTTGTATAGTCAAAATCAAGGTTACCTGCTTTTCTTTCTTCTTCATTTAAATAGCTAGTTAAATTTTCGGATATAAATCTATAGAATAATAAACCTAAAACATATTGTTTAAAATCCCATCCATCTACAGAGCCTCGTAAGTCATCTGCCATCTTCCATATTGTTTTATGTAACTCATTTCTTTCTAATTCCTTTTGGTTATTCATTTATATTACCCCCATTTAAAGCACAAAAAAGACAAAGACTTTCACAGCTTTGCCAATCAACTCCAAAAAAGGGTATGCTAAAACTAGGTATATTTATATATTTAAATACCCCCCCCCATGTATTTTATTTAGTACGTTTTTCTTATTCATTTTAATCATTCCTTCCTTATTTTTTATTTACTTTTAGCGACTGCCTAATTAATGGTATAACATTATCTATTTCCTCTTCTTTTGTTATCTCCACTCTATAGTCTCCATTACCCCAATGTCCAATACTAGAAATATCTTTGGTTATATTTAAAGGATCGTTCAAAGTCCCTTTTTTCATATTAATATCTACTCTAATTTTGCTTTGAGTGAATTCTATATCAACTATATTTCTTCTTCCCTTGAATGCAATATAATATTTTTTCACATCTACATCAATGTCATCAAGTTCTAATATTTTATTTTTCAAATTTTCATAAATCGCTTTAATTTCTTCAGATAAGTTACATAAATGATCTTCTTCAGTATATACTTTAATTTCTTTATTAACATCTTTTTGAGCGGGTTTATCATTAATTTCATCTATCTTAACATTACTTGTCTTTTTTATAAATTCTATGTCAACTATATTTTCTTCATATCTAGTGACTTTAACTAAGTCAACAGGTATATTTTTAAAATCAGTAGCATTCAACTGATAGTCAGTATAAGTTGGCGAAACGAATATTATTCTAGACTGACTCCAGTCAATATCAGATAATTTATAATTTAAATTATATACTTCATTAAATTTAAGCACAAAATCGGCTTTTCTTTCTAACAATAATTTTAAATAAGTATAGCCCTGATCTACTAAACTATGATTTTTAACATTTTTATACTCAATAATTCTGAATGCCTTAGTTTCTTCATCAAATGCCAAAGAATCTATTCTATAATTTCCAACTATAAATTCAGTTTTTACAAATTTGTATCCTAAAATTTTATTTAGATTTTCTTCAAAGTATGTTTGTAATTCTTTTTCATTTTTAAAATCTTTTTGTCTTAATTTTCTATTATCTTTAATAATCATTTTAACTTACCTCACAAATATAATTATCTATTAAACATCGTCATCTTTATAGTATTGTCCATCACATAGTTTGCCACTATAAGTTGATTTTTTTTAAAACTCCAAGGTGCAAATCTTCCTTCTTTTACTAAATCTTTTTGCCATTCTTCTAGGTAGTACTTGTCCATTCCTTCTTCAGAATAAGTAGATATGTTTTTCTTTTTAGGTTTTTCTTTTTTTGGTTCATGTTTGTTTTTATATGAGTCTCTAAAAATATAACAGAATATTAAGAAACCTATAAAAACAATAATAGTCATAAACATAAACCACCTTCTCTTATTTAACATTATACTATACTTTTCTTAAAAATCATATAGTTAATTCAAAAAAGTCTCTAAGAAAAGAGACTTCTGGTTACTTTTTGAACTTGCATCTAGGGTAATTAGAACAGCCTATGAAACTACCATACTTGCTTTGTCTGTTAACAAGTTCTCCGCCGCAAAGTGGGCATTTATTAATTAGGTCATTAGCTGTTACTTTCTTTATTTCTTTTACACTTTTAACATGCATTCTAGAATTAGTATAGCCTTTAATATTTCTACTAACTAAAGTGTTATACACTTCTATATAATTTGAAAGTAATTCGCTTGTATAACTTTTAATATATTTAACTAACTTAAAAATTCTAACTACATACTTTGAGTTAACTCTTACTTTAGCTTGACTTGAAATACATACAATTGAAATGAATTTATCAGTGTTTATTCCTAAGACTTCAGACAAAGCTTTTATATGTCCATAGTTTTGATGAACTGGGTTATTGATGTAGTAAGTGTTTTTTCCTCTTTTGACAGTCCAGTTTTTGTCGTAATCGTTACCTTTAATATACCCATTTATCTGCTTAGTTTCTATTACAAATATACCATATTTAGAAACTACTATATGATCTATTTGATGAGTGGAATTGTCTATAGTTCTTACTATTACGTTATTTAAAACTTTGTAGTCTTTCTTTAATTTTTTAAGTTCTAGTTTAACCCAAAATTCACCAAAGAAACCTATTACTTTCTTTTGGATAATTGGTATTAATATAACTATTAGCCATAAAAATATATATTCTTTACTAAATAGGAGTTTAAGCATTGTTTACTCCACTGTTACACTCTTAGCTAAATTCTTAGGTTTATCAATATCGTTGCCTTTTAACTTAGCAACTTCATAACTTATTAATTGTAAAGGTATGATTGTTAAGATTGGTCTTAATTCTTCAGTTACTTTAGGAATACTAATTAACTCGTCATAAACTCCTTCATTAATAACTTCTTTATCAGTTACTAGTATTACATAAGCACCTCTTGCTTTAACTTCTTTAGCATTACTTATAGTTTTTAAGTATAACTCATCACTTGTTGCAACTACTATAACAGGTGTTCCTTCACTAATTAATGAAATTGTCCCGTGTTTTAACTCTCCTGCTGCATAAGCTTCACTATGAATGTAACTGATTTCTTTTAGTTTTAAACTTCCTTCCATACAAAGAGCATAATCTATTCCTCTACCAATAAAGTAGATGTCGTCTTTTGTATAAAGCATATTTGCAAGAGAAGTGTAATCTTTGTTAATTAGAGTTTCTATATAATAAGGTAGTTTTTGTAAGTCTTCAGTATTTATTTTTTCTTTACTATTTTTAACTGCAAGTAGTATAAGTGTTGTAATTTGTGCTAGATAAGCTTTTGTTGTTGCCACTGCTATTTCAGGACCTGCCAAAGTATATATAACATGTTTACATATTCTAGCAATACTGCTACCTTTAACGTTTACAATTCCTAAAGTATCTACACCTATATCATTTGCAATATTAACACATTTTTTAGTGTCTGCAGTTTCACCACTTTGACTAATTGCTATAACTAAAGTTTTACCTTTATAAAAATGTTTATCGTATTGGTATTCGCTTGCAATACATACATTCACTTTTATATTGCATAGTTTTTCTATCATGTATTTACCAACTAGTCCTGCATGATAAGCACTTCCACAAGCGACTATATCTATTTCATCATACTTTGTTATATCAAAGTCAATACTTGCTTCACTAGTCTTCTTTATAACTTCTGCTTCTTCATGTATTTCTTTAAGCATGTATGTCTCATAACCATTCTTCTCTACTAAATTAGCATCCCCTTCAAACACGCTTATTTCTTTATTAATGATATTGCAATTCTTATCATATACAGTAACTTCATCTTTTGTTATTTTAACTATTTCGTCATTCTCTATATCAATATACTTATTAGTATACTTTAAAATAGATGGCACATCACTTGCAATAAAGTTTTCATTTTCTCCTACACCTATAATTAATGGACTATCTTTTCTTAAAGCATATAATACATCTGTTTCTAACTCATTAATAATACCAAAAGCATAACTACCCAGAAACTTGTTAACACATATACTTAGACTCTTAATCATATCGTTATTTTCTTTATATAAAGAATCAATGTAAGCAGCCGCTACTTCTGTATCTGTGTCACTTTTGAAAGTGTAGCCTTCACTCATTAAAGTGCTTTTTAACTCCATAAAATTATCAATAATTCCATTATGTACTAAAGTGATATTTCCAACTTTATGAGGATGAGCATTTTCTTTTGTTGGTTTACCATGAGTTGCCCATCTAGTATGCCCGATTCCTATATGAGAAGTGTCTTTTTTTAGAACGCTCTCTAGGTTAGATATTCTTCCTACTTCCCTTTCTATTACAACATTATTATCTTTAACATAAGCTATACCTGCACTGTCATAACCCCTGTATTCTAGGTGCTTAAGCCCATCTATAATTACATCTATACTAAATCTCTTTTCTCCTACGTATCCAATGATACCACACATAAAAATTCCTCCATACTAAAAAATTTAGCATGAAGTATATTTTGTTGTAATATTGATTTTACTTTTTGTAATACTTCTAACGAACTACTTATCCGTAACAGCACCCGCCGAAAAATCGATAACTGTTAACCTCGTCAACCACTTATGGTTCTGGCGCTAAATATGAATAAAATACTCCTTTCGTTTCATATCTTCTGTAAATATTATATACAAAGATAAAGAAAAAAGCAACCTATAAAAAGGCTACTTTACTATAACTCGTTTATAACGCTTTTGTTCTTTTTGATAAAGTTTAAAAGTACTATTTGAAATTCTTCGTTACTTTCCAAGCTTTCATAGTATTCTTTTCCATTATCAAGAACTATTTTATTGATTAGAAAGTCTTTGTCGTCATTTGTACTAACTAGATAAACATATTTACTACCCTTAACTTCTACTGTATCTAGTTCTATATATTCTTTACCATCTATATCTGTTACATTTACATTAATTTCTTCCACTAGAAACACCTCTACCTATTTCGTTTAATTCTGCATTTACTACAGCCATTATAAAGTCATTTTGTTCATATTGGCTATTTAGAAATTCAGAAAAATCAGAACTTCCATCTTTGTTAACATGGCTTAAATATTCTTCTAAATCTTTAGCATCGTTTAATCCAAGACACTTAATTAGATAGTCTGCGTTTGTAGTAACTCCATCAAATAAAACACTTCTATTACTTCCCATGCCTTCTAGAGTTGCACATATAGCGTATTCTTGTAATTCAGCTGGTAACTCATTAATTTTGTCTGCTATTTTTTGGTGCAAATACATGTAGCCTTTGTTATCTTGTGTTCTTTTGGTGCACTGGCTTAATATGCTAACTTCTGTTGTGTCATATTTTTCGTTAAAATCTTCATCTTTTACAAAGACTAAAGAGCCAATCTTCTTACTAATTTCGTCCATTACTTTTTGTTTGTCATAGTTTTCTTTGTTTTCAGTTATTTCATTTGCAATTTCATTAGCTTTGTCTACTACACCTTTTGTGATAGTTACTCCACCAACAAGTACTAAAGCTGCAAGAACAGCAGAAACTATTTTTGATTTCATTTCTTCTTTACGTCTTTTTTCGCTCTTTACATTTCTTTCTCTTCTTTTTCTGTCAACTGAAGCATTACAAGCATTTATTATTGCATCTTCATAAGGTGCCATGTCTCTATTTTTAAATAGGCTTTCTATGCTTGCAAATTCTTCATTACTTATTTTATCTTTCATATTTCCTACCCTCTATAGAAAGTGTATAATAAAAAAGTAAAATAGTCAAACAAAATATTAGATTTTTACACAAATTTTACACTTGTTTTTTCCAATAAATTATGATATGATATTTATGCATTTGGAAAAAACAAGTGCAGGCGTAGTACAACGGCTAGTACGCGGCCTTGCCAAGGCTGAGACGTGGGTTCGATTCCCATCGCTTGCTCCAAAGTGGTAAGAACTCAATGAGTTTTTATAAATAATTGGTGTAGGTTTTTTAAAAACCTTTTGAAGCAAAGAGTTGTATAAACTCTTTTTTCTTGTTCTAAAGAAGTATGAGTATATACATCTAAAGTGGTTGAAACCTTAGAATGTCCAAGTCTTCTACTGACTTCATTTATTATAATACCTTCAGTTAAAAGCATGGTTGCATGACTATGTCTAAACTGATGTAATGTAATAGTTCTTAAATTAGCCTTTTTACATGCACTTACTTTTCTACGATTAATAGAAGTTGGACTTAAAGGTTTCTTACCACCGAAAAGGAATAAATCTCTATTATCTCCTTCCTCATAATTTTTTATTAGTCTATTTAAATCTCTTACTAGATATTTATCTATTTTAACTTTACGAATACTTGAAAACGTTTTTGGAGTACCAATTTCACGTTTTCCATGAGAACTAATGGTTTTACTCACATTTATGTAATTACCTTTTAAATCACTTATTTTTAACGCCATAGCCTCTCCAGGTCTAAGTCCGGAAAAAAACATTAAATTAAAAAATTCACGATAGACCGGTTCGTCTACGTACTTTATAAATTTATTGAATTCTTTTAAAGTATAAAAGTCAGTTTTACTTTCTTCATATTTCTTTTTAAAACATCCAACGTCACTTATTATTGTTTTGTCAAAATCATAATACTTATGACAGAAAGTAAAGAAACCACTTAGTAGATAGTAAAGTCCTTTATTATAGCTATTACTAAAATTTAAAGATAAAATATAATCTTCCCATTTGATTATAGTATCTCTACTAATTTCTTCAAGTTTCATACCTTTAAAATATGGTAACACTCTAGTATCAAAATTATAAACTAATGTATAGAAACTTTGTTTTTTTTGCTGTTTCTTGGCAAATTTTAAATAATTGGTATAAATTTCTTCAAAATACAACTATATCACTCCTTACGAGTGCATTATTATATACGTTTTACTAATTAGTGTCAACCACCTACCTTACAACATCAATATAACATATTTTTTTTATTAAATCAACTAATTTACCTTTGTAACTTTCAAAACGTCATTTTTAATCTTATTTCTTCTTGAAGTTATATAAGTATTTAAAAATAAAGTATGACTACACGCTACATTCCAAAATTCCATATATTCAAACTCAATTAAATAATCTAGTAACTCACAATATTCAACGATGTTTTTCTCTATTATCAAAGCCTGTATTTGTTTCAAACATTGAAATACTTCAAATGAGTTCAAGACATCAGTAACATCAAAACCATTATATAATTCAATTTCTTTTTCGTCATATTGGTATTTCTCAGGGTTATCTTTATGTGTGAGGTAACGATAATACCCTCTTACACTTTCTAGTGCTATCGCTATAGGTTGGTTTAACTCTTTCATAATAGAATTTACTGTTGTATCTGTAGTTGGTCCTGGGAAACACATTATAATATGATAATGTGGTTTTTTAATTGTCCCATCCGGATTAACATCTTTATCATGATAAGGACTTACAGCGAAACTTATACCTTTCAATTTTAATATTTCTTTCCAATCTTCAGGAGCACTTTCCTTATAAATTACTCCTCCCCAATTACGTTTTTTAATCATAATTTAACATCCTTTCTATATCAATTTCACATTTCACACCATTGGGGGTGTCGTAGTACACCCCCCTTTTTCTGTTCTAAACTTACGCGCTTTCGCTTGTAGTACTTGCTAAAAGCATAAATTTGCAAGCAAACTTACACTTTTAATCAAGTTTAAATAAAATTATTTTTTATCTTCAAAGAACATATTTATAAAGCCAATAAGTCCGGCGTATATAAGCATAGCTATAAAAACAGCAAATCTTGTTTTCATAAGAGGAAATGCTAATAGCATTATACAACTAAGAGCAAGTATCAATAATAATTGCATTTATTTACCTCCTTTCACTGGAACGCTGCTGAAAGGCGCGTCCAGCGAGGCGGAGGATATCCTTAAGAATGTATCATAACTTTCAGCAATTCCTTTTCTGCATTTGGTTACTGTATTACTTATTAATGGTGCTATAAATTCTTGGTCTTCGTCGCTCCATTTCATGTTTTCTGCGTCTTTAAAGTTCTTAATAAGAACACCAACAAGAAACAAATTTAACATTTGACAGTCAATTTCAAACCTACAGAATCTTCTAAATGTTAGAGGTATCTCTGCCCATTCTTGTGCAGTAGTTAAGAATATAATCTTCCTTTTTCTCATTTGACAAAGAAAGTCCATAACATCTTTATTAATTACACTTTTCTTCTGTAACTCTGTAAATATTTCGTCATAGATAAATACTAACTGCTTATTATTTTCTTTATAGTCTACAAGTAAAGATAGTAATTTATTAGAACGCAAACTATCAAATCTTTCATTGATAAACTCAAATAAATCAGTATTATCATTAGGTTCATAGTCTATTATTTCTTTTAAGTATATTAGTTCTTTAAAACCAGTAAAATGGAAGTAATCTACTCCAGTAATACCAGCAACATTGCACAAGTAAATACTATTTTTCTTATTATCTAACATGTACTCTACTACGCTATAAGTTTTTCCTTTACCTTGCTTACCGCAATAACAATAAATTCCAAACTTACCCCTACTAGGTAAAAAGCCCTTTTTAAAGAACGACTTTATCTTGATTTTAACTTTAAATTTAAACATTAAAACTACTATTAATATTAATAAAATTATTACATAACTCATTTAAACACCTCCTAAAGTTTCAACTTGTTATACCAAGCAAGTGCAAGTTTTACAGTATGCACGAGTAATGGTACCGTTAAAATGAATGTCATGATTAGAATTATACTATTTAACACTAATTCACTAAAACCAAAATAACTAATTACAAAAGGTACAAAGTTACCTATTGTATCAAAGAAATCATTTACATGATCTAAAGCATTTGACAAACTAGGCATATAATTAGTAATAAGTGTATCTATAGGTAAAAGTAATAAATTAACTAAACCCATAATCAATTTAAATATTCCATTTATAATTGCTTTAATCATAAATCCATCACCTCAATTCGGTCATCATCAGGGTTCTTCAAACTCTCCACTACTTTAAAAAGTTTTTTAAGAAGTAAAAATAATATAGGTCCGCCTACAAGAATATTCCAGATTAATCTAAAAGACTGGACACCTTCTTTATTCCAGAATAAAGTATCTCCACAAGGTAACTCTATCGGCTCGTCTAATACAGAAAAAGTCACTGGTTGACAAGCACTTGTCAATTTATTAATAGCACGTAATGGAGCCGTTATAATTCCACTTATTCCATGGTCTCTTGATGTAAAGTTGCTAAAGAAACTGCCATTAGTATCTACATCACTATTCTTTAAACTACTGTTTAAATCGTCTAACTTATCATTAGTCTTTTGTTGCTTATCATTCATATCGTCTAATTTATTAGAACAGCTCTGTTTACCATACTCAATAAAAGAACTAACATTTCCCTTAGCAAGCATTAATTTAGTAAAATCAACTTCTGACTTAGAACTAACTTGTAAACGAATATACAACTTTCCTTTAACAGATAAAGTATGATAAATATCAGGTTTCAAATATGTAAATGTACTATTATCAAATGAATAATACATAACACCAGCAGTTACATTACTACTATAATGAACAGTATAGTCTCCAACATCTAAATTTTCATAAGAATAAAGTATAGTAGCCCATGCATTACCATTACCGTGTAAATTGTTAGAACTTACTGAAGTACTTATAAATGAATTAGTCTTCCAACTTGACGCATTAAAAATATTTTCTGAACAACTAGTCAAAGCTTCATTATTTTTATTAAGTTCATAAGTGGACGCTAATATGATGTTAGCATCCGTTGAAAGATACTTTACACTACCACTATTACTAAACTTAAATGAAACCCTAGATAAACCCTTACCAGATGTCTGAATAGGTAAATAGTAAATATAATTAATTTCATATAATGTACCGGTAACAGTACCTACATCACAAGAACCTTTACTATTAACTTCTTGTTTAACTAAAGTAACTTGTTCACGATCATTAACTAAAACTGGAGCACCAACATTAGAACATAACTTAACCTTGCCTTCAACATAATAATCATAATTGCCACTATCTTCAACGTAAACAAGAGAACTATATTCATTATTTTTAGTAACACTAACTACCGTGCCAACGTCATAATATGTACCATTTCGTCCAAAATAGGTTACATAAGTTAAAGCATCCAATTTATTTATTGATATTACACTAGTCAATAAACAACATGCTATCAATATGAACTTCGGTATTTTTATTTTCTTTATCATATATTTTTATCAACTCCTTTAACCCTTTTTTAATTTTATTTATCTGTACTTGTTCTTTTAAACTTAAACAATAAAATTCTTCTATAAGTTCTACTTGAGCAAGTATACCTTGAAAAATATCTTCCATAATCTTCTTAACCTCCTTTTTAACAATATTTGAACCCTAAAAAGAAACCCCTAATTATTTTCTTTACAATAAAATAAGTTACTAACACAATAATGAAAAAAATCATTAGTATACTATCAAAATCATTTCTATAATAAATACTAGTTGTTAAATCACTTTCTGAAACACAAGTAGGTAAATAATTAGAATAGTTTCCGAAAGACTGAGTTCCGTCTTTAAATACATAGTGACTATTAATATAATAATCTCTATATACAACATCACTATTTAAAGTAGGTATACTTTTATATGCTCTTATAGTATCAGAATTAGACACTACAAAGCATTTATAATTTGTCATATCAGGTACATAAATCTTTTGTTCTATCATTTCTTTTTATTAAAAACTATGCTACCGATTAAACCTAAACATAAAAAAATCAATGTCCATTGTGGCAAATAATCTAAAAACTGCTTAATCAAAAAATCTACACATTCAAACATAGTTATATCTCCTTTCTTTAAATTCTAAATTAAAAGGGGCTTACTAGCCCCAAAAATTAAGCATGCACTTTTTTCTTTACTAGAGCAATTACAAACATAATAGCAGCGATTACAGCAAGTGCTGGTAATAACTTAATAAAGTTATCTAATAACATACTACCAAATGATTGTAATGAGTTCTTGATTGAAGTAACTTGTGCGTCAGTTAAACCACTTGCAGCTCCAAGGGCATCTTCACCTAAAGCAATAAATCTACTTAAAATTCCCATAAAACAACATTCTCCTTTCTTTAAATTTTAATTTATATCAACATCATTGATGTAGATAACTATTTTGTGAGAGGAGGACTCTCACATTCTACAAAAAACAAAAAATTAGAACTTGGTGCAATAAGCACCATAGAGCAAATGCATTTCAACTCATTTACCCTATGCTACCTATTGGTAGCATTAATTACTTTTTATAAGTTAATCTTAAAAGTTCAAGTTCTGCGTCTGTTAAGAATACCATTTTCTTTATGGTCTCAGTAACGTAAACTTCAATACAAACATAACTATTTCCTTTTTTAGATACCTTTTCAACTAATCTTGCTTTAACATCCATATTACATTCTCCTTTCTATGATATAAGTGTAACACGGAAAAAAACTATCTCCACCCAAAATAAAAAAATATAGAAATTAATCTATATTTTCTAACTTGTCTTTATAGACTTCACATGATTTTAAAATATAATGATTTTCTTTATAAAACTCAACACATTCTTTTTCACGTTCAACATAAAAACAATAAAATACAATAATAACCAAAAGAACAAATAAAGTAAAACCCATAACCTTATCTAATATATCTACTTTCATTATAAACCTCACTTTCTAAATAAACTTATAAACTTTATATCTTGAGTTATTAACATTTATATTAATAACATTACTTTTAGAATTTTTAAATTTACGTTTA
>ULLQ01021509.1_pt1 | contig 15532 bp, 13 predicted proteins | sample 1951461 | NCBI WGS metagenome assembly ULLQ01 (sample SAMEA4835531, study PRJEB28245) | human gut metagenome | biome: gut microbiome; material: fecal sample | place: Denmark | collected 2008 | reverse complement strand
CGGCGTCAGGCTGTCTTCAAAAACAATCAGCTCCGCATCCGTCATTTTCGCCAGTTCCCGCAGTTCTTCCACTTTGCCGGTGCCAATATAAAGTGCCTTGTTGGCAGCCTCCATTTTCTGGATCAGAATGCCCACCACCTGCATGTGGCATGCTTCTGCCAGACTTTTCAATTCCTGCATGCAGACATCATAGTCATCCGCTACGCCGGTGTCCACTCCCACCAGGATTACTTTTTCTCTTATATCTTCCAAAATCAGCTTCCTTCCTTTTCCACCATTTCCAGTTCAAAATAAAAAGCCACGCCGTTTTCGTAATTCTCCACACCGTATTTCTGGTTCATGGACTCCATAATTGCCTTTACAATGGAAAGTCCCACACCACTTCCGCCGTATTCCCGGGTTCTTGCCTTATCCACTTTGTAAAATTTATCCCAAAGATAAGGAATAGACTCCTCCGGTATTTTATTGCCGGTGTTGAAAATACTGATGCGCACCTTGCCTTTTTCCTTGCCGAAGCGGATTTCCACAATCTTTTCCCCGCCACAGTAATGCAGGGCGTTGGTAAAGTAATTGGTAAACACTTCCTCCGTCATGTACTCATCCGCCCAGACATAAATAGGGTCACTGGGCTCCATGCGTATCTGAATATCCTGACCGTTTGCCAGAATACCGGCGGACTGGATATGGTTGCGGATAAGAGCAACCACATCGAAACGTTCGAAGTTCACCGTTTCCTTACCGAATTCCAATTCATTCAGGGTCATGAGCTTCTTTACCATCTGGTTCATTTTATTCGCTTCATCCACAATGACGCTGCAGTAAAATTCCCTGCTTTCCGCATCGTCGTTGATGCCCTCCTGCAAACCCTCCGCATAGCCCTGGATAAGCGCAATAGGGGTCTTTAACTCATGGGAAACATTGGACAGAAATTCCTTTCGCATGGAATCGATTTTCTCTTTGTTCTCAATATCCTTGTGGAGTTCGATATTGGCATTTTTCAGCTCCTGTATAGTGCTCTCAAGAGTCTCGGACAACGTATTCATATGCTCACCCAGAAGACCGATTTCACTCTTCTGCTCCCCTTCGTACTTGGCATCAAAATCCAGCTTTGTCATCCGCTCTGAAATCTCCGCCAGCTTTAAGATGGGCTGTGTAATCTTTCCGGTCACATAAAAAATAATAACACTGCTTATGGCAATACAGATAAGACCTGCGTAAAACAGAAAACGATTGGCGATTTTTACACTTTCCCGGATGTTTTCCAGTGGCGTACGGATATAGAAGGCCTGTCCTTCCGACAGCCAGCCCACCATTTCCATATATTCCGTCCTCGTCTTGGAGTCCTCGACCTTCTGGACGGTGTAACGGTCCGTTTCCTCCAAAATATAAGGGTCCTTAATCGGTGTGTATATCCGGTCCCACAAAAGACCTTTGAGCATGTCCATGTCGTTGCCGAAGGTTGCGATAATGCGTGCTTCCGTATCCTGTACCACGCCCATGATGTTGTACTTGCCCGATATTTTTTCCATTTCAATTTCAAACGAATCCTCGCTGAAAGAATTGCTCTGCATATTGGTGTCTAAAATTTCATAGGTGTGGATGAGTGCCTTTTTGCGCTCCTCTTCGTAATATTTCTGCAGAAAGGTATTGTTGATCATCCAACAGATTAACAGTGTTGCCGCCATAAGCCCTATAAAAATCAGTGCCACCTGTCTTTTAATGGAATGCTTCATTTATTCCTCACGTCCTGCTTCAAATTTATATCCCATCCCCCAGATGGTCTTGATCAAATCACCCTTGCTACCCAGTTTGCTGCGGAGTTTTTTCACATGGGTGTCAATGGTTCTGGCATCTCCGAAATAATCATAGTTCCAGACATGGTTTAAGATTTTTTCACGGGAAAGGGCAATTCCCTGATTTTCCATGAAATACGTCAGAAGTTCAAATTCCTTGTAGCTTAAGTCCACGCTTTCCCCGTCAATCTTTACCATATGGGCTGATTTGTTTAATTCAATACCGCCCGCGGAAAGGATTTCCTCTTCGTTATGCTGCACGGTTCTTCTCAAAATAGCCTCAATGCGCGCCACAAGTATCTTGGGGCTGAAGGGCTTGCTGATGTACTCGTCAATCCCCAGTTCAAATCCCAGCAATTCGTCGCTTTCGGCGCTCTTTGCCGTCAGCATGATAATGGGTACCTTGGAATATCTGCGGATTTCCTTGCAGACCTCCCATCCGTCCATTTTAGGCATCATTACATCCAGTACAATCAGGGCTATATCCTTCTGTTCAAAGAAAATGCCCACAGCTTCCTCTCCGTCCCCTGCTTCCAGGACTTCAAAATTGTCCTTTACCAAAAAGTCGCGTATGAGCTTGCGCATCCTGCTTTCGTCATCTACCACCAGTATTTTCAGTCTGTCCATATCCATACCCTGCCTTTTCTTACCTGTCTTTATGTTTCTGTTCCGGTTGTTCTGTCTTATCCGGCTTCCGTCATTGTATATTCAGTTCCCGTTCTTTTTCCCTGACCGCATTTTCCCGTTCCGTAAGCTCCTGCTCCCAGGAGGCATAGCGGTTGGTGATTGCTTTTTCGTAGTTCAGGATATTCGGGCTCTTGCCGTTTACAGCTATGGCAAACATGGCTGCCACCGCCATGGCAAGCAGTATATTGAGTATTACGGAATACATCATAAGCCTGGGCTGCCCGGATGCTTTCTCCTGCTTCTTCTTCGGCACCGGTGTATAACTGTTTTTTCTGAGCTGGTAGGATATCTGCAACGGAATAGGCTTTAATTCTTCCTCTGGGATACCGTTTTCCAAAAGAAAATTCCTTAATTCCCACAAAAAGCCGTAGCCCACCGGAGTCCTGAAAGTACGCTCCGTCACAGCTTTTTCATATATCTGCTTTACCTTTTCCGGGTTGTCATAGGACAAATGCATCCTGAGGTATTCTGTTTTTTTCAGCTCCTGTGAGGCCAGTACGGCGTCTTCCGTTGTCTGGAACACAAAGCCTCCCACCGTACGCTCTCCTCTTGTATCGGTATAGGTATCCATGAGTATCTCCTTTCTATTCTCTGCCAAAAAGAAAAGGCCGGCCTAAAATAGACCGACCCTTCATTGTTAAGAAGTGGACCAGACGGGAGTCGAACCCGTGTCCAAAAGCCCATTCCCTGTCCTTCTACTATCATAGTCAATTATCTCGGACGAATGTCCCGTTCCCTCATACAGCAGGAAATTGACAGCCTGCCGTACTCAGTAGCTTCATGATACGCCCACGGCTGCAAAGCTTAGACCGTGTCGTTTCTCACATAGTCGATGCCCGGATTCTAAAGTGTGAGTGCCTTAGAGCGGACAACTGCCATTAGGCAGCGTATGCTAAATTATCTTCAGCGTTTATATTTATTTTTGCGATTTGACGCATCGCCTGCGGATAGCTTCTCCAGCTACAAGACTCCTGTCGAAACCTTGACTAGCCCTTATTGTTACCTATATTATATGCACTCTTCTTTCTTCCGTCAAGAAACGTATAAAAAATTAATACAAATTTAATATAGGTTTTTTACCTTAAATTCTTTTTCCGCTTCCCTGCGCTGGTCTTTCTTGGCAATGTCCTGCCGCTTGTCGTACAACTTCTTACCTCTGGCAAGACCGATTTCGATTTTAGCTCTTCCATCCTTAAAATAAACCTGTAGCGGCACAATGGTAAACCCTTTTTCGGAAATCTTACCGGTCAGCTTGCGGATTTCATCCTTATGCATCAGAAGCTTTTTGGGGCGGAGCGGATCCCTGTTAAAAATATTTCCTTTTTCATAGGGGCTGATGTGCATACCGTAAATCCACACTTCGGAATTTTCAATACGCACAAAAGCTTCCTTTACACTGCATTTTCCCAGGCGAAGGCTCTTTACCTCCGTGCCGTGCAGCACCAGTCCCGCTTCGTATTTTTCATCTATAAAATAATCATGGTACGCCTTTTTATTGTTGGCAACCAGTTTCATGGCTTCCTGTTTCATAGCTGTCCCGCCTTTCTGTTTCCGGAATCGCACTTTGCGGCATTATTCCTCCGCATCGTCCTCTCCGGTATCTTCCACTATATCAAAATCAATGGCTTTTGTCATGCTGTCCGTGCCAGTTACTTTAATTTTTACCGGCTCTCCCAGACAATAGCTTCTGCCGGTATGTTCGCCTATCATTTCGCAAAGGTTCTCATCGTAGAAATAATAGTCCCCCGGCAGTCTGGATACATGCACCATGCCCTCCACGGTATTGGGAAGCTCCACATAGATGCCCCATGCCGTGATGCCGGAGATAATACCCTCGTATTCCTCTCCGATTCTTTCCGCCATATATTCCATTTTCTTTAACTTATCTGTTTCTCTTTCGGCTTCCTCCGCCCGTCTTTCCGTTTCGGAGGAGTGCTTTGCCACCTCCGGCAGAATGCTTTCATAGTGCAGCGCCTTTTCCTCACTCATGCGGTTGCGGAGCTGGTCCTTTATAATACGGTGAATCTGTAAATCCGGGTACCTGCGGATAGGCGAGGTAAAATGACAGTAATAATCGCAGGCAAGTCCGAAGTGCCCCTCACAGACCGTACTGTATCTTGCCTGCTTCATACTGCGCAGCGTCAGCCGGCTCACCAGCGCTTCTTCCGGCGTACCCGCAATTTTCTTTAAGAGCTTCTGGATTTCCTTGGGATGGATTTCCTCTTCCGCCACTCTGCGGTGTGCCTTCCCCACGGATTTCATGTAATAGCCCAGATTGTTGATGAAGATGTTTAATTTCTGCATCTTATCCCCGTCCGGCTTTTCATGGATACGGTATACAAACGGAAGCTCCTGCCAGTAAAAATGCTGCGCCACCGTTTCGTTTGCCGCCAGCATAAAATCCTCAATCAGCATATTTGCAAGATTTCTCTCATAAGGCTTTATTTCGAGCGGTCTGCCTTCGGCATCCAGTGTGATTTTGCTCTCCGGGAAATCGAAGTCAATGGCACCTCTCTGCATTCTCTTTTCCCGAAGCAACATGGAAAGCTCCTTCATGGAAAGAAGCATGGGCACCAGTTCCTCATACTTTTTGCAGGTTTCTTCGTCATTATTCACAATGATTTTAGCAACATCCGTATAGGTCATGCGCTTGTTTACCCTGATGACGGACTCGGTTATTTTATAATCCGCAATATTGCCCTCTTTGTCAATCTCCATAAGACAGCTTAAGGTCAGCCTGTCCTCGCCTTCGTTTAAAGAGCAGATGCCGTTTGACAGTGCATGGGGCAGCATGGGAATAACCCGGTCCACCAGATAGACACTGGTGCCCCTTTTCAGAGCCTCCCTGTCCAGTGCGGAATTTTCCTGCACATAGTTGGACACATCCGCAATGTGCACGCCTAAGTGGTACCTGCCCGTTTCTTCGTCCACGGTAAGACTGACCGCATCGTCCAGATCCTTGGCATCCTCGCCGTCTATGGTCACCATAAGAAGATTGCGTAAATCCAGTCTGCCCACTCTGTCGGCTTCCTCCACCTCTTTCACTGCACGCTCCGCCTGATTTAAGACCTTTTCCGGGAATGCAACCGGCAGTTCAAAGCCCTTTACAATGGAAAGGATATCCACGCCGGGGTCATTGATATGACCGATAATCTCTGTGATTTTTCCTTCGGGACTGCGTCTGCCTATGCCGTAATCGGTAATTTCCGCCACAACCTTGTGTCCGGTCACGGCGCCCTTGGAACGTTCCAGGGGAATAAAAATATCCTTCGCTATTTTAGCGGAATCCGGCACCACAAAGCCGAAGTTTTTGGAACGCTCAAAGGTACCGACCACTTTTGTAATACCACGTTCCAGTATGTTTGTGATTTTAACCTCCGGACGCCTTCCTTCGGTGTCCGGTAAAAGAACCGCCTCCACCCGGTCCATGTGGAAGGCTCCGTTTGTCATGTCCTCCGGTACAAAATAATCCGCCTTCTTATTTCCGTCCTCTGCATCCTCCCGCAAAAAACCGTAGCCTTTGGCATGTCCTATGAAAGTACCTGTAATTATTTTTTCTGTGTTTCTTTTCTTTTTCATATCAATCCTCATGCCTTTCCGTAACAGAGCTTCTCCGCCTGCGGATGCAGAAACTACCATGTAAAAAAAGCACTCTTCTTACAAAGAGTGCTTTCGTTCATCATGCATTAAAAAACATTCAGGTTTAAGACAATCGCCATAAGGAAGAACAGAACCGATAAAACTCTGGTAATCTTTACCAGGTTTCCTTCCATGGAACGTCCTTTATTTTTGCCCCAGTAGGTTTCTGCCGCACCACTGATGGCTCCCAGTCCTTCATCTTTGCCTTCCTGCATTAAAACAAGCACTGTCAGTGCAAGACATATAATAATAAAAATAATCGTTAAAGTTATTCTCAAAGCTCCCATATCACACCTCCGTGGGATAGATTATATTCAATCAAACAAAAGTGATTGTACCATAGAGTAAACAGTTTTTCAACCTCTTTTTCCAAAACAGGTCTATTTTTTCCATGTCTGTGGAGAAAACAGTACCAAAATCGGAATGAGCTCCAGCCTTCCCGCCAGCATGTCGAAAATCATCACTACCTTCGATACATCCGAAAAGGCGGAAAAATTACCGGTGGGTCCTACCACATCAAGCCCGGGACCGATGTTGTTCAGTGTCGCCATAACTGCCGAAACATTGGTTTCAAAGCTGAAATTGTCCAGACTGACGATCAGGATGGACGCAAAGGACACCAAGACATATATGCCGGTGTACACCAGAATGGAACGGATTAAATCCTCCGGAAACGCCCTTCCGTCCATATGCAGCTTTTTAATGCTGCGTGGATGAATAACCTTCTGAATTTCATTTTTTACGCTCTTTACAAGCACCACCAGTCTGGATACCTTAAAGCCGCCACCCGTACTGCCGGCACTGGCGCCCACAATCATCAGAAGAAACAGTATCATCTTACTGAAGGACGGCCACAGATTAAAATCACGGCCTGACAGACCTGTGGTCGTAATGATGGAAGTTACGTGGAATGCGGATTGGAACAGGGCTTCTCCGAAATTGGCAAAATAACCTCTCACATTGACAGCAATCAGCAGGGTTGCTCCCGCCACTATTCCCACGTAAGCCTTAAGCTCCGTATTTTTCAGCACATCCCCCGGCTTTTTTGCAATGAGGAGATAGTACATGCTGAAATTGATGCCGCACAGAAACATGAAAATCAGGATAATTGCCTGCACTGCCCTGCTATAGGTCGCCGTACCGGTATTTAAAATACTGTAGCCGCCGGTACCCACTGTGGAAAATGTCAAGGTAACGGAATCAAACAGGGGCATACCTGCTATTAACAGGCAGATGATTTCCGCCACCGTAATGGCAATATAAATAATGTATAAAATCCGGGCGGTGTTTTTTACCCGCGGAACCAACTTTCCGACGGAGGGTCCCGGACTTTCCGCCCTGACTAAATGCATATTATAGCTGCCGGACAGAGGTACAATGGACAAAATAAATACCAGAACGCCCATACCGCCTACCCAGTGTGTGGACAACCGGAAGAACTGGGTACAACGTGCCAGTGCTTCCACATCCGTAAGAATGGTAGCACCCGTTGTGGTAAAACCGGACGCCGTTTCAAAAACCGCATCCACATAAGAAGGGATTTCTCCGGTAAGCACAAAGGGAACCGCCCCGATAAGACTTAATATAATCCAACTTAAGGAAACGGTGACAAAACCCTCCCTCGCATAAAATACCTTGCTTTTGGGCTTAAACAGTCTGCCCGCAAAACCAATCAGCAGGCACGCCGCTGCAATCAGAAGAAATGCATATCTTTCTTTTTCTCCGTAAAGCAATCCCACGAAATAAGGAATCAGCAGAAAAAAGCCCGCAAATTCCAATACACTGACCAGTGTATATCGGATAATGGAATGATTCATACTAATAAACCGGCCTTTCTTAAATCAGCACCTTTTGTAACATTATCTTAAAATATCCTTGATGTCATGAAATCCGGTAGCGGAGGTTACCACCACCACAGTATCACCTACCTGGATAATACTATGGCCTCTCGGAGTCATGATGGTTCCCCTGTGGTTGATGCTGCAGATCAGAATATTTTTCTTGAGCTTCAAATCCTGCAGTGGAATTCCCACTAACGGGCAATCCTCCCTTATGTAGAATTCCAGAGCTTCTACCCGGTTATCGTTTAATTTATACAGAGTTTCAATATTGCTGCCCATGGAATTATGCATGGCGCGTACAAACTCGATAATGGTTTCCGCCGTAACATACTTGGGATAAATAATGCTTCCCAAATCCATGCTTTCAATGATTTCATCATAGGACAGCCGGTGCACACGGGTAATAATTTTGGCCTTGGTCTGGCTCTTGGCAAACAGGGAAAGCATAATGTTTTCTTCGTCGAAGTTTGTCATGGAAACAAAGGCTTCCGTCTGTAAAAGCCCCTCTTCCATCAGAAGCTCCCTGTCGGTGCCGTCGCCGCAGATAATCATTGCCTGGGGCAGAATTTCTCCTAATTCCTCGCAGCGTTCCTTGGATTTATCAATAATCTTGATGTGAATACCCATATCCGACAAAATCTGCGTCAGATAATAAGATGTTTCTCCGCCGCCGATAATCATGGCATCCTTGGCACGGGTGGTAGGCACCTTTAATTTTCGGAAGAAAGCGGCAATCTTGGCGGAAGCGGCTACCAATGTAATTTCGTCTCCTGCTTTCAGGACAAAATCACCGTCGGGAATGTAAATCTCCTCGCCTCTCTCTACCACGCAGACCAGCACATCGCTCTTAAACTCCGTGCTGACATCCTTTAAGGATAAATTGCATAAAACAGACTGCTCGCCGATGCGGTATTTTACAAGCTCCACCCTGCCCTTGGAGAAGGTATCAATCTTTAAGGCGGAAGGGAATTTAAGGAGTCTTGCGATTTCGGATGCTACCGCATATTCCGGATTGATAACTAAGGAAAGTCCCAGTTCCTCTTTAATATAGGCGATTTCCTTGTAGTAGACCGGATTGGATACTCTCGCAATGGTATGACAGCCGCCGGTTTTTCTGGCAATAAGACAACAAAGCAGGTTCAATTCATCTTTTCCGGTAACGGCAATTACCAGATCTGCTTCATCAACTCCTGCTTCCATCTGCACACTGTATACGGCTCCGTTTCCCACGATGCCCATGACATCATAGGTATTGGCTATGTTATTTACAATATTTTCCTTTTCATCAATTATCGTAATATTATGTCCTTCACTGCTTAACTGCTCGGCAAGGGCAGTACCTACATTTCCGCAGCCGACTATTACAATTTTCATAATCGCTACACCTTTCTATTCTATTTCAGCCATACATAGGAACAAAACAGAATAAATAAAAAAAATACAAGAAGGAACAGTGCTGCAATTAACAATGCAGCACCTAAAATTCCTCTCATCATGGCACGTTTTTCCTTAAAGGTCAAGTCTGTGAAATCGTTTTCCCTTTTGTTTTCCGTTTTGTTTTCCGTTTTGTTTTTTTCTCCGGAGTACCAGGGCATGCCTTCCACATTCATATCGGCAATGGTTCTGCCGTCATCTATAAAAGAAGGTTTCTTCTTATTTTTTGCCATTTTCTTCCTTCTTTGCCTCATTCATTTCTTTTTCGAAGCTTGCATTCATTTCCGGTGTATTGTACAAATGGCAGGCAACAAAGTGACCGTCTTCCACTTCTCTGTACCGGGGTGCGATGCACTTACACATTTCCATGCAGTCCTTGCATCTTGTGTGGAACTTGCATCCTGCGGGCGGATTGGCGGGAGAAGGAATGCTTCCTTCCAGCACAATTCGTTCCATCTTAGCATCCGGGTCAGGGATGGGAATAGCGGAAAACAACGCTTTCGTGTAAGGATGCAGCGGATGATTGAATATCTTTTCCGTTTCAGAATACTCTACCATGTTTCCCAGATACATAACACCTACCGTATCGGAGATATGCTCTACAACGGACAGGTCGTGGGAAATAAAAAGATAGGTCAGATCAAATTCCTTCTGCAGGTTACGGAGCAGATTGATAATCTGTGCCTGAATGGAAACATCCAGTGCGGATACCGGTTCGTCGCAGACAATGAAGTCCGGGTTTAAGGCGAGCGCACGGGCAATGCAGATGCGCTGTCTCTGTCCACCGGAAAATTCATGAGGATATCGGTCTTTGTGATATTCCTGCAGACCACAGGCTTCCATAATTCTGGTAATATAATCGTCAAATTCTTCAGGCGGAACAATACCGTGCTCTCTGACACCTTCGCCGATGATTTCACCTACCGGCAGTCTCGGAGAAAGGCTGGAAAACGGGTCCTGGAATACAATCTGGATTGTAGGACGGATTTTCCGCAGTTCCTCCTTGTTTAAGGAGAATATCTCCTGTCCGTTGATATACACTTCACCGGAGGTTTTTTCCTGCAGACGAAGCAGGGTCCTGCCGGTAGTGGATTTGCCGCAGCCGGACTCTCCTACAAGCCCCATGGTGGTACCTCTTTTAATGGTAAAGGAAACTCCATCCACTGCCTTTACATAGGAAGTCTTGCCGGAAACGATGCTTTTCTTTATCGGGAAATATTTCTTCAAATCCTTCACAATTAAAAGATTATCCTTATTTTCCAATTCTTCTTTGGATACTAACGGGTCCTGTATATGCTTTTTATCTTTATCCATACCATACACACCTTTCTACAGCTTCTTCACATCCACAGACTGCGGATATCCCATTACTTCTCCTTCATCAAAGTAACGATAGCAGCTTACAGAGTGGGTATCGCTGATTTTGATTTCGGGCGGGTATTTGCCGTTGCATTTTTCTACACACATTTCACATCTGTCTTTGAAGTAACAGTAATCCGGCATGTTGATGGGGTTCGGTACACTGCCGGGAATATTGTAAAGCTCTTCTACCTTACGTCCTACCACGGGCTTACTCTTCATAAGACCGATGGTATAGGGATGGCAGGGATTGCTGAAAATATCCCTTGCGGTGCCTCTTTCAATTACACGGCCTGCATACATAACCACCACGTAGTCCGCCATATTTGCCACCACGCCCAGGTCGTGGGTGATCAGCATAATGGAACTGCTCATCTTGTCCTTCAGTTCCTTTAACAGATCCAGAATCTGTGCCTGGATGGTAACATCCAGTGCAGTGGTCGGCTCGTCGGCAATAATCAGCTCCGGATTACAGGACAATGCTATGGCTATCATGATACGCTGACGCATACCGCCGGAAAGCTCGTGAGGATACATCTCGTAAACGCCTTCTTTGTTGGCGATGCCGACTAATTCCAGCATCTCTAAGGTACGCTTCTTCACATCTTCCTTGCTCATTTCCGGATTGTGAAGCTTAATTACTTCATCTACCTGGAAGCCGATGCGAAATACCGGGTTTAAGCTGGTCATGGGCTCCTGGAAAATCATAGCCATGCGGTTGCCGCGCATATGCTGTACCACTTCGTTGGGAGCCTTGGCAATGTCAATGGCATCTCCGCTGTCCCCTTTGCCTACGTTGAAACGGATTTCTCCGCCTACGGTCTGTCCGTGGGGTCTCTGCAGAAGCTGCATTAAGGAAAGGCTGGTAACGGATTTACCGCAGCCTGACTCTCCTACGATGCCGACAGTGGAACATTTCGGCACCACAAAGCTGGCGCCGTCTACCGCCTTAACCGTACCGATGTCGGTAAAGAAATAGGAGCAGACATTGTCAAATTCCACTACGTTACCGGAGTCCTTCATTTTGGTCATGTAGGTATCCGGGTTTACTTTCTTTCTGTTTCTCTGCTTTTCCAGACGCTTGGTAAGCTTACGGTTAAATCTGGAAATCCTGGCAGATTCTTTACTGGATATATAATTTGCTTTCTTACTCTTATGCTCTGACATAATCTATAATCCCTCCGCATTGTTATCTCTTCATTTTCGGGTCGAAGGCATCACGCAGACCGTCACCCACAAAGTTGAAGGCGATAACGGTAAGACAGATCAACATTCCCACGGGAACCCAGATATAGGTATAGCTCTTCATCGCCTCTGCGGTGGATACGGAGTTAATCATGGTACCCCAGGTTGCCAGAGGATGCTTTACACCAAGACCTAAGAAGGAAAGAGTGGATTCTGTTAAAATAACGCTGCCGAGACCGGAGGTTGCCGTAACGATAAGCTGGGGCATAACATTCGGCACCAGGTGCTTGAAAATACGTCTTCTGGTCTTTAATCCGATGGCCTCTGCCGCTACCATGAATTCCTGCTCTCTTAAGGAAAGTATCTGGCCTCTGACAAGACGTGCCACACCTGCCCAGCCCAGGATACCGAGTACCGCCATCAGCCACATAACACGCACATAAGGCTTCATCTTCATGGCATCGAACATGGCGCCCATGATAATCAGTATTGGCATGGAAGGAATACAGTAGAAAATATCGACCATTCTCATGATAAGGTTATCAATCCAGCCACCGAAGTAGCCGGCAATACCACCCATGATAACACCTAAAATTGTTTCAATGATGATAACCACAAAAGCAACCAGCAGGGAAACACGGCCGCCGTACATCATACGTGCCAGCACATCCATACCGTCACCGTCCGTACCGAATACATGCTCTCTGGTAGGCTTTGCAAAAATATCGATCAGGTAAACCACCTGTTCGCAGGTCATGACATAGGAACCGTTTTTATCGGTTATGGTAACGGTTTTTGTTTCCGTGGTATAGTTGCCGTTTTCATCCAGGGTGTAGTTACCGTTTTCGTCTACCTGGGCAATCTCCCATTCGAAGGTTGCGGTTCTTACGTTCTGTGCCACCATGTCCTCAATGACTTCATGCACCTTTTCCTTGAAGGCAAAGCCCAGTACATCTTCACCGCTGTAGGAACGGATAACCAGATTGGAGAAGGCGGCTACCGGTGTCCCGATATCCTTTGCTTTGTCAAAAATTTCGATTTCGTCGGTATCGGGAACTTCCACAATACAGTATCCGTTTCCGTCCGCTTCAAAATCGGTTTTGCTGACGTAAGCAATCACGGCATTTTTCTTGAATTCATCGCTGATCTTGAAAGTATCGTCATAGCTGTCGAATACATAATCGGTCAGGTAACCGAGGGTTGTGCTGTCGCCTAAACGGTATACATGTACGCCGTCGGAAGCTTTGTTTACCACATATTCGGTATCCCCAAAGGTAAAACGGCTGTTGTCCATATTCTCCTGCAGGGCTGCTTCAAAATCCGCCCCCGGCTTACTGCCGGTATAAGTGATACCGCCGCCGCTTTTCTTTACGGTATAGGTTTTCTTCTTGCCTGCGGTTACAGTAAAGGTTTCGCCGCCTGCCTTGAATTCGGACTTTCCGGAAGCAATGGCTTTTTCGAGGGCACTCTGTACCCCCTCTGTTTCTTCCACGCCGGAGGAAAGCTTGATTTCCTTCTTAATGGAGTCATAGGTGCCGTATGCGGTTTCTTCACCGATAAAGCAGACCTCTTCTCTCTCATCCTTCAGAAGGGAATATACATGGTCTGACATCTTTTCCACCAGATAGCTGTTGCCGTCCGTATCGGTCAGAGCGCTTTCCTGCTCACCTGCCGCACTCATCTTATTGATGGTGGAAGTCAAATTGTTTTTAACGGAATAATGCAGATCCGTGCTTTCATCCAGTAAGAACAGGGAAAACTCAGTTCTCTTGGATGCCATGGCATAATCAATCACGGAATTGTCATATTTGTAGAAAATCTGTGTCTGGCTGTACGGATAAAAAATCGGCACCAGGAAAGAAAATACAAACATGAAGATCAGGACTACGGAACCCACGATAGCCAGACGGTTGTTGATGAAACGTTTGAATACCAGCTGTCCCGGGCTTAAGACCTTGATACGTTCTGTGCTGTCCAGTGTCATCTTGTCTTCTTTATGCAGTTCATTCTTTGCTTCTCTCTCTTTTAAGACTTCGTTGAAATTCTTTTTACTCATTTCGCACTGACCTCCTAATTTACACGTACACGGGGGTCAACCACCGCATAAAGAATATCTGCAATCAGATTACCGAGCAGAGTCAGGATGGATACAAATGCCAGATAGAACATGGTGAAAGGAATATCGCCGCCGATCATGGCATAATAGGAATAAAAACCGATACCGCGGATACCGAATAAGGTTTCGGTAATCAGCGCACCGGAGAAAAGTCCCGGTAAGGAACCGCCGAGCATGGTTACCAGAGGAATGAGGGTATTGCGGAACGCATGTCTGCTGATGACCTTGTTTTCCGGCAGGCCCTTGGCTCTTGCGGTACGGATATAGTCGGAATTCAGAACCTCAAGCATGTTGGTTCTGGTGTAACGCATCAGACCTCCGACACTGACAACGGTAAGGGTGGCAATGGGCAGCACCAGATGTGCCGCTAAGTCCATGGTCTTACCGAAGCTGGAAAGGGATGCATAGTTTCTGCCCTGCATACCTACTAATTCAAACCATCCGAGCTTGACGGAGAAAATTAACTTAAATACGGTTGCCACAAAGAATGTGGGCATGGATATACCAATGAGACCGAATACCGTGACGGCATAGTCGGTCAGACTATATTGTTTACGCGCAGCCACTACACCGAGCGGTATGGCGATTATAATCTCAAGAATAAAGGAGATGGCTCCCATTACGAAACTGTACCAGATACACTTGTCAAAAAGCTTAAGAACAGGCATCGTCTGGCTCCAACTGTCACCAAAGTTACCCTGTACGGCATTGCCAAGCCAGATAAAGTACCCCTGTACGATACCCTTGTCCATTCCGTACTGAGCATTCAATTCATCAATCCATTCCTGCGCACTTTTGGTTGCGCCGGGACGGGTGGCAAGCTCTCTTGCCGTCTGCTCTACATAGCTGGTAGGCAGATTACACTCCAATGCATAGATAATAAATGTTACAAAGAAAAAAATAACCGCACTGAATGCCAGTCTTTTTGCAATAAACTTTCCCATAAAACACCGCCTATAAAATTATATCAGTTACAGAAGCCTGCATACGCAGGCTCCTGCTCTGATATTGATTTGGTTTGCACCAATTAGTTCATCTCTAATTTTTCGATGTCGTTCGTCCATCCCCAGAAGGTGGTGATATCGGGAGTCATGGTAGAAACATTGACACGTTCGGTACTGATGACTACCGCATTCTGTCTCTGGTAGGTAGGAATTTCCACACCCCAGTCAAGAATGGTTTCCAGACATTCCTTGTAAGTTGCCTTACGGTAGGACTGGTCTGCACTGTTACGTGCTGCAATAATCATTTCGTCTAAGTCAGCATCTTCAATGCTGTAGTGGTTGGAGTTGGTTCCCTTACCGTTGGCATTGTCGGAATGGTATATCTGATACATATCCGGGTCAACGGTTGCACTCCATGCTCCTGCCCACATTTCAGCAGTGTTGGCTTCCAGTGCGTTATTCCATACGCTGGAATCGGAAGGGTCGTTGATCTGGAGCGTAATACCGATGGTAGCTAAAGCTTCCTTTGCTGCA